>Ga0299914_10001439_pt1 | contig 15739 bp, 15 predicted proteins | sample RVTome_10_FD_201361 | JGI IMG/M metagenome (GOLD analysis project Ga0299914, IMG submission 201361) | Soil microbial communities from uranium-contaminated site in the Upper Colorado River Basin, Wyoming, United States - RVT153D57 (version 2) ...
GCTGTGCTTGACCTCCCCCAGGGCCGCGGGAGGCGCCCGGGGCGCCTGTGGGGCTTCTGACGCCCGCCTGAGGCCCGCCTGACGCGGCTGCGACGGGAACGCCCCGGTCTGGGCCGTTCTGGGCCAGGTCTCGGACTGTCCGGTCTGCGTGGTTTCTGCGATTGCCTTCACAACTGTCACATCAGGCACTACTCTCTCGCTACGCACGCGCGTTAGGTCACCGGTGGGGAAGCCGGTGAGCGATGCGTGCCGAAAGCACGGTGCAAGATGCCCGCTGATAAAGATGGAGATGCCGAGCAGCCGCTCTCCGATGCCACATTTCTCACCGTGGCGGAGGTGGCCGCCGCTATGCGCGTGTCGAAGATGACTGTCTATCGGCTCGTGCACTCAGGTGAACTCCCTGCCGTGCGCGTGGGGCGGTCGTTCCGCGTCCAGCAGAGCGCCGTCGACGAGTACCTTCGGAAGTCGTTCTTCCAGGCCGGCTGAAGGTCCCACGCCGCAGCACACCATGCCTCGCTGCCCCTCGGGGGGCGGCGAGGCCTTTTGGTGCCCCCTTTTGGTATCCCTGTGTGGCCCGGACCCGGGTCAGGGCCGGTCAGGGCCGCAGGTAGTTCTGGGTGGCCAGCCACCCGTTCGACGTGTGCCTCGCGCCGATGCCGATCAGCCGGAACCGGCGTGACAGCAGGATCGCGCGGTGGCCGTCGGAGCCCATCCACATCCGCACCATGCGCCGGGGCGTCACGTGCCCGCGTGCGATCACCTCGCCGGCGGCGGTCGCGTCGCAGCCGCGCATGACGACCCGCTGGTCGCGGTGCTCGAACCGGCCGGTGCGGGCCATGTGCCGGGTCCAGCCCTCGGCGTAGCGGTCAGCGCACCGGTTGGCGCGCACCGGACGCCGCCCGTGCCGCTGTCGCTGCACGTTGGTCCAGTGCAGCAGCCGTCGCTCGTACCTGCCCGAGCCCATCGCCGCCTTCGCGGCCGACTGCTGCGCGGCGACCGGCTTTGCCACGCGTGGCTCCGCCGGGGCGCCGGTCGCCGGAGAGCCTTGGGCCGGTGCCGTCACGAGTAGCGCCGCTGTGAGCGCGAGCAGCAGGGTCGGGAGTACGCCGGTTCGGGTGCGACGACGAGCTGGACGACGAGCTGACAGGGCCATGAGACCTCCGCGTCGGGTCGGGTCGCTGCTTGGGGCTACTAGGGGCGCGGTTCGCGAGCGACCGAGACTACTGTGCGTGAGGCGGGTCGTCGTATGCACGCGAACGGCGATGTTCGCCCGATCTCGCCGGCCGGCTTCCACCCCGCGCCGGTGGACGCGTTGTCCGGCGGTTACCGCGTGCGGGATAGGCTGGCCCGGTCGCGTGTCGAGCCGCCGGCAGCGGAGGGGCTCGGCGGCACCGCACAATCACCGCAGACTTGAAGGACGTCAACGTGGGCTCAGTCATCAAGAAGCGCCGCAAGCGCATGGCCAAGAAGAAGCACCGAAAGCTGCTCAAGCGCACGCGCATCCAGCGTCGCCGCCAGGGCAAGTAGGCCGTACGCTGGCAGTTCGTTTCATACCGGCAGTACGCAACAGGGGGACAGCATGGGGCGTGTCGTTCTCGTTACCGGGGTCTCGCAGGACCTCGGTGGCCGGTTCGCGCGAAGCCTGACCAAGGACCCGGACGTCGATCGGGTGATCGGTGTCGACGTGGTGCCGCCGCGCGCGCGCCTGGACGACGTGCACTTCGTCCGCGCCGACATCCGCAACCCGGTGATCGCCAAGGTGATCGTCGGCGAGGGCGTCGACACGGTCGTGCACATGAGCCTGCTGGCCGCGCCCGGTCGCGCCGGCGGTCGCGCGTCGATGAAGGAGACCAACGTCATCGGCTCGATGCAGCTGCTCGCCGCCTGCCAGAAGGCCCCCAGGCTGCGCAAGCTCGTGATGAAGTCGTCGACCGCCGTCTACGGCGCCTCGTCTCGTGACCCGGCGATGTTCACCGAGGACATGGCGCCGAAGCGGATGCCGCGCGAGGGCTTCGCGAAGGACTCCGTCGAGGTCGAGGGCTACGTGCGCGGGTTCTCCCGCCGTCGTCCCGACGTCACGGTCACGATGCTGCGCTACGCCAACCTGATCGGCCCGACGATCGACACCGCGCTGAGCCGCTACTTCACGCTGCCGGTCGTGCCCACCGTGCTGGGCTACGACGCCCGGATGCAGTTCTGCCACGAGTGGGACGCGCTCGACTCCCTGCGGCTGGCGGTGTCCGAGGACATCCACGGCTCGTTCAACGTCGCCGGCGACGGGATGATGACGCTGTCGCAGACGGTCCGGCGGATCGGCCGGCCGACCGTGTCGATCCCGTCGTTCGCCGTCTCGCGGGTGAGCTCGCTGGTCCGGTCGATGCGGCTGGCCGACTTCTCGCCCGAGCAGATCGAGTTCCTCACCTACGGCCGCGGTGTCGACACCACCCGCATGCGCGGGGTGCTCGGGTTCCACCCCCGCTACGACACCCCGAGTGCGTTCGCCGACTACGCGCGCAGCGTGCGCCCCGGGCTGGTCGACCCGGTTCGGGTCGAGTCCGCGGAGCGTAAGGTGAAGGGCCTGCTGATCGGGGAGGGACACCATGGCTGACGCAGACGTCATCCCTCTGGGCGCCCGTGGGCGACCCGGCCGGGGCGGCAGCCGCAGCGGCACGCCCTCGTCGGCAGCGCGCTCCCTGGCCGCCGGCAACCGCAGCGACGCACGGCAGAGCACGGGTCCGGACAAGCGGCCGAGGTCGCCGTCGGAGACCCGGCCGGAGCCCAGCCCCGACGTCGACGGCGACGCGACGGCGGACCTGACAGAAGCCACCACCCAGCCCGAGGGCAGGTTCCAGGCCGAGACGCCCGCCGAGACCACAACGGCCTCCGTCGGTCCCGCGGCAGGTTCGCCCGGACCGGCCTCGTCGGAGCCTTCGGCCGTTGACGACGCCGGCGTGGCCTCGACCGACGACTCGGTCGACGGCGCCGTCCCCGCGCCCGGAGCACCGCACGTCTCGCCCGCGCCGCCGGCCGCCGACGAGGTCTTCGTCGAGCGCCGTGGTGGCCGGATGGGCTTCGACCTCGCGGCCGCGATCGGCAACGCCGCGCGCGAGGTGTTCGGCGACGACTGGGAGACCTCGTTCGCCGACTTCCTGGCGTTCCTGCGCCGCCGGGTCACCGGCGACTACGTCATCGACGAGTTCGGGTTCGACCCCGACGTGACCACGCGGCTGTCGATGGCGACGATGCGTCCGCTGGTGGAGAAGTGGTTCCGGGTCGACGTACAAGGCATCGAGAACATCCCGGTCGAGGGCGGGGCCCTGCTGGTCGCCAACCACTCCGGGACGGTCCCGCTCGACGGCCTCGTGACCGGGCTGGTCGTGCACGACCACGCCGACCGCTACCTGCGCATGCTCGGCGCCGACCTGGTGTTCCGGCTGCCGTTCATCGGCGAGATGGCTCGCAAGGGCGGCGCCACGCTCGCCTGCTCCGAGGACGCCGAGCGGATGCTCGCCCAGGGCGAGCTTGTCGGCGTCTGGCCGGAGGGTTTCAAGGGCGTCGGCAAGCCCTTCAGCGAGCGCTACACGTTGCAGCGGTTCGGTCGTGGCGGCTTCGTCTCGGCCGCGCTGCACACCCGTGTGCCGATCGTGCCGTGCTCGATCGTGGGCGCCGAGGAGATCTATCCGCTGGTCGGCAACCTGCCGACGCTGGCGCGGCTGCTGGGCGTGCCCTACGTCCCGATCACGCCGTTCTTCCCCTGGCTCGGCCCGCTCGGGATGATCCCGCTGCCGAGCAAGTGGCTGATCGAGTTCGGCGAGCCGATCCGGACCGACGCGCTCACCGACGAGCAGGTCGAGGACCCGATGATCGTGTTCAACCTGACCGACCAGGTGCGCGAGACCATCCAGCAGACGCTGTACGCCCTGCTCATGCAGCGGCGCAACGTCTTCTTCTGAGACTCCGCCGGAGCCCGCGGCGAGCGGGTCGGGTGTCGCGGCCGGTTACGGCCGGGTCAGAGCAGACCGCCGAGGACGCCGCCGGTGCCGTCGAGCAGGGGGTCCAACGGATCGGACAGCGGCTCGCGGAGGTTGTCGTCGAGTCGCGGTGCGTCGGTCGTACGCGGTGTACGCGAGGGCTGCGGGGCGGGGTTGAGCAGGTCGCGCAGGTTGAGCCTGGGCCGCTCCTGCTGGGCTCCGTCGCCGTCGCCATCAGGGGAGCTCGACTGACCGTCGTCGGTCGGCGTCTCGTCGCCGCCGAGGTCGAGGTCGGGAAGCAGCGGCGTCGTGTCGTGCGGCGCGGGGGTGGTCGCGGGCGGTCCCGGCGAGGAGCTGTTGCGCCCGGTCAGCCGGCCGGCGCGGTCGCGGGTGTCGTCGGGCCCGCCAGGTCGCGCCGTCGGTGCGCCGTCGGCCAGACCTAGCGGGGGCTCGGCCGCCGGTGCGCCGTCGCCGACGTCGGGAAGACCCACAGGTGTGGTCGGGAGGGTCAGCGGCGGCAGCCTCGACGCACAGCCGGGACACGCGCGGCGAGCCATGTCGTCGAGGCCGACGACGGTCTCGGCAGCGGCCATCAGCGAGGGCTGCGACTCGTGTGGCAGCGTCTGTGCCAGGTCGGACAGTGTGTCGTGCGACTGCGAGGTGAAGGCGCGCAGCTGCCGGATGTCCTGGGCGTCGCCGCTGGTGGAGTAGGCGTCGAGCAGCTTGGACCCACCGTGCGAGGCATCCCTGGCGAAGTCGCCGAGCGCGGACTCGACGGCGTCGACGCGCGTCTGGCCGAGCTCCTCCTCGGATCCGAGCGAGTCGGCCTCGTACAGGCGGGTGGAGGCCCGCTCGAGCAGGGCGTGGCCCTCGCCCCCGGGACTCTGCGCCAGCGAGACCTGGGCGCTCTCCAGCGTGCGCTTGACGGGGTAGAGCATGTCGCCGGGGAGGGCCTGCTCGCTGGCCGCCGCGACGCCGGTGCCGCCGCCCACCAGCACCAGCCCGGTGGCGACCGCGACCAGCTGCCGGCGGCGCCGGGCGGCGCTCGGGGTGTCGGTGACCGGTGCGGCGTGCGCGCGGCGGCTGCGGTCGGGTTCCGGAGCGGTCGCGGCGGCGGCCGCCTGGGCGGGGAGCTCGACGGCGGCGGCCTCGAGGAGGCGCTCCCGCAGCGCGGCGCGGAACTCGTCGCGGGGCTCGACGAGGGGGACCGCCGACAGCTGCGAGGCGGTGTCGAGCAGGCGCTGCAGCCGCTGGTCGGTCGGCTGCAGGTGACCCTCGAGCGCACGCGAGAAGCTCTCGGCGCGCCGCCGCGAGGGAAGCAGCTCGGCCATCTGAGCCATCCTGTTCATCAGCCGGTCGCCGGGCGGGCGTGGGCCCCCACCCGGTCACCTCCTTCAACGACCCAGGAGACGTCCGGGTTATGCGTTTTGCGCAACCAGCCGCACATCTCAGCAGATCCCCTCGGGAAGCAGCTTGGCGAGGTTGCGGACGGCTCGCAGCTGCAGCTGCTTCACCGCGCCCTCGGAGCGCTCGAGGATCCCCGCGGTCTCGGCGATCGACATGCCCTGCAGGAAGCGCAGCACCAGGCACTCCTGTTGCTCGGCGGCGAGCCTGCGCAGGCCGGAGAGGAGGGCCTCGCTGGTCAGGCCGGCGAGTACGTCGTCCTCGGGCCCGGGCGTGGCGGTGTCGTGGTCGGAGAGGTCGTCGGTGGCCATCTCCAGGCGGGTGCGCCCGGCCTTGAAGTGGTCGGCGACCAGGTTGCGCGCGATCGTCACCAGCCAGGCGCCGAAGTCGCGGCCCTGCCACTTGAAGTTGGCCATGCTGCGCAGCGCGCGGAAGAAGGTCTCGCTGGTGAGGTCCTCGGCCAGCATGTGCGAGCCGACCCGGTAGTACAGGAAGCGGTAGACCGTGCCGTTGTAGTGGTCGTAGAGCTGGCCGAAGGCCTCGGAGTCGCCGCCGCGCGCGAGGTCGACCAGCCCCACCATCCGGGTCGCATCGGGGTCGTCCTCGCACGGCGGGCGACCGCCGCCGGTGCTCGTCGGCTGGTCAGTGGTCGCGTGGCCGAGTGCCTCGGCCATCAGCTGACCCGCCAGCCGCTGCGGAGCGGAGCCGCGTCCGGGCAGGCCGTCCGGGGTGGCGAGCGCAGGCACTGCTGCGGCCTGCATCACCGCGCAGCGCAGGGCCTCGAGGCCTACGCGCACGGGATCGTCCGCCCTGTGCATCGACTGTCTCTCCCTCCCCGGCTCCAGCCGAGGTCCCCTCAGGCGATAGTAGGGGGGACGTGCCGACCCTGTGAACCCAAGGGTAACTTCGAGTTACGCGACGTTGCTCTCACTGACAGATGCTGCCCAATTGGGTCGGTTCTACTCACGCGACCCCTTCTCAAACAACTCGGCGTCGGATCGCCATGCCCGCGGCCACCGACCCCGTGGCCGCCCCCGCACAGGCCGCGGCGAACAGGGTCACCCTCGCAGCCTTGCGGCCGGTGCGGTAGTCCCGCACTCGCCACTGGCGGGCACGCGCGTGGTCGCGCAGGCGGTTGTCGGGGTTGATCGCGCACGGCGCACCGACCATCTCCAGCATCGGCAGGTCGTTGTAGGAGTCGGAGTACGCCGCACATCTGTCGAGGTCGAGGTTCTCGGCCTCGGCGAGGGCGAGGACCGCCTCCGCCTTCGCGGCACCGTGCAGCAGGTCGCCGACGAGGCGGCCGGTGTACTCGCCGTTCTCGTGCTCGGCGACGGTGCCCAGCGCGCCGGTCAGGCCGAGCCGCTCGGCGATGATGCGAGCGATCTCCACCGGCGCCGCGGTCACCAGCCACACGCGCTGGCCCTGGTCGAGGTGCATCTGCGCGAGCGCCCGGGTGCCCGGCCAGATGCGGTGGGCCATCGCCTCGTCGAAGATCTCCTCGCTCAGGGACTCCAGGTCCTCGACCCGCTGCCCGGCGATGAACGCCAGCGCGCTGGTGCGGGCGCCGTCCATGTGCTCGGGGTCCTCGACCCCGGCGACCCGGAAGTACGCCTGCTGCCAGGTGAACCGGGCGATGTCGCTGGTGCGGAAGAACTTGCGCTTGTACAGCCCGCGGGCCAGGTAGAACAGCGTCGCGCCCTGCATGATCGTGTTGTCGACGTCGAAGAACGCCGCTGCGCTCGGGTCGGGCGGGACCGACAGGGATTGCTCCACCTCGGCGGCGGCGGCCGAGCCCTCACCGGCCAGCACCGAACGTCGGCGCAGGTCCCTGGGAGTGGCCGCGGGGCGAGTCACGCGGGCAAGCCTAGCGGCCGGGCCTCGCCAGGCCAGTGCCCGATCCGCCGTGCCCGATTCGCCGTGCCGGATCCGTTGTACACACCCTTTCTGGTGCATTCCGCCCCTGCGGAGCATGGGCAGTTCGGAGAACGGGCGGTGACATCTTTTCCACGAGCGTGCCCCGAGCCTGCGAAGGGTGGGGAGCAGCGGCTCACCGGTTCGGGGCGCGTGCAACACTCGCCCCGTGGAGGCCACGCACGAAGCCACCCCCTCGCCGCGGCAACACGCCAACCTGGCCGCGCTGCTCACCGCTGCCGCGGCCGACAACCCCGACGGTTCCGCCCTCGTCGACGAGCACCGCCAGGTCACCTGGGCCGAGCTGGAGCACGAGTGCGCGGGCGTCGCCGGCGGGCTCGCGGGCCTCGGCATGGTCGCCAGCAACCGGGTCGCGATCCTGCTCGGCAACCGGATCGAGTTCGTGACCGCCTATCTCGGCGCCCTCGGCAGCGGCCTGGTCGCCGTGCCCCTCAACCCGCACGCCGCCACCGGCGAGATCGTGCGCGTGCTCGCGGACTGCAGCCCGAAGGTGGTGGTGTGCGACCGCGACACCGTGACACCGACGAGGGCGGCCGTCGCCGGCCTGGCCGAGGCGCTGGAGGGCGCCGACGAGGCGGTGCGAGCCCGGGCCGTCGTGCCGCAGGTCGTCGTCGTCGAGGCGCCGACGCTCCCGGGCGAGCATGTCTATGCCGACCTCTACGACTCCGGCAGGTCGGTCACGCCACCGCCCAAGGACCCCGAGACGCTCGCGGTGCTGCTGTACACCGCGGGGACCAGCGGCAGGCCGCGCGCGGCGATGCTTCCGCACCGGGCGCTGCTGGCGAACATCGAGCAGGCCGCGGGCCTTGCGCCTCCCCCGCTCGAGCGCACCGACCGGGTCCTCGGCGTGCTCCCGATGTTCCACGTCTACGGGCTCAACGCCGTGCTGGGACAGGTACTCAGACAGGCCGCGTGCCTGGTGATCGCCGACCGGTTCGACGCGGAGGGCACCCTCGCGCTGATCGCGCGGGAGTCGGTGACCAACGTGCCCATCGCCCCGCCGGCTCTGGCCGCCTGGTCACGTCGCGACGACCTGCGGGACCGGCTGACCGGTGTCCGCACCGTGCTCAGCGGCGCCTCGCCGCTCCATCCGGAGGTCGTACGCCGGTTCGAGGAGCGCAGCGGCCTCACCGTGCACCAGGGGTATGGCCTGACCGAGGCCGCGCCCGTGGTCACCTCGACCCTCGGTTCCTCGACGCCCAAGCCCGGCTCGGTCGGCCGCCCGCTGCCCGGGGTCGAGATCCGGGTCGTCGACGAGAGCGGCTTCGACACCGACGGTCTCGACCCGGGCGAGATCCGGATCCGCGGCGCCAACCTGTTCTGCGGCTACTGGCCCGAAGGCTGCGGCGCTCCCGACGATGACGGCTGGTACGGCACCGGCGACGTCGGCTACGTCGACCCCGACGGCGACCTGTTCCTGGTCGACCGGCTCAAGGAGATCGTGATCGTGTCCGGGTTCAACGTCTACCCCGTCGAGGTCGAGGAGGCCGTCGCCGAGGTCGACGGGGTCGGCGAGGTCGCGGTGATCGGTGCGCCCGACGACGAGGGCGGCACCGAGGTGGTCGTCGCGTACGTCGTCGCCGACGAGACGTCCGCGACGCCGATCGAGGAGCTCGCCGACGCGGTGCGCGCGCACTGCCAGTCACGGCTGGCGCCGTTCAAGCAGCCGATCCAGGTGCACGTGGTCGACCGGCTGCCGCGCTCGGTCAGCGGCAAGGTGGCCAAGGGGCGCCTGCGCGACACCCAGCGCCGGCGCGCGATGGGGCTCTCGTGACCGCCGCTGAGCCGGACGGCGGCACGTCGCCGGCCAGGTCACCGGCCGCGTCGCCGGGGCCGGCCCGGGTGACGCTGTACTCCAGGCCCGGCTGCCACCTGTGCGACGACGCCCGAGCGGTCGTGGAGGCGGTGTGCGCCGAGGTGGGCGCCTCGTGGGCGGAGGTCGACATCACCGCCGACGCCGAGCTCAACGAGCGGTACTGGGAGCAGATCCCGGTCACGCTCGTGGACGGGCGACAGCACGACTTCTGGCGGGTCGACGCCCGCCGGCTGCGCGCGGCGCTGGAGCGCTGAACCGGGCCCGCCGGAAGCGCGGACGGCGGGGCGTGAGGGGCCTGGTGATGACGCTGGTGACGACGGTCGGTGACCTCGGTCACGATCCGTTGTGCCGACTGCCGCTCGGTTTTGTTCTCACGTTCACAAACTCCTAGAGTGGATTCACCGCCACCATCGATGGCCCGACGGCCGAGCCATCACAGCGATGCGCGGACCAGGAGCACCGTGACTGCACGCAACCGCCGGACCACGCCCCGGGATGAGCGGCCCGACCGCGGAATCCCGGAGGCCACCGTCGCGCGGCTACCGGTCTATCTGCGTGCGCTGACCGCTCTCTCCGAACGCGGCATCGCCAGCGCCTCCAGCGAGGATCTCGCGACGTCGGCCGGCGTCAACTCCGCGAAGCTGCGCAAGGACCTGTCCTACCTGGGCTCCTACGGCACCCGCGGCGTCGGATACGACGTGGAGTACCTCCGCTACCAGATCGCCCGCGAGATCGGGCTGACCCAGGACTGGCCCGTCGTCATCGTCGGGATCGGCAACCTCGGGCACGCCCTCGCCAACTACTCCGGCTTCGCCTCGCGCGGGTTCCGGGTGGCGTCGCTTGTCGACGCCGATCCCGACCGGGTGGGTGACCGTGTCGGTGACCTGACCATCGAGTCGTACGCCGATCTGGACACGATCGTCGCCGACAACGGCGTCGCGATCGGCGTCATCGCCACTCCCGCATACGCGGCCCAGCCGGTGTGCGACGACCTGGTCGCGGCCGGCGTGACCAGCATCCTGAACTTCGCACCGGCGGTGCTGAACGTCCCTCCGGGCGTGGACGTACGCAAGGTCGACCTGTCCATCGAGCTGCAGATCCTGGCCTACCACGAGCAGCGCAAGGCCCATGCGGCACAGAACCGGCCGCTGACCGACCCGCTCACCGACCTCGCCGTCGCCGACGCGGCCACCGTGGCCGTGGAGGTGGAGTCGGCATGAGCCGCCGAAGCGTGGGCGCGGAGTCGCTGACCCGGCTGCCGGCAGCCAGGCCGGTGACGGCGACCGGCGACGGGCGAGCTGCGAGGGGGCAAGACAGATGAGCGTGCTCGTGGTGGGGGTGTCGCATCGGTCCGCACCGGTGCCGGTGCTGGAGCGGCTCGCACTCGACCCCAGCGGGGTGAGCAAGCTGGTCGCCGACGTGCTCGAGAGCGCGCACGTCAGCGAGGCCGCGGTGGTGTCCACCTGCAACCGGGTGGAGATCTACGCCGAGGTCGACCGCTTCCACGGCAGCGTCGAGGACCTCTCGGCGATGCTGGCCGCGCGGGCCGGTGAGTCGCGTGAGGACGTCATCCCGCACCTGTACGTCCACTTCGACGAGGGTGCGGTCGCGCACCTGTTCGCGGTCGCGGCCGGCCTCGACTCGATGGTGGTGGGCGAGAGCCAGATCCTCGGCCAGGTCCGCGAGGCCCTGCGCCGGGGCCAGGACGACGGCTCGGTCGGCACCGCGCTCAACGTGCTGTTCCAGCAGGCGCTGCGCGTCGGCAAGCGCGCGCACACCGAGACCGACATCGACCGGGCCGGACAGTCACTGCTGACCGTGGCCCTGGACCAGGTCGGTCAGGACCTCACCGGGCGCAGGGTGCTGGTCGTGGGCGCCGGATCGATGGCCGGGCTCGCCGTCGCGACCGCCGGCCGCCGCGGCTCCACAGACATCGTCGTCGCCAACCGCACGGCGGAGCGGGCGCAGCGGCTGGCCGAGACCGCCGGCGGCCGAGCGGTCGGCCTGCAGGCGGTGCCGGGCGAGATCGCCGTGGCCGACCTGGTGGTCTCCTGCACCGGCGCCACCGGCATGGTGCTCGACGCCGCCTCGTTCGCAGCGGTCGACCACACCCGCGAGGTCGACGTCCTCGACCTCGCGCTGCCGCACGACATCGACCCCGTGGTCGGCGACCTGCCCGGCGTACGCCTGACCGGGCTCGCCGACCTCGCCCGCACGCTGGAGAACAGCGACGCCGCCGTCGACATCGACTCGGTCCGCCGGATCGTCGCCGAGGAGGTGGCGGCCTTCGACGCCGCCCGGCGCGCCGCCCAGGTCACTCCCACCGTGGTCGCGCTGCGTTCGCTGGCCACCGACGTGGTCGACGCGGAGATGCTGCGACTGCTGGGCCGGCTGCCCGAGCTGACGCCGGCCGCGCGGGCCGAGGTGGAGCAGACCGTGCGCCGGGTCGCCGACAAGCTGCTGCACGCGCCCACGGTCCGGATCAAGGAGCTCGCCCAGCAGACCAACGCGGTCAGCTACGCCGACGCGCTCGCCGAGCTGTTCGCGCTCGACTCCGAGGCGGTCAGGGCCGTGACCCGGCCCGAGGTGGAGACGCCCGGGATCTCCTCGACCGTCGACCAGGCCGACCCCACGGGCGGTGATGCCCGATGAGCAAGCTCCGCATCGGCACCCGGGCGAGCGCACTCGCCCAGGTGCAGTCGAACCAGGTCGCCGACCTGCTCACCGAACGCACCGGCCGCGAGACCGAGCTGGTCAAGGTGAGCACCGAGGGTGACGTCAACCAGCGCCCGCTCACCGAGTTCGGCGGCGCCGGCGTGTTCGTGAGCGCGCTGCGCGAGGCCCTGCTCGCGGGCGAGGTCGACGTCGCGGTGCACTCGCTGAAGGACCTCCCGACCGCGGCCGCGCCCGGGATCGCGCTGGCCGCCGTACCCCAGCGCGAGGACCCGCGCGACGCGGTCGTGGCCCGCGACGGCCTCACCCTCGGTGAGCTCCCGGCGGGTTCGACGGTGGGCACCGGGTCTCCACGCCGCGCCGCGCAGCTGCGGGCGCTGGGCCTCGGGCTCGAGGTGCAGCCGGTGCGCGGCAACGTCGGCACCCGGATCGGACTGGTCACCGACGGCAAGCTCGACGCCGTGGTCCTGGCGTACGCCGGGCTGCGGCGCGTGGGCCTGGCCGACCAGGTGACAGAGGTGCTCGACCCCCTGCTGATGCTGCCCGCGCCAGGGCAGGGAGCGCTGGCGGTCGAATGCAGAGCCGACGAGGCCGAGCTCGTCGAGCAGCTTCGCGAAGCGCTCGACGACCCGGCCTCGCGTACGGCGGTCAGCGCCGAGCGCAGCGTGCTGGCTGCGCTCGAGGCCGGCTGCAGTGCGCCGGTCGGCGCCCTTGCCGAAGTTGCGCTCGGGGAGGGTGGCGAGGAAGTCTGGATACGTGCCGTCGCCGCCGCTGTCGACGGCACGCAGATCGTCAAGATGTCCACGAGCGGTGCTGTCGACGACCCTGTCGGCCTGGGCGAGACCCTGGCCAGGGACATGATCGCCGACGGTGCCAGCGCTCTGCTCGGGGAGCGTGTGCCGTGACAGCAGCCCGACGGCAACCCAGGAAGAGAAACACAGTGACGAGCACGACCGCGACCAAGTCGCAGGCCAAGCGAAACCCTGCAAGCGCCAAGCCGGTCAAGAAGGCTGCGCCGTCGAAGCAGGCCAAGGCGGACAAGCCCGCGTCGAAGAAGCGGACCTCGGCCAAGCAGCCACCGGCGAAGGCGGTGACCGCCAAGGCGGGCCGGAGCAAGGCGGCGCCGGAGAAGCCACCTCGCCCGGTGGGCTACGTGTCGTTCGTCGGCACCGGCCCGGGCGACCCGTCCCTGCTCACCCTGCGGGCGGTCGACCTGATCCGCAGCGCCGACGTGGTGATCACCGAGGCCCCGGAGCACGCCGCGCTGCTGTCGCACGTCTGCCCCGACTTCGTCGGCACGGTGGTCGACGGAGGCTACGGCGAGGACGGCCAGCCGCTCACGCACGCGTCGCGCGCCAAGCTCGTGGTCAAGCACGCCAAGCACGCCGACCACGTCGTACGCCTGATGGCCGGTGACCCGTGGCTCTACGCCACCGGGCCGGAGGAGGCGCTGGCGTGCGTCAAGGCCGGCGTGGCCTTCGACGTCGTACCCGGTGTCTCCGCGGTGACCGGGGTCGCGGCGTACGCCGGTGTGCCGCTGACCACCCGCACCGAGCGGGAGTTCTCGGTCGTCAACGTCGCCGAGAGCAGGGTCGACTGGTCGCGCTACGCCAGCGACCAGACGCTCGTCCTGCTCTCCGCGGTCGACTCGATAGCCGACATCGCGACGGGGCTGATGGCCGAGGGCCGGCCCGCCGACACCCCGGTGGCGATGACGCGCGTCGGCACCACCACCGCGCAGTCCACGGTGATCTCGACCCTGGAGTCGATCGCCGCGGACGCGAAGGCCGCCAGGATGAAGCCGCCGGCCGTGACCGTGGTCGGCGAGGTCGTCAACCTGCGCGAGACGTTGTCGTGGTTCGAGACCAAGCCGCTGTTCGGCTGGCGGGTGCTGGTGCCCCGCACCAAGGAGCAGGCCGCCTCGCTGTCGGTGCAGCTGCGCGACTACGGCGCCGTGCCCGAGGAGGTCCCGACGATCTCCGTCGAGCCGCCGCGCAACCCGCAGCAGATGGACAAGGCCGTGCGCGGCCTGGTCGAGGGCCGCTACGAGTGGATCGCGTTCACCTCGGTCAACGCGGTGCGCGCGGTCCGCGAGAAGTTCGACGAGTACGGCCTCGACGCCCGCGCGTTCAGCGGCCTGAAGATCGCCGCGGTCGGCGACAAGACCGCCGAGGCCATCGCGGCCTGGGGCATCCGCGCAGACCTGGTGCCCTCCGGCGAGCAGTCCGCCGCCGGCCTGCTGGAGGACTGGCCGCCGTACGACGACGTGCTCGACCCGATCAACCGGGTCTTCCTGCCGCGCGCCGACATCGCGACCGAGACGCTGGTCGCCGGTCTGATCGGGCTCGGCTGGGAGGTCGACGACGTGACGGCCTACCGCACCGTGCGGGCCGCTCCGCCGCCGGCGCCGACCCGTGAGGCGATCAAGACCGGGAAGTTCGACGCGGTCGTCTTCACGTCGTCCTCGACCGTGCGCAACCTCGTCGGCATCGCCGGCAAGCCGCACACGTCGACGGTGATCGCGTGCATCGGCCCGGCCACGGCGAAGACCGCGGAGGAGCACGGACTGCGGGTCGACGTCCTGGCCGCCTCGCCGTCGATCGAGGACCTCACCGCGGCGCTCGCCGACTTCGGAGCCACGCGGCGGCTGACGATGATCGAGGCCGGGGAGCCCGTGACCAAGCCGTCCGAGCGTCGTCCGTCGGCTCGCCGTCGGGCCACCTGACCGGCTCGCTGAGCGAGGCGCGTCGATGGGCTACCCCGAGCAGCGGCCGCGGCGGCTGCGTCGTACCCCCGCGGTGCGGCGTCTGGTCGCCGAGACCAGCGTGGAGCCTCGGCACCTGGTGCTGCCGATGTTCGTGCGCGAGGGTGCCTCGGCGCCGTTGCCCATCGGCAGCATGCCGGGCGTCGTGCAGCACACCCGCGACACCTTGCGCAAAGCCGCCGTCGAGGCGGTGGAGGCCGGCGTCGGTGGCCTGATGTTGTTCGGGATCCCCGAGCGCAAGGACGCCCGTGGCTCGCAGGCGACGGACCCCCACGGGGTGCTCAACGTGGCGCTGCGCGACGTCGTCGGCGAGGTCGGCGACGCCACCGTCGTCATGGCCGACCTCTGCCTCGACGAGTTCACCGACCACGGGCACTGCGGGCTGCTCGCCCCCGATGGCACCGTCGACAACGACGCGACGCTCGAGGTGTACGCCGAGATGGCGCTCGCGCAGGCCTCCGCCGGTGCGCACATGCTCGGCCCGAGCGGCATGATGGACGGCCAGGTCTCGGTCGTGCGCCGTGCCCTGGACGAGGGCGGTTACGGCGACGTGAGCGTGCTGGCGTACGCCGCGAAGTACGCCTCGGCGTTCTTCGGGCCGTTCCGGGAGGCCGTCGACTCCTCACTGCAGGGCGACCGGCGTACATACCAGCAGGATCCCGCGAACGCCCTGGAGGCGCTGCGCGAGGCCCGTCTCGACGTCGAGGAGGGCGCCGACCTGGTCATGGTCAAGCCCGCGCTCGGCTACCTCGACCTGGTGTCGGCGGTGGCCGCGAACGTCGACGTGCCGGTCGCGGCGTACAACGTCTCCGGCGAGTACTCCATGGTCGAGGCCGCCGCCGAGCGCGGCTGGATCGACCGTGAGCCGGCGATCCTGGAGACTCTGACCGCGATTCGTCGCGCGGGCGCGTCCGCGGTCCTGACGTACTGGGCGACCGAGGCCGCGCACCTGCTGCGCTGACCCTGCTTCACTGCGACGCTAAGGGGGTGGCCCGGGGCGGGTCAGCCGAGACCGGGGAGGCTGCCGAGCAGGTCCTCGACCGCGGAGGCGCCGCCGTTGAGGTAGGCCTCGACACAGCGTCCGAGCGCCAGCGGCTGGCTCTGGCAGTAGGCCCGGGCCTGCGCCAGCGGGTTCGGCGTCGGCGCCGGTTCCGGCTTGGGCTTGGGCAGGACCTT
>Ga0299914_10001441_pt1 | contig 15723 bp, 10 predicted proteins | sample RVTome_10_FD_201361 | JGI IMG/M metagenome (GOLD analysis project Ga0299914, IMG submission 201361) | Soil microbial communities from uranium-contaminated site in the Upper Colorado River Basin, Wyoming, United States - RVT153D57 (version 2) ...
GAGGATCTCCGCGTAGCCGCCGGCGACCTGACCGATCTCGACGTCGTGGGGCATGATCCCGCCCTCGCCCATGTCCACGAACACGAGGCTGCGCTCGCCCGTGTTCAGCACGGCTGAGGCCGGCACTGAAAGAGCGGACCGACCGGACGCGTCGAGCCGCACCGTCGCGTACATGCCCGGCTTGATCCGACCGTCGGGATTCGGAACGGCGATGCGCGCCTTGAGCGTCCTCGCCTGGTTCTGGAGCGTCGGATAGACGTATTCGACGCGTCCGTGCAGCGACCGACCGGGGAAGGCGCCCAGCTCGAGGGTCACGGCGCTGCCCTCCTCGACGAGGCCGGCATCGGCCTCGCGCAACTCCGCCTCGACCCATACCTCCGACAGATCCGCGATCGTATAGAGCGTCTGCCCGGCCTGCACCGCCATACCCGCAAGCACGTTCTTCTCGACGACGACGCCGGCGACGGGCGCGTACAACGTCAAGGTGCGCTGCGCGCTTCGGCTCGACAGGATCCGGTCGATCTGTTCGTCGGAGATGTCCCAGAGCCGGAGCCGCTGGCGCGCGGCCGCGACCAGATCGGAAGATCCGCGCGGCACGCCCGGCACCTTCGTCCGCGACACGTCGGCCTCGAGCCTGGCCGCGAGAAGCAGCTCCTCCTGCGCCGCGACCAGCTCGGGCGCGTAGATCTCGAGGAGGGGCTGGCCGCGCCGAACGGGCTGGCCGGTGATGTCCACGTACAGGCGCTCGATGTAGCCGCCGAACTTCGGCGTCACGCCCGCCAGTCGCGTCTCGTCGAAGTTGACGATACCGACGGTTCTGACCTGGTCGGCGAGCACGCGGATCTCGGCGGTGCCGAACGTCACACCGAACGTGCGGATCTGGGCCGCCGTGAGCCGTACGGATCCGTCGGCAGTCATGGACATGCCTCCCATGTCCATGCCCTCCATGCTTTCCGCGTTCGCGGTTTCCGGGCTCCGTGTCTGGCCGCCGGTCGCGTCCCGACCGTCGAGGAGGGCGGTGACGGCCCAGGTCGCGCCCGCCACCACTACGATGGCCAGACCGAGCGCCCGGATTCGCATCGACCCGCGCGGCATGGCGCGCACTCTCTTCAGCGGTGTCATCGCAACACCTCCGTTCCCACGACGCGCTCCAGCTCAGCGAGCGTCGTCGCGAAGTCCGTGAAGGCGCGGTGCACCATGGTTTCGTAGTCGAAGAGCGTCTTTTTGCTCTCGAGGAGTGTCGTGAAATCGGTGCGCCCGACGCGGAACGATGCCGTCGCGGATTCCACGGCGGCGCGGCCCTGGGGAAGGATCGAAGCGACGAACAGTGCCAGCTGGGCACGGCTGCGCTCCAGCGCCGCATGCAGCTCTGCCACGTCGGCGTGAAGACGGTTCACCATCACGTGGTGACCGGCTTCCATGGCTGCCAGCTCCGCGCGCGTTTCGGCGACTGCCGCATCCTGCCTTGCACCCCTGCGGATCGGGAGAGGGACCGAGACCATGATACTGGCCATGTCCGTACGGTCGGAGCGCTGGCCGTACTGGAGGGAGACGTCGAAATCGGGGAGGTGCGTCCGCCCCGCCAGCTCGAGCCGAGCGGCCTGCGCAGCGATCTCGGCCTCGTGCGCGCGCAGCACTGGACTGTTCCGTACCGCCCGCTCCTGAAGTTCCGCGAGCGGCGGCACCGGCGAATCCGCGACGCGCGCGCCTGGTGTCGAGGATGCGAAGCGGATCTCCGAGGCATCGTCGGATACGGCTGCACGCGCAATGCGGTCGGAAATCGGCGCGGCCGGAAGAGGCGTCTCGCTCGGCCGGCTGAGCAGCTCGTTGAGCCGGGCGACTGACGCTCGCCGCGTTTCCGCGAGCACGACCGCTTCCTCCGCGAGACGGCTCGCCTCGACGCGGGCGCGGAGCACATCCGCCTGGCCGCCCGTACCCACCGCGTACCGCGACTGGGCGGCCTGGATCACGTCGACGACGAGCCGCTGCCTCTGCTCGACCACCTCCGCTGCGCGGTCGATGAAGGCGACTTCGTAGTACGCGATCCGCGTGTCCGCGACGACGTCGACGCGCGCCACATCGAGTCGCGCCTCGGCCGCTCGCAGCTCGTACTCGGCGGCACGTCGTGCGAGCGCGAGCTTGCCGGGGTACGGCAGCTGCTGCCCGACCGCGACCGTCTTCATCGTCATGAAGTCGTCGAAACCCGGTTCCGCTACCGGCAGGTTCATGATCCCGACGCCGAGCATCGGATCGGGCAGTGTGCCGGCCGGTGCTACTCGCGCACGTGCGGACTCGATCTGTGCGCGGGCTGCGCGAATGCGCGGGTTGGCCTCCAGCGCGTGCGCGATCAGTGAATCGAGCGAGGGTGCACCGGCCACGGCGGCGACTTCCCTCGTGATCGGATTCCCCGGTGTCTGGCCACGGACGGGCGCCGCCGCGAACGTGGTGGCGAACATCAGGCCCACGCAGCGCGCACGGGCGTACCACGATCCCGCGAGCGCACGACGCTGAATGGCGTGCGCAATGATTCGTAACATCATGGCTTCCTCGGCTCGATCCGTTCTACAAGGTGGCCGCGCATACCGTTGCTCCTGTGAGCCGGAACGCGGTCGGTCACACCGACGCGTGCGCGTAGGCGTGACTGTCAGCTATGTCGTCTCGGAGCTGGACCGGATGACATCCGGTCGGGCGGATCAGGCCTTCGGCGGATGGAAGATCGAGTTGGCGTGCAGATCGTACGCGAGAAAAGCCGTCGTGAGCTGTCGGAGGACCTTCACCGGCAGTGGCTGGTCGATGTCCGTGGAGGAGACGCCGGGCAGTGAGGCGGACGCGGCACAACCGAAACCGCCCGCAGGCGCGAACGGACAGTCGCCACCGGCGTCGCCCTTGCCATCGTGATCATGGCCGTGACCCGGCGGACATTCGTGGCCGCCGGGCATCCCGTCCATGTCCGGCATCCCGGCCATCGAAGAGTCCGGCATTCCACCCATGTCCGGATCGCACGTCGCCGCCCACGCGGCTTGCGCGAAGGAAAGCAACAGCGTGATCAGGAGTGTGGCGCCGGCGGCGCGGAATCGCGTGCAACGCATGGTACGAAGGTAGCGGGGGCGAACACACGCTTCAAGCGGGATTGTTCCGACGGGTTTGTAGGGTTTGACCCGCCGAAAGCCAGGCGGGATCGATCTCGGCTGAACGGAACGGAGACGACGCAGGAGGTGGGAATAGGGCTGGGGCTAGGGCTAGGGCTAGGGGTCGGGCGGCCTGGGCACGAGTGACGTGGGGGGCGTGGACTCGGTTCCACCGGCTCGACGGTCGAGCCATTCCCCATCGCGTATCCGAGTTGCGCGGTGGCGTCCGGATCCCGTCCGCTATACCTCCCGCTACCACCCAACAGCCGGCTGGCGAGGAGGCTCTGCATGTCGCGACGGCCGTCGGCGATGACCGTGATGACCACCCGTTGGTCGATGAAGCGGTAGAAGTTTCCCGGAGGTACTCATGTATGGAAGCGAGGTCGTGCTCCGCACCTCGGTGAGCAGCACGCCGTGGTTCAGACCGAGTATGCTCTTTTTTCGGTCCGGTCCCCACCCGGATCCGCGAGTATCACGGCGAAGATCCTCGAGATCTCGCCCGTGTCATCCGGAATTGCCAACTGCAGTCTGTCGCCGGATCGACGCGCGTCATATGCTCAGGCATCGTCTCCCCCAGCACCGTGACTCGATGAAGATCTTCGTTCCTGCCCTGCTCCTGTTGGCTTCATGCGCGCCGTCGGAAGACCGCGCCGCGGCGCCCGGAGCGACCGACACTACGGCGGTCGTTCGGCCTGGCATCGAGGTCTTCCTTTCCGACGTCCCTCCGGAGTTTCGCGGCAAACGCGTCGGTCTCATTACGAACCACAGCGCCATCGACAGATCGGGCACGCTCGACATCGATCTGATCGCGCAGCACGAGGATCTGGAGCTGGTGGCGCTGCTGGCGCCCGAGCACGGCATCCGCGGCGATGTCGCAGCGGGTGAGAGGATCGAGGATGAAGTCGATCGCGCGACGGGTGTGCCCGTTTACTCGCTCTACATGGCCGAGGATCGCGGCCCGACGGCGGAGATGCTGGCGGATGTGGACGTCCTGGTTTACGACCTCCAGGAGGTGGGCGGTCGCACGTGGACGTATGTCTCCACGATGGCCTTGTCGATGAAGGCCGCCGCGGCGAAGGGGATCCCGTTCGTCGTCCTCGACCGGCCCAACCCGATCGGCGGGGAGATCGTGGAGGGCGCGCTGCTCGACCCGAGATTCGAGTCGTTCGTCGGGATGTACCCCATTCCGGCACGTCACGGGATGACGGTGGGCGAGCTCGCCACGTTGTTCAACCGGAAGTACGGAATCGGTGCGGACCTCACTGTAGCGCGCGTGGCGAACTGGCGCCGGTCGCAGTGGTTCGAGGACACCGGGCTGCCGTGGGTGAACCCGTCGCCCAACCTCCGTTCTCCGGCGGCATTGAAGAGCTACACCGGGTCGGTGTACTTCGAGGGAACGAACCTCACGGAAGGTCGCGGCACGGAACGCCCGTTCGAGCAGATCGGGGCCTCCTGGCTGAACGCGCCGGAGGTAGCCAGGGTGATGAACGCGATGCAGCTCCCGGGCATCCGGTTCGAGGCCACCACGATGCCGGTCGAAGCGACCGCCGCGAAGTTCGCCGGTGAGACGATTCCCGCCATTCGATTCGACATCACCGACCGCGAGGCGTACCGACCGGTCCGGACATCGCTCCTGCTCATCGATGAGATACGCAGACAGCATCCGAGCGACTTCGCATGGAGCCCCACCATCGACCGGCTCACGGGTTCGGACAGGGTGAGACTCGCGATCGAGGGCGGGCGATTGGATGCGCTGCTGGAGGACTGGGACCGGGAGGCCGCAGGGTTCGTCGAGAGCCGCAAACCGTATCTGCTCTATCGCTGACCAGTCTTCGGTTGCGGGACGGATGCAGCACCGCCAGAGTATACGCCGTGACGATCCCGACGCTGCACCCGGCAGATACCATCAAGCGAGGTTGCCCCATGCTTCCCTCCCGACACCGTCGCACGTACGGAAACGCGCTCACGCTGCTCGTGGTGATCGGCGGGCTGGCGCCGCTGGCCGGGTCCGCTGCAGCGCAGGACCCCGAGACCGCAAATGGCGCCGTCCCGGTCGAGCGGGTCGAGCTGCCGCTCGAGAGCCAGGTGGTGAGCCAGCACACCGCCACCATCAACGGACAGTCGGTCCCCTACGAAGCGACTGCCGGCACGCTGCCGGTCTACGATACGAACGGCGAGCCCATGGCGTCGCTGTTCTACGTGTACTACGAGCGATCGGATGTGCAGGATCGGACGGACCGGCCGCTGTCCATCTCGTTCAACGGAGGTCCGGGGTCGTCCTCGGTGTGGATGCACCTGGGCTACACGGGACCTCGCCGGGTCATCGTCGATTCGGAGGGGCACCCGGTGCGGCCGTACGGGTTCCGGGACAATCCGGAGTCGATCCTGGACGTGACGGACATCGTCTACGTCGATCCGGTGAACGTGGGCTTCTCACGCCCGGTCGAAGGGCAGGACCGCAGCCGCTTCTTCGGCGTCAATCAGGACATTGAATACCTGGGGCGCTGGATCGAGCTGTTCGTGACGCGGCACAGCCGCTGGGCATCGCCCAAGTTCCTCATCGGCGAGAGCTACGGCACGACACGCGTTTCAGGCCTCGCGCACGAGCTGCAGAACAGTCAGAAGATGTTCATGAACGGAATCGTGCTCGTGTCGCCCACGGGTCTCGGCATCGACCGCGCGGGGCCCGTGCGCGAAGCGCTGTACCTGCCGCACTACGCAGCGACGGCGTGGTACCACGGTCAGCTCGAGCCGGAGCTGCAGGGCCAGGACCTCGAAGCGTTTCTGCCCGAGGTCGAGCGCTTCACGCTGGAAGAGTACCTGCCGGCGCTCACGCGGGGCGGGTTCCTCGATGACGGCGAGCGGACCGCCGTTGCCGGTCGGATCGCGCGGTTCGCGGGCGTCTCCGAAGACTTCGTCCTCAACAACAACCTGACCATCCCCATTTCACACTGGCGCAAGGAACTGCTGCGCGACCAGCGCCTCACCGTCGGCCGGCTCGATGCGCGGTACCAGGGTGTGGATGCAGACGCCGCCGGCGTGCAGTACGACTACGATCCGGCCATGGCCGCGTGGAACCACTCGTTCACACCGGCCATCAACATCTACCTGCGCGGTGTGCTCGGTTACCAGACCGATCTCACCTACTACACGATCGGCGGGCCCGTCCGGCCGTGGGACAACAGCGAGAACACGACCGGTGAAGACCTGCGCCAGGCCATGGCGGAGAATCCGTTTCTGAAAACCATGATCCAGGCCGGTTACTACGACGGCGGCACGGACTACTTCTCCGCGAAATACACGATGTGGCAGATCGACCGCTCCGGTCAGCTGCGCGACCGGTTCCGCTTTCACCTGTACCGCAGCGGCCACATGATGTACCTGCGCGATGAAGATCTGCGCACGTCCAACCAACACATCCGGGACTTCATCCAGTGGGCAACGCCGGCGGACGGCACGCCCGCTCTGTGGGGGCGTGGCCGACCGGTGAGCTGAACAGCGGTCGTTCGCTTCCGCAACGCGAACTGCGCCGGCGTCACGCGCGAGATGTCGACCCGACCGACCTCGAACCGACTGGCGCTCGGCTTGCCGTGTGCGTGCCTTCATCGCTACCACCGTGTCGATGTCACCCGGCCTCGTTCGTCGAGTAAATGGGGCCCGCAAGGCTTCCATCGGCCAGTGAAACAGCTGAGATCATGAAACGGGAGGAGATTGCGTGAATACGACGTCCCAGGGAACCGAGGCACGATGGTTCCAGGAGCTTCGCACCGATTTCGGCGATGCGGTGATCGGACCCGACGATGCCGCGTACGATGAAGCGAGGAAGGTCTTCTACAGCGGGATCGACCGACGACCGGCCGCATTTGTCCGACCGGCCGATGCACCGGCCGTCGCGCGCGCCGTGACGCTGGCACGCAAGAGCGGGCTCGAGCTCGCCGTGCGCAGCGGAGGACACAGCGTCGTCGGGTACGGCATCTGTGACGGCGGCATCGTGCTCGACCTTTCCCGCCTGCGTGGACTGGACATCGACGCCGACGACCGGACCGCGTGGGCAGGCACCGGGCTGACTGCCGGCGAGTACACGGCAGCGGTTGGAGCGCACGGTCTGGCGACCGGCTTCGGCGATGCACCGTCCGTCGGAATCGGCGGAATCACGCTCGGCGGCGGCATCGGATTCCTGCACCGCAAGTTCGGCCTGACGATCGACAGCCTGGTGGCTGCGGAGGTAGTGACGGCGGACGGAAGCATCGTCCACACCGATGCGGACACGCACCCGGACCTGTTCTGGGCGATCCGCGGCGGAGGCGGCAACTTCGGTGTCGCGACGCGGTTTCGTTTCCGCCTGCACGAGGTCGGTGCGGTCTACGGCGGAATGCTGATCCTGCCGGCGACCGCCGATGCGATCGCGTCATTCGTATCGGAGGCACTGAACGCTCCGGACCCGCTGACCTGCATCGCCATGGTCATGCCTGCACCGCCCATGCCGTTCATCCCCGCGGAGCAACACGGCCGGCCGATCATCTTCGCCCAGTTCGTCTACGCGGGACCGTCCGACGCTGGCGAGCGCGCGCTGGCGCCGTTCCGCGCTCTGGCTACGCCGATCATCGACGGGCTGCGCACGATGCAGTACCACGAAGTCTACGAGCAGGGCGAGGCGCCCCGGCCAGCGGCCGTTGCCGTGCGCAACGTCTTCACCGATCGCCTGGACCGCGCTGCGGCGGAAACCATTCTCGATCACCTCGAGCGGTCGGACGCGCCGATGCGTATCGCCCAGATCCGCGTACTCGGCGGTGCAGTCGCGCGCGTGCCGGAAGATGCGACCGCGTTCGCGCACCGGAAGACGCCGCTGATGGTCATCCTCGCTGCCGCGTACAACGACATGGCACAGGAGTCGACTCACGAGGCATGGGTGTCCCAGTTCGCCGCCCGGCTGCCCGGCGTCCGACCGGGAGCCTACGTCGGATTCCTCGGACGCGACGGCGCCGAACGCATGCGCGAGGCGTACCCCGGTGCGACATGGGACCGCCTCGCCGCGATCAAGGCTCGCTACGATCCGACGAACCTCTTCCACAGAAACGGGAACATCCCGCCCACGGAATAGCACGCTCGCAGTTCGCTGCACCGTCACGCCCGGCGCGACGACGATCGACGACGTGGACCTGTGAGAGGCCACGATCCGAGGTCGTCGTCGCGCGGGAGCCGCCCGGTCCGTCTCCAGCGTTGTCGATGCCGCGTCGAAGCGCCCGATCCGTTCAGGACGACTCTGCGGCGCTCATTCCTGCCTCAACGAACGAGCGGGATCGATCCTCGATACGCGCCGAGCCGGCACATAGCAGGCGGCGACAGCGATGGCCGTCAATCCCAACGCGACGCCGATCAGCGTCGTCGGATCCGAGGGCGATACGCCCACCAGCACGCCACGGATCGCGCGACCCGCGCCGTAAACGCCCGGCGCGCCGATCAGAACGCCGATCAGCACCAGTCTCACACCTTCGCCGATCACCAATCGGCGCACACGGCGGGGCTCCGCACCGAGCGCGAGCCGCACGGCAAGCTCGTGCCTGCGACGCAGGACCGACCCGGAGACGACACCGAACAGTCCCATCGCGGCGAGCAGCAGCGCGCCAAGCGCGAAGCCCGCGATCAGTACCGCGCTGATTCGCTGCTGACTGAGCGCGTCCGCGACGATCTCGTCCATGGTCCGCACCTCCGCGAGCGCCAGCTGCGGATCGATCCGTCGCGCTACCGATCGCACGAACGGGATCAATGCCCGCGGGTCGCGGTCGCTCCGCAGTACGAAAGAAAGCGTACGATAGCCCCAATCCTCGGCGCGGATGAACAGCTGGCCCCGGCTGTCCTGATGGACATCGTAGAGGCGCGGCTGCTGCACCACGCCCACGATCATGAGTGTGTCGTCGCGGAATGGCAGCTTCGTCCCGATCGGGTTCCCTGCTGGAAAGAAGTGGTCCGCGAGCACGCGGTCGATCAGGGCTTCACGCACGCCCTCCCGTCGCGCACTGTCGAACATGCGCCCTGCGAGCATGCGAATGCCCATGACGCCGACGAATTCCGCACGGATCCCGATGTAGTCGACCAGTGGACGGTCGTGGTCGAGATCGCCGGTGTTGCCCGGCGCGCCGGGGATCTCGATGTTCGTCTGACTCGCATCGGTGGAGAGTGGCAGCGCGCTGGCTGCACTGACGGCATCCACACCCGGAAGCGCTGCGAGCTCGACCTGAAGCCGGTCCTGAAGCGCGAGCGCGTCCGTTGCTTCCGGGAAGCGCTGCGATGGCATGGGTACACGGAATGTCAGCACGCCATCGGGATCGAAACCCGGGTCCACGCGCAGTAGCCGCTCGAAGCTGCGAACGACGAGACCTCCCGTACTGAGCAGCACGAGCGACAGCGCGACCTGTACGACGACCATGCCGCGCCGCATGCGACCCTGGCCGCCGCCGCCGCGCACGGACGCGTTGCTCAGCAGCGACGACAGTGGCGCACGCGCCGCCCATGCCGCGGGCAGTGTCGCGGCGAGCAAGCCCAACAGTACCCCCACGCCGACGACGACCGCACCGATTCCCGGGTCGACGGCGATCGAATCACGTCGCGGCAGATCCGTTGGTGCCAGCGCGACGGCCACGCGCGTGCCCCAGACCGCCACGAGCGCCCCCGCTACGCCGCCCATCAGTCCCAGCATGCCGCCCTCGACCAGTGTTCCCCGCGCGAGCGCGATCGGGCTGGCACCGAGCGCCCGCGACACCGCGAACTCCTGCTCCCGCTGCGATGCGCGAGCGACGAGCAACGTCGCGAGGTTCACCATCAGCACGAGCAACAGGAACACACCGGCGAGGCCGAGCACGACGAGAGCAGGACGCACACTCGCGACGAGATCCGGCTTCAGCCCGATGGCGTACAGCTTCAGTCCCAGGCTCTCGAAATCACGCTCATCGATCCCTTTGCCGACAGCGTCGACGGCTTCGCCAACTGTCTCGGCGGACGAGCCTGGCCGTGCGCGGATCAGCCCGGCGTAGGAGCCGGCCATGGGATTCGTTTCCGCGAGATTCACGCTCAACGTGGTGTACGCATCGGCTCGTTGCGGCGCACCCACGCCTGCGCTGCGCACGAACGTGAATCGGCGCGGCATGACACCGATCACGGTATACGGCTCATCGTTCAGCCGTATCTCCGTACCGATGATCGATGGATCCGCGCCCAGCCCGTTCCATAGCTCGTGCGTCAGAACGGCGACTGCCGGCCGGCCAGGACCGACCTCATCTGGCGCGAAGCCACGGCCTAGCGCCGGCCGCACACCGAGCAGTTCGAACAGATTCGGCGAGGTCGCGATCACTGAGATTTCCGTCGCATCCCTGCCATCGCGGCCCGAAAGCGTCAGCCGACCGCGCAGCATGCCTGCCGCGTCTTCGATGACGCCGCCAACTTTCTGCAGCTCCGCCACGTCCGTCCCGCCGAGCCAACCGCGATTCAGCTCGACGATGGGCCCGTAGTCCCGCCACACGAAGTACAGATCGTCCGGCCGCTCGTACGGCAGCGGCGCGATCAACACCTTGTGCACGAACGCGTAAACGACCGCGAACGCGCCGAGACCGATCCCCAGCGTGCCGATCATGGCGAGGGCGAAAACCGGCGCGCGCACCAACCGACGCGTCGCCAACTCCATATCCCGCCCCCAGTTGCCACCGCGACGCCATGGCGCTGCCGGCCGAACGCGCTCGCCCAGGCCGTTGCGCACGGAATCGAACAGCGCTCGCAGCCAAACGCCGAAGAGCGCGAACCGGGCGCCCTCGCGTAGCGCCACACGACATCGGTCGCGGTACGCCTCCACGAGCGCTCCGCCCATCTCCTCGCGGAAATCCACCGGATAGAGCCGAACAAGGAACCGGATCCAGCGCTCCGAAACGTCGAGCCAGCGTTGCGCATTCATAGCGCGCCCTCCGGTAGCAGGCCGCCGACCATCGCGGCGCGCGTGAGCGTGGCGAGCCGCGCTGCCTCCGCGCGCGCGACCCTCGAGCCGAGCGGCGTGATGCGGTAATAGTTGCGACGTTCGTCGTCCGCATCCGGTGCTTTCCGACGGTCTGCCGCGCGAATCAGACCCTGCTCCGCCATGCGTGCCAGTGCGCGGTACAGCGTGCCGACGTCGGGAGCACTCGTCTCCCCGCGTGCGATCGCGTCCTGGATCATCCCGTAGCCGTGACGCTCGCCCGCCGCGAGGCTCAACAGGATGTGGAACTCCACGAGCCGGAGCGGCAGAAATGCTTCGACCCTCCGTCGATCGCGATCCATCGCCATTTTCGGCCTCCGGTCGGTGACTGCGTGCCACATATATGCGCCACGCATATTGACGCGGCAAGAGGGTTCACCCGCCGGAGCCGCAGCCCACCCGGGCCGCGCCCATGCCCCCACTTCCTTGACAAAACGAAAGGAGCCACGATATCCTGGTCGAAACGAAAGGAGTGCCATGGGCGACGACCGCGGCGGCGAAGTCATCAAGGGCACGCTCGAGATGATCGTGCTCCAGGTGCTGCAGCACGAGCCGATGCACGGCTGGGGCATCACGGAGCTGATCGAGCGGCGATCGGATGGCCTGTTGAGCATCAATCAGGGCTCGCTGTACCCGGCGCTCTATCGGCTGGTGGCACGCGGCTGGGTCTCGTCGGAGTGGCGGGTAACGGAGAACAACCGCAGGGCGCGCTACTACGCGCTGACGCGTTCCGGCCGCAAGCAGCTCGCGTCCGAGCGTGCGCAGTGGGAGAAGCTCTCGCGCGGCGTCGACCTCATCCTGAGCGGAGCCCGGGCATGAGCTTGCGGTCGTGGTGGTCGCGTGTGCGCGGCAGTCTGCGTCGCGACGATGCGCTGGAGCGCGAGATGGAGCGGGAGATGGCGTTCCACGTGGACATGTCGACGCGGCGCAACGTGGAGCGCGGGCTGACGCCGCAGGCAGCGAGTCGTCAGGCGAAGCTGGCGTTCGGGAGTGCGGATGCTTTCAAGGAAGCGGCGCGCGAAGCCTACCGCGCGCGGGTGGCGGAGAACCTGATCTCGGACATCCGTTTCGCGCTGCGCAGTCTGCGCCGATCGCCTTCCTTCACGGTGGCCGCGATCCTCACCGTGGCGCTCGGGATCGGCGCGAGCACGGCCATGTTCACGGTGGTGAATGCGGTGCTGCTCCGACCGTTGCCGATCCCGCAGCCGGAGAACTTCACGTATGTGGGTTGGGTGTGGTCGAAGGGTGACTACGTTCCGGCGCTGACGGAGTTCAAGTACGAGTTCGTGCGCGATCACAACCGCGCTTTCGAGGCCGTAGCGACGTACCGGACGGACGAGATGCGTGTTGGCGACGGGTCTGCGGCCCGGCCGCTGCGTGGCCTGCGTGTCAGCAGCGGATTCTTCCGGACGATCGGCTTCGTCCCACGCCTCGGCCGCGCGTTCGATGCGCGCGAGCTGGAGGTGGGCGGACCCGCGGTCGTGATCCTGGGCGATGACGTGTGGCGTACGCGCTTCGGTGCCGATCCCGGCATCCTGGGGCGGCAGATCCGCTTGGACGGCGAGCCGCGCACGGTCGTTGGCGTCCTCCCGCCGGAGTTCCGGTTTCCTCCTGCGGCACAGAACACCGGCTATCTCGTACCGCTTGCCGTGCAAGCGGATCCGAACGAGGAGGGACACAACACCAACGCGATTGGTCGGCTGCGCGCCGGGGCGTCCGAGGTCGAGCGCACGGCCGACATGCGCGCCCTGAGCAGCGCATTTCGCGCTGCCTACCCGTCTCTGGCGGACGGCGGTTACTTCCGGGTGTTCACGCATGGCGACGTCTACGTCGGCAGCGCTGCTCGTCACACGCTCTGGGTCCTGTTCGGTGCCGTGTCGCTGGTGTTGCTGATCGCGTGCGCGAACACGGCCACGCTTCTGCTCGTGCGCGCCTCGGCACGCCAGCGCGAAATCGCGGTGCGTGCGTCCATCGGTGCCGGCCCCGCGCGCATCCTGCAGCAGCTACTCACGGAAGGTCTCGTACTTTCACTGGCGGCCGCAACGCTCGGTGTGCTCTTCAGCGTCCTGGCGGTCCGCACCTTCCTCGCCGCGGGGCCCACTGCATTGCCGGAAGGTGTCGAGCCCGGCATCGATGCGCGCGTGCTCGTCTACGCCATAGCCGTATCCGTCATCACGGGCCTCATCTTCGGGCTCGTCGCCGCCGTGCCCGCATATCGAACCCGACTGCAGTCCGCGCTGCTGGGCGGCACGCGCGGCGCGAGTGCCGGCAGCACGCGTATCCGCGAGGCGCTCGTGTTCCTCGAGACCGCCTCGGCCGTCGTGCTGCTTTGCGGTGCGACGCTTCTCACCGCGAGCTTCGCACGCCTGATCCGGGTGGATCCCGGCTTCGACGCGGACAGCGTGATCGCAATCCGACTGGGCCGGCTGCCTCAGGAGTACGACGCCGCGCGTCGCGATCTACTGGTCGATCGCCTGCTCGAACACGTCCGTGCGCTGCCTGGCGTCGAGCACGCCGCCGCCGCGCCCAACCTGCCGCTCGAGCGCGGCATGAACTTCCCCGTCGATATCCCGGAACGCCCCGAGCTCGGCACTGGCGCCGTGGAGCTGCGCTTCGTCTCGCCCGGCTACCTCGCCACGCTCGGCATCCCGCTGCGCGGGGGTCGCGACTTCGATGGCGGGGACGTTGCGGGCGCGGAGCCGGTGGCGATCGTGAACGAGGCGTTCGCGCGGCGCTTCTGGGGCGACGCCCCGCCGATCGGCCGCACCATCCGCATCGGTCACATCAAGGACCGGTGGTCGGTGGCTCCGCACATGCAGCATGAGACGCGGGTGATCGGCGTCGCCGCGGACATCCACGAGATCGGACTCGACCTTCCCCCCAAGGCGACGGTGCTGGTGCCGCGCGCGCAGTCGGGCGAGGGCACGGCGCTGCTGCTGGTGCGCGCCGGGTCGCCCGTGCTCCTCAACACGTTGCGGGACCAGATCGTCGCCGAGGAGCCGCTGCTCGCACCGGAAGTCGAACCGCTTTCCGCCGTGGTGAGCCGCTCCGTTGCAGCGCCGCGCTTCCGGACGCTGATCGTCACCGCATTCGCGAGCTTCGCGCTGCTGCTCGCCGGGATCGGCATCTACGGTGTGATCGCATCCGTCGTGCAGCAGCGCCAGCGCGAAATCGGCATCCGCCTCGCGCTCGGCGCGAACCGCACCGTCGTGGCGACAACCGTGCTGCGGCGCTGTCTCGCGAACGTCAGCGCGGGCACGCTGGTGGGGCTGCTCGGCTTCTGGGCTACGCGACGTCTACTCTCCTCCTGGCTCTTCGAGATCACCCCCGGCAACCCGCGCGTGCTCACGGTCGCTCTTGCCGTGCTCGTACTCGTCGCAGCGTTCGCGTCGTGGATCCCCGCGCGTCGCGCCACACGCATCGATCCCGCGACGTCGCTGCGCTTGGAGTAGCCGTACACTTGCGTACGGGGCCAGCGCTCCCGCTGTTCCCTCCGATGTTGAGCACAGCGCGGCTGTTCTTCAGGATGCTCGCGTCCCCGTATATCTGCTTCACGTCGGCGGGTGTCGCCCAGTCGGCAGCCTCGACGAGACTGTGCCACTTGCGTTTTATACCCATAAGTCTTATGTATGCGCCAGAGGCCGCAGACGCCGACTGCGGGGCGCGGGCGCGCGCCGCTACGAGAACGCCGGAACAGTCCATGACACCGACTTCGTTGACGTTGCTGAAGGGCACTCTGGACGTGCTGATCCTGCGCACGCTGAGTGGGGGGCCGATGCACGGTTACGCGATCTCGCGGTGGATCCGTGAACGGAGTGCTGAGGCGTTCCGGATCGAGGAGGGGGCGCTGTACCCGGCGTTGCGGCGTCTGGAGGAGCGGGGTTTGATCTGTGGCGAGTGGTCGGTGAGCGAGACGGGTCGTGAGGCGAAGTACTACGCGTTGACGGACGAGGGTCGTCGCGGTCTGCGTCGGGAGTTGCGGGACTGGGGCCGGTACGTGGCAGCGATGTCGGCAGTTCTTCAGGGCGGCGCGAGGGGCTAATGACGGGAGATGGGCCGCGGCGTGGCGGGCGTCAGATCCACGAGCTGAGTCCGCGCCAGGACGTGCAGCGTGAGCTGGAGCTGCACCTGCGGCTGCGTGAGGAGGAGCTGATTGCGGCGGGCTGGGAGCCGGCAGTGGCGCGGCAGGAAGCGCACCGGCTGTTCGGCGACATCGCGCGTATCGGACGCGAGTGCGGCGAGATCGCGGAGCGGCATGCGCGGGCAACGAGGAGGGTGAGCATGTGGGGCGAATTCGTGGGCGACGTTCGTTACGCGATCCGCTGGCTGGCGCGCGAGCCGGGCTTTGCGCTGCTCGCGGTGCTGACGCTTGCGCTGGGCATCGGAGCGAACAGTGCGATCTTCGGCGTCGTGAACGGCGTGCTGTTGGCGCCGCTGCCGTATCCTGCCAGCGAACGGCTGGTCGCAGTCCGTGAGGTTACGGCGAGAGGTCGTGAAGAGGCGGTGACCTGGCCGAACTACGCAGACTGGCGGGAGGGCGCGCGTTCGTTCGCGTCGCTGGCGGCGTACCGCGCGGCAGGCGAGACGAACGTGCTG
>Ga0299914_10001442_pt1 | contig 15718 bp, 17 predicted proteins | sample RVTome_10_FD_201361 | JGI IMG/M metagenome (GOLD analysis project Ga0299914, IMG submission 201361) | Soil microbial communities from uranium-contaminated site in the Upper Colorado River Basin, Wyoming, United States - RVT153D57 (version 2) ...
CTTACATTTGAAGAATGAAAATGTTATAATTATTCTTATATATGACAGGAGCATTCACATTTTGTTAGTTTTATGTCAAAGGAGCAGTCAAAGTTAGGACCACAAACATCACTAATAGGAAGATCCACTGGACAATCAGAATGTCGGTCTCGCTTACAGAAAAAAGAAATTTTCACAGGTATAATTAGGTTAAGGGACATTAATTTTTAACTATAAGTATACAAATGCTTAGTCAAAGATCAATATTGAATAATTGAGGAGCATAAATTGATCCATCTCGAACTCTTTTTACTTTTGAAACCGAAAGATAATGTGGCCAAAGTGTAACCATCACAGCTCCCATTGGAACCCCTTCTGGGACTTCGATTAAAACAATATCCTCAGCCAATACGCCGTATTCCTTGATTAATTTGGACTTTGCTAGGGCAATTAGATCCAGAGGCATTCCGCTACTATATAAATAAACCTGACCCGAGTATTCAATTTTCTTATTCATACATCTAATTATTATATAAAAAGTATAATAAATTGTTATAACATGAAGATCTGAATTTATACTGTAAATTAATATATATGATAAATTCTTCTATTAAACTATATTAGAGTTCATCGATATGGTATTTTGACATACATCCTTTACATTCGTATATTTCGTCACCCACAGGACCAGATACATTGAATCTCACTATGGTAGTACATTTCGGACATCGACCTTCAACACTTTTAGTCTTTCTTTGAGGTTTAATTGTGCGTCTTTTTCTACTTCCCATCTTATTTTATTGTAATTGATATACTGATTTATAAACGTCTTTAAAATATTTTGGAATTCTCATCCTATTACAATTTTAATGGAATACATCTTGAATTTACTTTAAAATTAGTTTAGATTAAATAAGATTCCAAATACTGATTTTATAATTGATACTACCAAAAAAATGCTCTTTTTCTAATAAATCTACACAATGCGACATTCCTCCATCATATATACTATCCGTTATAGAAAATGATGAATACCTAATAGGAGTGTCATGCCTGGAGCATTTAGAAGCAATAAAATCTAAGATACGAAAATTACAGCAAACTAAATCCATTCCACATGGAAGATTAAAGATAGACAATATCAAAATGGTTTCCACCAATTGTATAAAGGGATCCCCAGAGGATTATGAAGACATTTATTCTCAACGTTTAAGAGAAAATTAATAAAAATACTGAATCACTATAACTACCCAAGATTTTGTAATAGTTCTCTATTAACAAGATATAATGGTTTTTTCTTAGAGAGTATATTGTGTAAATTAATAGCTGCCACTTCCGACATTTGATTGCGAGTTTGTACAGTTGCACTCCCAATATGCGGTAACAGGATGACATTTTTTAATTTTAATAATTCGTGTTGATTTGGTAATGGCTCTTTTTCAAATACATCCAAACCTGCTCCAGCTATCCATTTATTTTTTAATGCTTTTATTAAAGAGATTTCATTTATTATACTTCCCCTTGAAGTATTAATTAGAAATGAAGTTTTTTTCATTTTCTTTAGTTCTATAGAATCAATTAAATGAAAATTATCTTTGTCAAAGCTTGTATGGATGGAGAGAAAATCACTATTTTTTAATAATTGATCAAAGGTCACATATGTGACATTCAATTTATTTTCTATTGATTTAGATAATTGGTGTCTATTAGTATATATAATATTCATATTGAACCCATTCGCTCGTTTAGCAACAGCAGTACCGATATTTCCCAATCCCAAAATTCCCAAAGTTGAGCCATATATATTACTTCCAAGAAATAAATCAGGTGCCCAGCCTTTTTGCCATTTTCCATCAATTACATATAGGTGGCCTTCTACAATTTTTCTAGATAATGCAAGAATCAATCCGAAAGTTAGATCAGCAGTAGCTTCAGATAATATATTGCCTGTAGTAGTAACATAAATTCCCCTTTTCGTAGCCTCACCTATATCAATATGTTCATACCCTGTACTTAATGTACTAATTACCTTTAAATTAGAACCAGCTGCATCCATTATGTCAGAGTCAATTTTTTCGGATAAAGTGCAAAGAATCCCATAAACATTCTTCACTTTTTTAATCATAACATTTTTGGTAGGTGAATCGGTTTTATTCGTCAAGATGACATCATAATAGTTTTTTAGTAGTTCTACTGCTATAGAATTGATCTTTCTAGTTATAAATATTTTTTTTCTTTCCATCAATAGAATATAAAATTAACTTTATTTATTGTATAAAAAGGAAATTGGATAGAGAAAAAATTATTACTCTAGCAGAGATAATAGATTATCATTGAAAAGAGGTACAGTAAATCTTCCTTTACATGGTGGTCAGGCTCCCTCTTATTTGCTGAATAGGATGATAAAACTTTCGTCAGCAATTTGTACAATAATTATAGAAGAAAACGGTTCAAAAGAATTATTTAAACGATTATCTGATTCTCTTTGGTTCAAAGCATTTGGATGCGTATTAGGTTTTGATTGGCATTCATCTGGTTTAACTACCGTCGTTACTAGTGTATTGAAACAATCATTAAATTCTGAACGTCATGGAATAACCATTTCAGGGGGGAAAAGGAAAAAATTCTACCAAGCCCAAAGATGAAATTAATAAGCTTGCTGAAAAAAATTACAATTTATCTACAAATAAAATAAATAACTTATTATATGCAAGTAAGATGTCAGCAAAAATAGACAATTCTGTTATTCAAGATGGCTTCACTTTATATCATCATATGATTTTTTTTGATGGGGAGGGTAATTGGACAATTATCCAACAAGGACTAAATGAAAACTATAAGGTAGCTAGAAGATATCACTGGATATCGGAAAGTCTTATCGACTATGTTATTGAACCTCATAAAGGAATTATAGGAAACGAAAAAGTCCCATTATGTTTAAATATGACTTCAAGAGACTCAGAAGAGAATCGCAAAACTTGTGTAGATTTAATAAAGGAAGGATCGAATTTAATAAAATCTTATACTTATCAAATTATGGAAACAAATACATTTGAAAAGTTAGATAAGTGGATCTGTAATAATAGATTAAATTCTGATAGTGATAATTTTTTAGAGCAGAAACATTCACATCTTGAGAAATATGAGATGCCTCAAAAAATAAGTTGGAAGACTATGGATGAATTATTTGATCTTAGTCCTACAAATTATGAGCATCTAATCTCGCAGAAAGGAGTAGGTCCTACAACCATACGCGCCTTAGCTCTAATGTCTGAAATCATTTATGGAAATAGAGCATCGTGGAGAGATCCTGTCAAATATAATTATGCCCATGGAGGCAAAGATGGAGTGCCCTATCCCATAGCCAGAAATACTTATGATTTAATCAATTAATTTATAAACTAAATTAATTCTAATATAGTAATATTTATTTTAAATGGGGAGTATCAAGCTCAATAATATTTGAGGAAATACTATGTGAGGAAATATGATGAGATCTTATGGATAGTTGTGATAATATGTCGCTAGAAGTCAATCCTTTTGCTAAAAATATTTCCCAACCTTTTCATCCCTTTATAAAATGGGCAGGCGGAAAATCACGTTTAATTTCTCAAATTAAAAATTTTATCCCCAAAGATTTTAATAATTATTTTGAACCTTTTGTAGGCAGTGGGGCACTATTTTTTTATATGGTAAAGTCTTTTAAAATTAAAAGGGAATTCTGTGCTCATTTATCTGATATTAACTCTGAATTGATAAATGTATATAAAACCATAAAGGATAACTTAACGGATCTAATTCAAGAATTACAATACAATGAGATCGAATATTATAAGAACCCAAAAAGATTTTATTATAAATTAAGAGCTGAAAATTTTGAATTCAATAGTATTAAGAAAGCCGCTCGCTTTATTACCTTAAATAAGACATGTTATAATGGTTTATATCGTGTTAATAAGAAGGATTTGTTTAATGTTCCCATTGGAAAATATATAAATCCAAAAATTTGTGATTTCCAAAATCTAACAAAAGTAAATCAAATTATGAATTTAACAAATACAATTTTAGAAGATTATGATTACTATAATATAACTTTAAAAATTAAAGAAAATGATTTTATATATTTTGATCCTCCATATCACCCACTAAATGAAACATCTAAATTTACTAATTATACTAGTTATGGATTTGATTATAATCAACAAAAAAGATTAGCTAATTTTTTTTATGAATTAGATAAAAGAAAATGTAAAATACTATTAAGCAATTCTGATACTACATTTGTTAGAGATTTATATTCATCATTCACAGAAAATATAGTATCTTTAAATACTCTTAGGTCGATTAATAGCAACTCAGAAAAAAGAAAAAATCATTCTGAACTAATTATAAAGAACTTTTAAAGCACTTAAGAAATAAATCACGTCGTTAACTATTATATAGAAGAGATTTTATTTAAATTAAATGAAAGATAAAGAAATTTTTCATGAACTTGAAATAATGATATTTTCATGTATTATTTTGACTTTTATCGGTTTCATAGATAATGCTTATGCTTTTTTCCATGATCAAGACGAACCAAAAACAAGATTTACTGAGGAGTCGAAAAAAAACATAGAATCATTATTTGACAGAGTAAATAATGCATCTACCAATTATCAAAATGATATTGTTACATTGAACCTATCCATTAATAATAATAATATAACATTGGTAAAGAAAAATCAAGAATATATTGACAATCTAAAGAAGATAATATCATCTGCCAAGACAGTCACAGTACAACAAGAGTATAAATCCCTACTCAATAACTATCTTGTTTCAATTGAAAGTGAAATGGAAAGCTACAACCATTATAATAAATATCTTTTAACCGGAAATCTTACTGAGAATAAGATATCAATGGACCTTCTTTCAAAGGCATTTAATTATGAAACCCAAGCAATTAACGAATATAAACAATTGGTATTACAATAGATTGCTTTTATATCTTTAAATAATTAAACAGCACATAGAAAAGTATCAATTATAACAATATTGCTTTAACTTATTGATTTTTATATCCATAATGGCTTAAGAATAATATGAATTGTCCTTGTTGTGGAGGAAAAATGAAAGCAAATCATGGAGATAAATTAACGGTTTTTAAATGTAATAGTTGCGGGCTAAGTAATACCGAACTTACGCATAATATAAATGAAAAATAATATTTCTAAGGAAAAATTATTACCATAATATCGTACTATATTGTAAAAAATTTAACTAAAGAAATTCTCCATTTGAAGAAAATAAAGAAATGTTTATTTATTTATATTTCAGTCAAACTGGATTAACTGGTAACAAAATATAATAATAAATTTTTCTTGTATTATAAATTCATCAAAAGGTGATAAATAGCAAAGTTAATAATTGGTTTGAATTTCATTTGGAATCGTTGTTATGGTCTTTCCTTATAAATATTTATTTTGTAACTAAGTATTTAATATATAATAAGTGTTATATAAACCAAGATCTAGTGTATTAGAATCAAATAACATTATGTAATAACTCTATATATATATAAACATAGATATGATAGATTGGATGTCATAATTAATTAATTCCTTTTTTTATAATAAATCGCAAAAATAAATAAAATAATATGATACAAATTATTACTATCAAATAAATATTAAATGTAAAAAAAATGTTTTCTTTTATAACAGGTTTCTTTTTTGTCATATTGGTTTGGTAATTTTCCAGTAGATCTGCTACGTTTTCACTTGAATTTCTTGGTGGGTTATCAAAATCAAAAGCCGCTAATATATTATTAGATAAAGAAACTCTAGTATTCATCGATTTTAGATTAAAATTATACTCTATGAATTTTACAATCGACAGTGTATCATAGAATGTAGAATCTACTATACCCTTATGTGAATACGGAGAAATGAACATGGTTGGTACTCTAAAACCACGTTCATATTCCGAATTTAATGGAGGTGGCACATGGTCATACCAACCACCAGAGCCACTATAAGTTAAGATAAAAAGACTATTCTTCCAGTGTTTACTTTGCATCAAAGAGATAATTAAAGAGACCACTGATTCCTGGCCTTTTAAAATATCTTTTGGACTACTTTCTTGACTATCAGGTAAAATAATATACGATACAGAGGGTAAGTTATTCTTTAGATCGTGGAAATAATTACTGAGGTCTTGTATCCTTCCGTTTAGTGTAGCATTTTCAACAAATCTAGGGATTCCAAGGATGGGATTTAAAGTAAGATAACGCTTTGACGATTCGTCCTCATTTGTATAATTTAGACCAGAATCATAGTTTTCGACATAAATTTTCCACGTAAATCTTTTTTTTTCTAATAAATCTAATACTGTTGAATTAATAGATAAACCTGCTCTAGGTACATATTTTTTAAAATTCCCTTCTTCTGCAGTAAATAAATGCAAATTATTTGTTAAGTCAGTCTGTCTGGTGGCACTAAAAAAGTTATCTGCTAGCACAAAATTTGAAGCAAGATACCAATATGGACCAATTTCCTGATTGTTATAATATCCCATTACAATAGTATTATTGTCTTCATTTGGAATATCATTTGGTTTTATCTTGTTATCATTTTGAGCAAAAATAAACCCATCCATAAAACCATAATTGTAAGATTTCTCATAAACGAGTGGCCCATATTTTAGATTGGGTGTTTTGGTATTTTTTAAATGAAAAGGTTCTATCAAACCTTCAGTAATATTGGGTATTACTTTTAAATCAAAATAATTAGTCCCATTGAAATTCAAAGGAGGATTTTTATTTTCATATATACTATTAGTTGTACTTAATCCAATATCTACAATCGATCCTGCCGGAATATCCTCATTTATAAAAAATGAAGAAATTTCATTTGCATTCAATGATCGATTCCAAAGTAAAACGTTGTCTATACTACCAACATAAAAATTATTTTCTTTTAAAAAATTTGCTCCAAATCTAATAAAGGGCAAGTTATTATCATCGGGTATTTCCCCTTCAGTATTTTTCTGAGCTTGTAATTTTTTATCTACAAATAATTTTAATACTGAGTTGTTATATGTTAATAAAACTTGATGCCAATTATTATCTGTATAATTATTTTGTGATACTACAAAAACATCTTTTCCTTTCTGTGTTTCGAAACCACCTGTTAGATGTCCATTTTCATTAAGCCATATACCAAAGTTTAAATTATTTCCAGGCGTCTCTTTTCCAATTCCGCCTTTGTTTATAAGAAAACTTTCTTTTCCTCCAGTAGAAATATTACTATTAAAACTCAATGATATTGTAAAATTTTGAAAGGATGGTGAGAGTTCAAATGGGTTTATTGGAATACCTACGTTTTTCGGAAAACCATTACTACCTTCATAGCTTCCAAAATAATTATCAAAACTTCTCCGTCCTTGTGAAATCACGATCACATGATCAATAGGTGTTTTATTCTTTTGAGATAAACCGATATTATCATTGGAATAGGCTATAGTAATAACAAAAACAATACTACTAAGTGAGATGGAGAAAAAAATCAAAAGTATGAAATAAAGGAATTTTAATAGCATTTTTACATCAAGGCTGATATCATAAACTAATTGTCTTTTATTTAATCCAGATGAAAATCATATCATTAGTTAAACTCGTATACTATTATTGCCGGACTCGACAATAATTTATTATTTTCTCCACTAGTATAATTTTGGTAATTAATATAGACTGGAACTCCATCATATTTTTTGACGTAATCTTCTAGTTCTATTGCTTTATTTTGTAGAAATTTCCCATTATCAATTTGAATTTTTTCATAAACAATATAGTTTATTTTATTAGCCAAGATCGAAATATCTATATGGTCTATTTTTTGATAGGATGGATTGTTGTTTGATTGAATTGCTATTGAATCTCTTTGTGAATAAAATTGTATTATATTCGACATGTGAGTATACAGAGTAAGAATTGTCGAATTCTCTGGGGTGTTTTCTTTAACCCACATAGCCGCGTCTTTCATATGAAAGAGGGATTCGGAACCCAGAACTGGATTATGCGGAATAAACAAGAAATATTCATTGATGGTTTGGTTATTTGAAAGTAATGTCAGTGGAATTATACCAATTAATAAAATCTCCTTCCTTGGAATCCTCTTAATCCAATCTTCCGAAAGCAAAGAAATACTAAAGATAACAAGAAATGGTGTAATCGAAAAAAGAAAATGATATCCTTTAACGGAAACCACTTGATAAAAGAGTAGCGGAATAGCAATCCAGATAAATGGAAGTATCACATTCGAAAACTTCCAATTTCTTTTGTTAATTATGATATATAGATAGGCAATGACAAGTAACGAAGTTAAAACATAGCCTAAAATGTCAGAAGAGATGATAAGAAAATAATAAATGCTATCATGATTTGATGGTCGAGAACTTTGCCAATCAATATATTCTAATATTGATTCACGTGCTTCTTCTAAAGTAATAAAAGAAATCCAATAGGGAGAAGTTACAAAAATGAAAGATAATGTAACAAAGAGAATATTTTTAAATCTAATTTTCTTATTTATAATAATCAAAGTTATAATAGAAATAGCAAAAGTAATTATTCCAACCTCCTTTGAAAGAAAGCTAAGACCCGACGTGATTCCTATTCCATAAAGAAGTAAGATTTTATTTTGGCGAAAATAGAGTATAATTAGTAAAAGATCAAGAATAAAGAAAAATGACATAGAAACATCAACAAGTGCCTGTTTGGATATTGATACATGGTAGGGAAGTAAACTAAGAATAATAGAAGATATAATAGCAGTTTGTTGGTTGTATAGAAATTTAGCAATAAAATAAGATATAACAACAATACCACAACTCAAAAACACAGGAACGATCCTTGCAGTAAATTCACTTATCCCAAAAAAATAAAATGAGATAGAAATCATAAATTGCAATAATAAGGGATGAGCTCTAAAGATAGAAAATTGTTCTTGATATTCACTATAATTTGCAAGTGCTGCTGCCTGTCCAGCATATATTGCTTCATCATTATTGAGAGCAAATTCTCCCAGACCATAAGATCTTATGGTAAATGCAATAACAATAATAAAGAAAATTATACAGATTTCTTGTTTTGAAATAGTATAATTAGTACTATTAGTTAAGAAATATTTAAAAGTCAATAGTTATATTGATTAAAGCAACGAAATTGATTTATATTTTTTATTCTTCTATAGAATATATTAAGAGAAAATAAATTTTAAGGAACAGGTAACGGTCTTGGAAATGGTGGCTGTTCTCCTGTTAATGTAACACTGAACCATTTGGTTAGAGGTCCAGGATTGATACACGTTAATTTTGATGTTAGTTCATTAGGTCCTAGTTGTATTTCGCGATATTCTTTTGTATAATTAAATGTCCATGTCGAAAAATCACTCGACCCTCCTGGTCCTGTAGCGTTAACGATTTGAGATGGCTTTTCATTATTCCAATCTACTTCTACTATACAATCTCTCGCAGCAGTATCACTTGACGTTCCATTGATAGTAAGTTCGCCAGTAGGAACTTGGTCAGCATTTTTATGAGATGTAATTTTTACATACATTTTAGGTGTAAATTGAGCATCAGAAAGTGATGTCGATTCATCGGACTTTTGAGAATTCATTGCAGGCCCTTTCAATTGTGAATCTTCTTGTTGAGGATATACTTTTTCTATCGTAAATCCTACTAAAGAAATTGTCGCTAATATTAAAATTGTAAATAGGTATTTTTGATGATTTCTCAATAAATAAGGGACAGAACATGGTTCCATTAACCTTGAAAATAAGAATGTTTATTTAATAAGTATTGTAAAAATGGATAGAGCACCTGCTAAAGATATATTCGCTTTTTAAAACCTTAATATTAATAGAGGTATTTTTCATCAATAAAGTAAAAAACCACTTACTATTAAAGACACACCGAGAAGAATTACAATAAATCCGTTAGTAGTCCAATCTGGATTGCTATACATAAAAGAGCGTTTAGGGCCTACAATAGATTTACTTTGAAAGTAGAATATGATTCCAAGAATAAGAATAGTTACACCTAAGAGGATTAATGGCAATATCATAAACTATTTCTATATAAAAAAGTATAATCGAATAATAATCTTTTTCCTTGGTATATTATATTTAAATGCCTATATGTGAACTATCAGTTTTTAAATTGATATATATAGATAAAGATATATCTTGAAATGAGTTAGAATTCTTTCTTATTACTAGATAGATTTTAAAAATAATGATAGGTCTATATCATTATGGGAAAATCACTAAATAGGTTATTAATAATATTCTAATTAAAAATTGGATAGAATTTTTTATAACCTATCACTAATGATTACTCATAATTTTTCAATAACCTAAAACAATCCTGATTGGATTCTTAAATATTAGTTGCTATACGTATAATATTGTAATATAACATTATCTAAATTACGATAATTATAACTAATTTGTATTGTAAGATCTAGCAACATAAGGTATGAAAAGTAGCTAGTTTAATTGAGAGAGAATGTATGAGATTAAAACCTGATTAGTTTTACTATATTAAAATTCTCTGTTCTGGTATTATTTTAGGGATTATAAGTCAGTATTTAAATTGAACCTCTGTCTGAAAACAGTCTTTGATGTTCTTCTAACATACATCTATTATATACGAAATCGATTCCATTTTTTTTTGCCACTTCTTCTGCATGTTGATTAAAAATACCTTTTTGTAACCAGATTAACTTTATTCCCTTTTTCTTTAATAAATCATCTACTACTGGGATAATATCCTCTGATTTTCGAAAAACATCTACAATGTCAACATCTTCTTTAATCTCCGAAACAAGTTTATAGGATTTTCTTTCCAAAATTTCTTCAGTTGTCGGATTTACAGGTATTATATTATAACCATTCTTCAGTAGATATTTAGGTACAAAATGAGATGGTTTGTCTTCATTTTTAGACATACCAACTACGGCAATATTTTTTAAATTATAGAATTTTTTTAGTTCTTCGTCTGTGTGACGATCTGTATCCATTATTTCAAAATATATCTTAAAGTATTTATTGATTATTAAAGTAACAGTATAATGCTATCATTAATTATAAAAGAAATTTGGAAACATATAAAGGAAATTGAATCTCATATTGTTTTTATTTATTTTAATTCATCTTCAGATAATGGAAGAGAAAATCCACCCTCTTCTAGAGGAATATCAGCCATTGATATTGCATCTAATAGATTGGAATCTAAATCCATAGATTTAATTTTATTTCTTAAAACATTGATTAGATCATATGTAGTAATTATTCCAATGATATCATTATTTTCATGAATCGCCAAATGTTTTATTTTTTTTTCTACCATTAGTTTTGTTGCATCATTTATGGTAGAATTTTTACTGATTGTTATTAAAGGAGACGACATTACTTTACCTGCAGTTAATGTATTTGCGAGGTGATTTTTTGCACATATTTCTTTTATAAGGTCTTTCTCTGTAACTATTCCTATAATTTTCTCATTATTATCTATAATGACTACCGAACTAATCCCCCTTTTTATCAATATTTTTGAGATTTCTAAGGCGGAGATTCCGTAATTTACCTTAACCACATTTTTACTCATAATTTCATGAATATAGGTCGAGTTAGAGTCATCTGAACTATGCATCAATATAAATTTCAAAAGGTTATTAATTAAATTTTATTTAATTTAAAAAAAATGACAAGAAAAAGATGAAAATTGAATACTTTGATTAATCATGAACTTTATTATAATGTAAGTCTATATTATAATGTGGGAAAATGGGACAAGGGTTCTGGCCGAAAGTCATCGTTACAATTAAACAGGAAAAAAATAAAATATATTATGTTAGGTGGTTTTGTAATTGTTGCTATTGTTGTTCTATCAGTTTTTATACCTAGAGCAGGCTTGACTGTGGAAATTATTGAAAGAAGCGATGCAATGCATTCCGTGAAAACAATAAGTATCAAGGTGAACAATAATAGTCCCCAAGAAATCAAAGATGTCATGGTGCAATTTGGTGAAAACGGTAAACTGCATTCTTTTGGAAATATCGGAGCATTTGGTGCGATATTTATAACTCCCGACACTGATGAATTGAATTTTGATAGGGTTATTGTATCTGCAAATGCTGGCAATATTGAGACTATAAAATTCAGATAATTTGATATGATACATCAATTAGAAATTAAGGAACGGAGTAATAGTATTATATTACTTTTTCTTTCTCGTAGTCTTCTAAGAGAATAAGGAAGCCAATTTTCACCGTATGGCACGTATTCATGAACAGTAAATCCTTTTGATAATAAATTGACTTTTAGTTTTTCACGAATTCCCTTTAAAAATTGAAATTGTAAATGTTCTTTATTAAAGTTATATAAATAAAAAAGATCTAAAGATGTTTGAACTATATTAGCGTCATGAGTTGCAATTGCAAAAATTTGATTTTCTCTAAGATTATCCTTTTGAGAAAATAAAAGTTTCGCCATTTCTACATAATTGTTATCTATTTCAACTTTCGTTTTGAATGTATATTCCTCTTTTTCATGATATGCACCCTTTACTAATCGTATACTAGGTTTATATGCCAATAATTTTATCAAATCAGAATAACTTCTTTTTAAATATGATTGGAGTACTATACCTATTTGATTAGTTTCTTTCCTTACCTTTTGATAAATTGTCAAAGTGGATTCAATGTTCTTGAAAGATTCCATATCTATCCAAATAAAGATATTATTTTTTTTTGCAATTGAAGTTATTTCTAATAACTGGTCTAGACAGAAATTCATATTCAAAGATAGACCAATTTGTGTGGGTTTTATTGAAATTGATCCTTCAATACCTCTTTCTTTCATTTTTTTTACAAGATTTTTGTATTCTATTACAGTTTTGTTTACAATATCTTTATTTTTTAAATCTTCTCCCAGATAATTGATAATACACTTTAAACCTCTTTCATTTGCATTCAAAGCATAATTTAACACATCTTCCATGTTATAACCAGCAATCCATTTCTTAGATAATCTAAAAAGAAGTTTTTCCAATAGCAAAGGTTCCTTATTATAAGAATGAGGAAAATTATTGTGGAAAGTGTCGTCATTGATAAAAAAATTCATAATATATTTTAGAATTTATTTATATTAAAGGTATTTTAGGAATACAAATGTTATAATATTATAAAGTTTGCAATGAATTGCCTAAATTATAAGTGTATCGTTGGATCTGAAAATTTGATTGATAAGATGGAGACAGTCTTTTATATTCATTTGTTCTATATTTAATAGATAATAATGGGTACCCAGATGTCCAGTGCAAGAAGAGGGATTCCTACAGAGGAAATGCTTCAGGTTGCAAAAGATGAAGATATAGATATAAATTTTATAATTCAAAAAGTAGCAAATGGTTCTGTAATTATTCCTAGAAATAATATAAGAAAACAAAAAATTAAAGTTGTTGGTATTGGAAAAGGACTAAAAACCAAAGTTAATGTTAATATTGGAACCTCAACTCTATATCAGAACTTAGATGAAGAAGTCTCAAAGGCTAAAATTGCAGTAAAATATGGTGGGGATACTATAATGGACCTTTCTGATGGTGGGAATTTAGATTTGATCCGAGAAAAGCTTTTAGAAGCTGCACCAATTACATTTGGTACTGTTCCTATTTATCAAGCCTATGCTTATGGTGTCGAAAAATATAAAAATCCTTTGAATCTAACTGAAGATGATTTTTTGAATGCATTTGAAAAACACGCCAAAGATGGTGTCGATTATACTACCATTCATTCAGGTATAACAAAAGAAATAGCAAAAAGAGTTTTAGAGGTGAAAAGACATGCAGGTATTGTGTCTAAAGGTGGGACAATTACAGCTGCATGGATGTTAAAATATGATAAAGAAAATCCATATTTTGAACACTTTGATTATTTGTGCGAAATAGCTCAAAAATATGATGTAACTTTTAGCTTAGGGGATGCGTTAAGACCCGGATCAATATTAGATTCACACGATGAGCTCCAAATACAAGAAATGATAAATGTGGCTAGATTATGCAAGAGGGCACATGAAAAGGATGTACAGGTTATGGTTGAAGGGCCTGGTCATGTACCATTAAATGAAGTTGCGGCAAATGTTAGATTGGCAAAATCATTAATTGGAGAAATTCCTTATTATGTTCTTGGACCACTCGTTACGGATATTGCAGCAGGATATGATCATATTGCAAGTGCAATAGGAGCTGCAGTATCGGCTTCAGAAGGAGTAGATCTTTTATGTTATTTAACCCCAGCAGAACACCTATCTTTGCCAAATGTTGAAGATGTAAAAGAAGGATTGATCGCCTATAGAATCGCTGCCCATGCGGGTGATTTAGTAAAGATTAGAGATAAAGCCATCAAATGGGATAGGGAAATTACGAAAGCAAGAAGAACCTTAAATTGGCAAAAGCAGATAGAACTTTCTATAAATCCAGAAGAAGCTGAGCGAATTCATAATAGACAAGGCCAGCACGAAGGCAATAATGTTCCATGTACAATGTGTGGTGGAGCTTGTGTATATATAATGTTACCACAACAAAGAAAATATGAAGATAAAGATGAAATTGTTAGTGAAATAAAACAATAAGAGAATGATAATTTAGAAATCTTCACTAACCATAATCTTAATTCAATTCGGTATCTAATATTTTATACAAAAAATAAGAAAAGTTAAGTATAACCACTCTAGCTTATCCAGTATGTTTGGAAAGGCCAAATGCAAATTATGTAATAAAGAGGTTAGATTTGCTATACGCCATTTAAAAAATGAACATCTTCAAGAATTTCAGAAGTTAACTAATCTAAACATGTCAAAAATAATGAAAAAATATTTTATAGAATAAAAATATTAAATATACTTTACTCTCTGAAAGCAGCTGATAATTTGACTGCTGCGATTTTTAGCTCGAAAAAATGGGATTGTTAATACCATCAATAGTATATCATTCTGTAGATCTTTTATGTATCTTCAATGATATCTCGAACCTATCTCTACATTTGAATATTTCAATTTAAGTATTAGAGACGTATTCTATGTGACAAATTTTTCTATTATTATTGTTTAAAACATTTATCTTTATTATATGATAATATACATTTTGTGAAATGAAAAATTATCATTTTTCGAACCTTTCCATAATGAAATTTGACTTGTCCAAAGATCAGAAAGTTTTTTTACAAAAAATTGATGGTATTTGCAAATTATTAAGAGAAGATGAGGAAAAAAGTTACCTGAATGAGTCACTCAATGAAAAAGTTATTCCTTTTTTCAATAAAATAGGAATGTTGGGTTGCCCTATCTCAACAGAATATGGTGGTTTAGGATATGATATTTTAACTTACTTGCTTGCATTAGAAAGAATTGGAGAGGAAGGAAGTTCCATGAGAACTTTTTTTTCTTGTCATACATCTATTGGACAAATGATATTACAAAATTGGGGAAGTGACGAACAGAAAAAAAAATTCCTTCCTAATACGACTAAAGGAATAGATATAATGGGTTTTGCTTTGACAGAACCCAATGCCGGAAGTGATCCCTCATTAATCGAGACCACATTTGAGGAAAGTAGAGACCACTTCATAATATCTGGAAAAAAACACTGGGTAGGTAATGGAACCTTTGCGAACACAATAACTACCTACGCTAAGGAA
>Ga0299914_10001443_pt1 | contig 15715 bp, 15 predicted proteins | sample RVTome_10_FD_201361 | JGI IMG/M metagenome (GOLD analysis project Ga0299914, IMG submission 201361) | Soil microbial communities from uranium-contaminated site in the Upper Colorado River Basin, Wyoming, United States - RVT153D57 (version 2) ...
AGCGCGCGACGAGCGGCTCGTTGAGCCCGAGCTCCTCACGGATCCGCGCGATCAGCTCGGGCGTCGCCGACTCGCCGGCCACGCTGAAGGCGGGATCGCCCGGCGTGAATTGGAGCAGCACGAAGACGCCGAGCGACACGACGACGAGCAGCGGCACCGTCGTGAGCAGTCTTCTGATAACGAGTTGCAACATTGCTCAGTCCGGCGGTCGGCAGGGGCCGGGAGGCGAAGGCTCGACCTCCCGGCCCCTAGGTATCACGACTCGGCGTGCCAGCCGTAGATCGACGGCACCGCCTGGCTGGGATACGTCTCGACGCCTTGGAGGTTCGGGCCGACGAACGTCGCGACCTCCTCGTAGTGCGTGACGAGAAACCACGCCTGTTCGGTGACGTGGCGGCTGATGTCGATCCAGATCTCCGTCTGCGCCTCCTCGTCGGGCGCGGCCACGGCCTGCTCGTAGAGGTCGATCACCGCCTGGTCGGTGGTGCCGTACGGGTTGAACGCCCCGTCGGGGAGGAGGAACAGGTTGGTCATCTCGTACGGATGGCGGGCACCGTAGATCACGTTGGGCACCGGGTGGTTGCCGTCCATCCACGTCTCGATGAACCCGGCGTCGATCAGCTCGATGTCCACCGTGATGCCCACCTCGGCGAGGTAGCCGGCGACGGCCTCGACGTACGTCTGGCGGCGGGCATTGGTCGACACCGGGAAGCTGAACCCCTCCGCGTAGCCCGCTTCGGCGAGCAGGTCGCGGGCGCGGTCGGGGTCGTAGGAGTAGATCGCGTCGACCTCCTCGGTGACCGCCGGCGAGTTGGGTGGGAAGATCTGCGTCGTCGCCCGGCCGTGACCCTGGGCGAGGGCCTCGACGATCGCGTCGCGGTCGACGGCGTAGTTCATCGCCTGGCGAACGAGCGGATCGGCGAGCGCAGGCACCGCCGTGCCCTCGCGATCGGCGAGCGAGAACCCGATCCAGCCGACGAGCTCGGTGAGCGCGGTGAGCCCGGCGCCTTCGGCCTGGGCGATCTGCTCGGTCGTGCCCGGCATCTGGTCGATCTGGCCGGCCATCAGCGCGTTGAGGCGGGCGTCGGCGTCGAGCATGACCCGCAGCTCGAGGTGCTCGAGGCGCGGGATCGTCGGGTCCCAATAGTCGGGGTTGGCGTGGTACACGTACACGTCGCCGGCCGTCGACGCCTCCTCGTCAAAGAGGTACGGACCCGACCCGACCGGCACGAGGTCGAGGTTCTCGTTGTCGAACGCGGCGGGGCTGATCATCATCGCCATCACCGACGTCAGCTCCATCAGCAGCATCGGGTCCGGTGCCGCCAGGTGCAGCCGCACGGTGGTCGGATCGACGACCTCGACCTCCTCGACCGAGGCGAGCGCGTGGGCACGAGGTCCGGGGACCTCGTGGCCCCGCTCGATGTTGGCCTTGACGACGTCGGCGTTGAACTCCTCGCCGTCGACGAACGTCACGTCGTCACGCAGCTCCAGCTCGAGCAGCGTGTTGGTGTCGTCGACGTACTCCCACGACGTCGCCAGCATCGCGACGATCTCGCCGTCGGCGGTCATCCGCATCAACGTGTCGTACACCGGCTGCAGGTACTGCAGGAAGTTGCCGATCTCCGAGCGGTGCGGGTCGTAGCTCTGGCGGTCGACGAGCATCGCCACACGGCCGGTGCCGCTCGGCTCGATGGCTTCGGACGACGCCGGCTCGTCGGGTGCCGACGCCTCGGCGCCGGAGGCGCCGAGCGAGGTCGCGGCGACGATCGCCACCACGGCGAGCGCGGCGGCTCGCCGGAATTTGGGTCGGTGTCTGGTCATGTTGGTTCCCCCTTTGGATGGACGGCGGCACGGTCGGCCGCCGATGGCTGAGGTTGGTGGGCGGCCGGGACGCCGGCGGGGGCGCCGTCGGCGAAGTCGACGGTGATCTCGGTGCGTAGGTCGCGGCTCGAGGCACCGACGAACGCGCGCATCGGCGTGCGCTCCGTGACCCACCGCCGCGCGCCGACGTCCCAGTGGGCGAGGTCCTCGGCGCACAGCTCGAACCGGGCGAGGCGGGTCTCGCCCGGTTCGAGCTCGATGCGGTCGAAGCCGCGCAGCTCACGCGCCGGGCGGTCGACGGCGCTCTGTGGGTAGGAGATGTAGAGCTGCGCCACCTCGACGCCCCGGCGGTCGCCGGAGTTGGTCACCGGCACCAGGATCGCCACCGCGCCGGGCGCGGCGGGCTCGAGGACGGGGTCGCCGTAGTCGAACGTCGTGTAACCCAGCCCGTGACCGAACGGGAACAGCGGCTCGATCCCGGCGCGGTCGAAGTGCCGGTGGCCGAGGTGGAGACCCTCGCGGTAGACGACGCGGCCGTCCTCGCCCGGATACGACGTGTAGGCGGGGCAGTCCTCGATGCGGCGCGGCCACGTCGTGGCGAGCTTGCCGACAGGCGGCTCGTCGCCAAACAGCACGGTGGCGAGCGCCTGCCCGAACGCCTGCCCCGGGTATGACGCATGGACGATCGCCGCGGCGTCGTCGACCCACGGCATCGCCACCGGGCTGCCGGCGTTGACGACGACGACGGTGCGCTGGTTGACGGTGGCGACGGCATGCACGAGCTGGTCCTGCCGACCGGGCAGGTGGAGCGACTCCCGGTCACGGCCCTCGGTCTCCCAGTGGCCGTCGAGTCCGACGACGACGACGGCCACGTCGGCAGCGGCCGCGGCGGCGACCGCGCGCTCGAACAGGTCGGGCGGGTCGGGCGGCGTGACGCCGACCAGCGTGCCGCCGAGCGGGCTGTCGGTATCGCGGTCGAACTCGACGACGACGTCGACGCGTCGGCCGGCGGCGAGCTCGACGGGGACGACGGTCTCGTCGGAGCCCCACCCGTAGATCGTGGCGCCGGCTCCGTCCGCAGCGCTGGCGGTGGCGATGACGGCCCCGTCGACGAGCAGTCGCGCGGATCCGGCACAGGCCAGCCCGAAGCGGTGCACGCCGTCGGCCTCGGCGCTGAACGTGCCGGTGCAGCGGGCAGAGAAGCGCCGCGAATCGGCCACGCCGGCGACGTGGCCGTAGAAGTGCTGCGACATCGAGCGCACGTGGCGGACGGCCACCGGCGCGCCGGTGCAGCCGAGCTCGTCGAACAGCTCGAGCCGCGCTCCTGGCTCGGCGTCGAACTCGACGCGCGGCGCCGCCAGCGGCACGCAGTGCTTGCCGACGCGGCACCCCATCGCGTACTCGACCGCCGCGGCGCCAGGGTGGGCGCGCAGGCCGGCGAGCGGCGAGACCTGGCTCGCGGGCGTGACGCGCGCGCTGCCACCGCCCTGGATCTCGCCGGGCTCGGCGTTGGCGCCGATCACGGCGAGCGCGGCGCCGGACGGCAGCGGCAGGACGTCATCGTTGCGGAGCAGCACGAGCCCCTGGAGGGCGGCGCGATACGCGACCTCGTCGGCATCGACCGCCACGTCCGGTACGCCGGCTTGCGCCGTGCGCGCGATGAGGCGGACGACGTTGCTCGCCGCCGCCGTCAACGCCACCTCGGGCACCTCGCCCGTCTCGACGGCCTCGACGAGCTTGGCGCCGCGCCGCTGCGTCGGGCCGGGCATCTCGAGGTCGACACCGGCGCGCAGGGCCTCCGCTGTCGAGCGCGTCCCGCCCCAGTCCGACAGCACCGCGCCGGTGAACCCCCATTGGTCACGGAGCACGGTGGTGAGCAGCCAGTCGTGATCGGACGCCGGCGTGCCGTTGAGGCGGTTGTAGGACGACATCAGCGACCACACGCCGGCCTCGCGCACCGCTGCTTCGAACGGGCGCAGGTACGCCTCGCGCAGCGTGCGCTCGTCGATCTCGGACGACATCGTGTGGCGCTGGTACTCCGACTCGTTGCCGGCGAAGTGCTTGACGCAGCCGCCGACTCCACTGCGCTGCAATCCCTCGATATAGGCGACGGCGAGGCGGCTCGTCAGGTACGGGTCCTCGGAGAATGCCTCGAAGTTGCGCCCGGCGAGCGGGTGTCGGTGGAGGTTGACGGTCGGCGCGAGGAGCACGCCGGCGCCCTTGCGCCGGCACTCCGAGGCGAGCGCCCGGCCGACCTCCTCGATCAGCGACAGGTTCCACGTCGCCGCCAGCGCGCTGGCGACGGGGAAGCACACCGACGGGTCGCCGTCGAAGACGTGCCCGCGCACGCCGTTGGGCCCGTCGCTGACCCGCAGCGCGGGCAGGCCGAGCTCCGGGACGTCGAACGTGTGCCACGTGTCGGCGCCGGCACAGAGCGCGGCCTTGCGCTCGCGACTCCATCCTTCGACGTCCTCGTTGACCACAACCCCCAGCGCAGCTCGCCCGACACTTACCGATCTGTAAGCGTATTACCTTGTTGAAAGCCGGTCAAGGCGTGGCCGGGTTCGGAGGGGAGTGATGACCGTCGAGTCAACGAAGCAGCGGCGAGCCCGGCAGAAGGAGCGGCGCCGCCAGGAGATCCTCGACGCGGCGATCGAGCTCTGGGCCACGAAGGGCTCGCGCGGCACCGGGCTAACCGAGGTCGCCGAGCGGGCGGGGATGACCCACGCCGGCGTGCTCCACCACTTCGGCTCGAAGGCCAACCTGTTCCTCGCCGTGATGGAGGAGCGCGACCGGCGCGACCGGGCGGTGCTCCAGCCGTACTTCGACCGCGCCGACATCCACGACCTGTGGGCCCACTACCCCGACCTCGCCCGGGAGAACGAGCGAGCGTCGGGGCTCGCCCAGCTGTTCATCGTGCTCATCGGCGAGAGCATCACGCCGAACAACCTCGGCCACGAGTACCTCCGCGAGCGCTACCGCATCGTGCTCGGCAGGACCCAGTCGATCCTCGAGGCCGCCCAGCAGCACGGCGAGATCGACGCGGGCGTCGACTGCGCTGCCACCGCCTCGCAGATCGCCGCGTTCATGGACGGCGCGCTGATCCAGTGGATGCTCCACCCGCGCCCCGGGGGCCTCGTCGCCCTGTACGAGAACTACTTCGATCAACTCGCCCGCGTGATCGGGCTGCACACGCCACCCGGCACGGCCCCGACGCGGAAGGAGGCGTAGCTCCGGCGGCGGGCGAGTCGCTACGCGGTCGGTCGGACCTGGCTCGACCGGACGAACGGCGTCGAGGCGTCGATCGTGCCCTTGTAGGCGTACGGGTCGTCGCCGGCGACGACGACGATGTCGCGGTAGTCCCACGTGGCGAGCTGCACGCCCGGCGGCGGCTGGCGCCACGGCAGCAACGAGCTGCTGCTCATGTAGTGGTTGACGAGACTGCGGCGCATCCCGGCGGGCGTGGTGTTGGGCAGCGAGCGATGCAGCAGGTAGCCGTCGAAGAACAGCGCGTCGCCGCGCTCCAGCTCGACCGGAACGGAGTCGTCGTCGCCGTGGGGGAAGTCGTGGGCCTCGACGGAGTGGTCGAAGCGGTCGTCGTGATGATCGCGCGTGGGGTAGATCACGCCTCGCCGGTGTGATCCGGCGAGCACCCACAGGCACCCGTTGGCGATGGTGGCATCGTCGAGGGCGATCCACGCGGCGACGAGGGAACGGTCGCGCGTCGGGATGAAATACTCGTCCTGGTGCCACGCCTGGCCGGGCTTGCCCGCCGCCTTGACGAACAGCATCGACTGCATCGCTTTGACGTCCGGACCGATCAGCGCCCGGAGGACGTCGACGATGCGGGGGTGAGCGAGCGCGTCGCGCATCACCGCCGAGATTTTGTGCGGAAAGTGGATGCAGGCGTAGCGGGCGAGCACCTCGGCATCGCTCGCGCCTGTTGGTGACCCGGTCAGCCCGCTGATCTCGCCGCGCTCACCGCGGACGATGTGCAGCGCTTCGGCGCACAGTGCCTCGACCTCGGGCGGGGTGAGCACACCCGGCACGACGACGAAGCCGTCGCGCGCGAAGGTCGACGCCCAGGTGGTCTCGTCGACGTTCATGGCTGGCGGACGATGCGCCCGTCACGGATGAACGGCTCACTCGACCCGAACGGCCGGTCGCCCTCCTTCGTCATGATCACCTCGCGGGAGTACTGCGCGATGTAGACGCGGCGCAGCTCATCGGTGACGTTCGGCCCGCTGCGATGGAACACCGTGCTGGAGAATACGGCGATCGAGCCGGCGGGAATCACGACGGGGATGCCGGGGTCATCACCGAAATAGCCGACGAGGTCGTTGACGCCTGGATCGGGGACGTGCTTGACGTACGAGCGGATGCCCGATCGCGAGTAGGGCAACAGGTAGACGGTTCCGTTCTCTTCGGACACGTCGTCGAGGGCGACCCAGCACGTGACGTAGGGCTCGTGGTTCTCGTGGCCGACGTACCCGGAGTCCTGGTGCCAGCCGAACGCGGTGTCGGCGGGATCGGCCGCCTTGATGACGAACTGCTCGAAGAACAGGGAGGCGTCGTTGCCGAGCGTCGCCAGGCAGAGCTGCGCCATCGTGTCGCCGAACAGGAAGCGTCCGAGCTCGGGGCGTTCGGCGTAGGCCTGCACGAAGTAGCGGCGGCCGCGGGCATTGAGGCGCAGGCGGTCGACGCCGGCGGCCTCCATCTCGGCGTCGCGGCTCGCCATCGCGTACGCGGCGCAGTCGCGCAGCAAAGCGAGCTGCTCGTCGGTGAGCGCCCGCTCGACGACGAAGTAGCCCTCCTGCTCGTACTGCTCGCGCATCGCCGCGATGACGATCATCGGTTCCCCTCGTTCACGTGATAGCGCGATGGATGTCACTTACTGATCTGTAAGCGTATTCATTATGTGAAAGCACGTCAAGCCGTGAGTCGGCGGGCGGGCGAGGGAAGCTCCACCGTCGGGCGGCGCGGGTCCTCCTCCCACGGCACGACGTCGGCGGTCCCGACCATCCAGTGCAGCACGGCGTCGCGCAGCTCGGCCTCGACGTCGGCGACCTCGGCGCGACCGGCGAGGTTGTGCAGCTCGCCCGGATCGCCATCGCGGTCGTAGAGCTCTGGCGGCTCGTAGAGCCGCCAGACGTAGCTCCATGCCTCGGTGCGCACCGCCACCGCCTTGCCCGCCAGCAGCGGGTCCTCGTGCTGTAGCGCGGCCTTGAGGTCGTACGGCCACGGTGCCCGCTCGAGCAGCGGCTCCTCGGCGAGCGTGAAGCCGGCCTCGGCGAAGGCGTGGGTGCGGTGCGGCGTCGATACCGTGGCGTTGTCGTCGAGCAGCGGGAGCAGGCTGCGCCCGAAGTGGGTGTGGTGCACGTCGGTGCCGGCGAGCTCGGCGACGGTGGGGACGAGGTCGACCATCTCGACGAGCGCGTCGCGTCGCTCGCCGGACGGCACGCCCGGCCCGGCGAGGATCAGCGGCGTGCGGACGAGGCACTCGTGGAGACCCGACGTCCACTTCTCGATCAGGCCATAGTCGCCGCGGTACTCGCCGTGGTCGCTGAAGAAGGCGACGACGCTGTCGTCGCCGGTGCCGGACGACTCCAGCGCGCGCAGTATCCGCCCGACGTGCCAGTCGAGCCGCGACACCATCCCGGCGTACGTGGAGGAGATCTCGCACCAATCCTCGGGTTGGAGGCGCTCGAGGCCGTAGCGGTCGCGGATCGCCTGCATGTAGCGGGGCTCGGCGCCGCTCGGACGGGGTCGCGGCGGGTCGATCGTGGCGCGGTCGTGCAACGAGAACCACGGCTCGGCGACGCCGAACGGCGGGTGCGGCAGGAACAGCGGCACGTAGAGCACCCACGGCTGACGTGGGGGCGCGCCGAGCCAGGCCTCGACCGTCCGCACGGCGGCCTCGTCGACGTCGGGCGGGCCGTCGGAGTCGAGGCGGCCGGTGTAGAACGTGCGCGGAGCGTCGTCGTCGGGCGTCCCCCACCACGGCTTGGCCGGCTGCTCGACAAAGCCGTACTCGTCGCAGCTCAGCTCCGTCGCCCCTGGGGCGAACGTGTCGCCCCGCTCGCCGACGTGGGTCACGTGGTAACCGTCCTCCTTGAGCGTGCGCAGCAGGTTCGGGTCGTGCGGGCGAAGCAGGTGGTAGAGGCTGCGGTGGCCGCGCACGTGCGGGTACCAGCCGGTGAGGAACGACACGCGACTCGGCGAGCACACGCTGTGCTGGACGAAGGCGTTGGTGAAGGCCGTGCCGCGGCCGGCGAGCGCGTCGAGCTCGGGCGTCTGCGCGCCGGCCCGGCCGAACGCGCCGAGCGCGTCGGCGCGCAGCTGGTCGGCGACGACGATCACGAAGTTGCGACGGGTCACTGGAGGACACTCCTCGCGTGCGAGCGAGCGCCAGCGAGTGAGCGGCCAGCCATCGGCCTGCGTGGCCGGGGAACGCAATGAATGGACATGCAGCCTCCTCGGAGCGCGGACGCTACCCGGGCGGCGGAGCTCGCTCGAGCTCCCGGCTCTCTGCTGATCCGCGCGGCGCGAGCCATGCCGGAGGTGGAGGGTGCCCCGGCCCTATGCCCTGGCGGCGATTCCACCGTCGGGGTGGAGGAAGGTGCCGGTGATGCCCGCCGCGCGGTCCGAGGCGAGGAAGACGTAGCTGCCGGCGTGGTCGGTGGGGGTCATCGCCATGCCCAGTGGCGTGCGGGCCCGCATCCCCTCGGCGCGGCCGGGATGGTCGTCGAGGCGCTCGGCGGCGAGACCCATGGCCGCCGGGCCGCGGAGGTCGGTGTCGAGCGTGCCGCCGGGGGCGACGCCGTTGACCCGCACGAGCGGTGCCAGCTCGTGGGCGAGGGCGACGACGAGGCCGCGCACGGCGAACTTGCTGCTCACGTACAGCGTGCCGCCGCGGCCTGGGTAGAAGCCGGACGTCGACACGGTGAGGACCACGCTGCCGCGGGACTCGCGGAGCGCGTCGACGGCCGCCTTGACGGACAGCAGCTGCGCTGCGACGTTGACGTGGTAGATCTCGTCGAACGCGCCGGGCAGCTCCTCGTCGGCGAGCTCGTCGATGCCGCGGTAGAAGTCGAAGACGCCGACGCAGTTGACGAGCGTGTCGAGCCCGCCGAACGCGTCGACGGCGACGGCGACGGCCCGGCGGTCGTCGGCGAGCACGGTGGCGTCGCCCTCGACGACGACGCCACCAGGGAGGTCGCCGCGCAACCTCGAGCACTTCGCCGCGTCGAGCTCCATCGCGCCGACGCGTGCCCCTTCCGCGACGAAGGCCTCGCAGACGGCGCGGCCGATGCCCGAGCCGGCGCCGACGACGAGCACCCGTTTGCCTTCGAGCCAGCCGGTCACGTCAGCTGCCGTCCGGCGGCGGGGTGCGGAGCAGCGCGGCGAGGGCGTCGTGGGACTGCCACGTGAGCGCCTCCAGCTCGAGCGGGTCGAGGTCGATCGCCGTGCACGACCGCGGCGCCTCGACGCGCAGGCGGACGCCGTTGCGCGTCGCCACCCGGCGCACGGTGACCGCGGCGAACTCGTTGGCGATGTCGATGGTGGGGTCGGCCGTCACCGGGTTCGCCTCCGTTCGGTCGCTCACAGCAGGATGGCCAGGTTCTGGGTGCGCAGCACCGCCTCGTCGCCGTGGATCCTGCGGGAGCGCAGCAGCCAGCGTTCGCCGACGCGGACGAGGTGATCGTCGCGGCCGGCGCTGACGACCTCGAGCGGGCGGGTGTCGCCGCGGCTGCGCAGCAGCAACAGCGACGAGGAGACGTCGATCTCGCCTTCGCTGCTCGTCGCGTGGGTGCGCACGTTGCTCACGACGTGACGGGTGCGCGACGGCGGGTCCTCGGTCCACGCGTGGTCGGTGCGCAACCGCTCGACGCGCTTGCGCAGCGAGTAGAGGTCCTCGTCGAAGTGGGCCATGTCGGCGCGCTCGTCGAGCCCGTCGCCCACCGCGGTCGTCACCCTGACGGGCATCACGTAGGAGATCTCGTCGTGCAGCATGCGCAGCCACGCCTCCCACGCCTTGGCGTCGAGGGCCGCCGCCTCCTCGACGAGGAAGTGCTGGGCGGCGAGGTGGCGAGCGTCGTCGTGCGGGAGGGCCGGCACGTAGACGGCGTCGGTCATCGCCGCCCCTCGCTCGGCTCGTGTCGCTCGCGCAGCGGGCCGCCGGTGAGGTGGCTCGCCCAGAGCGTGAGCCAGTTGCGCTGGTTGAACTCGCCGAAGCCGGCGCGGGCGGTGCCTGGCCCGGCGAAGTGTTCCAGGGGCGGGCTCAGCTCGGCGCCGTTGCGGTCGAGTCCCATGCGGGAGTTGAGCAGCAGCCGCCGGGCCATCGACCCGCGCGACGCCGACGTGATCGACACCCAGTTCTCGACGTCGTCCTGCTCGAACATCCCCGACGAGCCGAAGCACATCAGGTAGGCGCGGTAGGAGTCGCGCTTGAACCCATCGGGCGCCTCGGCGTCGACGGCGAACCACGACAGCACCTCCGTCTCGGTGGCACTCACCGGCTGCCACTGGCGGAGCGAGATGAACGGCACGACGTTGCCGTCGCTGCGGACCTGCGGCCAGTTGTGGACGAAGCTGAGGTTCGGGAAGGCGGTCGCCGCCGAGACCATGAACCCGTCGTCGGCGACGAGGCGGTGCTGGCTGGTGGTCCACGCCTTCGCCATCCGCGCGATCATCTCGTCGGGGTAGCCGACGTAGCGCATCCGCTCGCGGAAGTCACCGGCCGGCAGCTTGTAGGTGGTGCCGCCGCCCTTGCCGGCGAAGTAGACGACGCCCTCCTTGCGCTTGTTCGCCTTCGGCTCGCGGAACAGGTCGATGTCGACGACGCTGCGGTGCGTGAACGGCGTGTGATACATGTCGCCGACGAAGTTCTCGCAGCCGATCTTCCAGTTGGCGTTGATCCTCCACCGCTGCGGGCCGTGCAGCTCGATCCCGGACGCGCTGTGGCGGGTGTAGAGGTCGAGGTAGTAGGCGAAGTCGCCGAGGTACTCGCGCAACGGCGGCGTGTCGGGCGAGAGGCAGACGAAGATCAGCCCGTTGTACGTCTCGACCTGTGCCGGCGGGAGCAGGCGGTGCTCGTCACGGGCGAGGACCGCCTCGCCGCCGTAGGCGTCGTCGTGGAACGGCAGCCCGGCGAGCGTGCCGTCGTTGCGATAGGACCAGGCGTGGTACGGGCAGCGGAACACGGCCGCGTTGCCGACCTCGGCGCGGCACACCTGCATCCCCCGGTGGAGGCACATGTTGAAGTGCACCCGCACCGCGCCGGCCTCGTCGCGCACGACGATCAGCGAGTCGTCGACGATGCGCCGCACGACGTAGTCGCCCGGCGCGGCGATCTCGGACTCGTGGGCGAGGAACACCCAGCTGCGCCGGAAGACCTGCTCGCGCTCGACGGCGAACACGGCGGGGTCGCTGTACACGTACGCGGGAACCATCCCCTCGGCGATGCTGGCGGCGATCGCGTCGATGCTGCCGTCCACGGTCATGCACCTCCTTCGCGATCGGCCGGGAGCAGCCCTGCGGTGCCGAGCCGCTGCTCGTGGTGCCGCCAGACGATGTCGACGTTGAACGCCGCGCCGAGGTCGGGCAGCTCGGCGAGGTCCGCGTCGGGCAGCGGGCGGGGCGTGCCGCCGAGCTCGGCGACGCGGCACACCATCCGTGCCAGGTCGTCGACGGCGAGCGCCCTGACGACGGCTTCGGCGACGCTGGCCCCGACGGCGGTGATCCCGTGGCCGCGCAGCACGCACACCGGACGATCACCCATCGCGGCGAGCATCTCGTCGGCGAGCGCGGCGCGGCGGATCAGCACGCCGCGCGGGTAGACGGGGATCCCGCCGGCGGCGAGGCGTGCGGCGGGGATGTTGTAGGCCCCGACGAGCGGTGGGAGGCCGAGGCCGGCGAGGTCGGCGGCGACGACGGCGGGCGGGTGGGCGTGGACGACCGCCACGGCCTCGGGGTGCCGGGTCAGGGCGCGGGTGTGGATCGGCAGCTCCTGCGGCACGGCGTAGTCGGCAGCGGCGAGCGCGCCGTCGAGGCCGACCTCGTGCACGTCGCTCGGCTCGGTGTAGAGCAGGCCGCGCTCGTGCGGCCCGCGGCAGCGCACGAGCAACGTCTCCGGGCCGGTTCGGACGCTGACGTGGCCGAGCACGTCGGCGGCGAGCCCGGCGTGGGCGAGGATGCGGCAGGCGACGGCGACGGTGCGCCGCAGGCCGGCGAGGTCGATGCTCGAACCTTCGGTGCTCATCGCGGCGGAGTACGGTGAACGAGGGTGGAACGGCGGCCAGTGCGCAACGTGCTCGGCGTCGTCGGCAGCCTCCGGCGCGACTCGTACAACCGGCGACTGCTGCGGCACGCCGCGGGGGTCGCACCGGAACGGCTGCGCATCACGGTGGCCGACGACATCGTCCGCCTGCCGCTGTTCGACGAGGACCTCGAAGCCGATGGTTTGCCGCCGGAGGTCGCCGCGGCGCAGGGCGCGATCCGCTCGGCCGACGGCGTGGTGATCGCCAGCCCCGAGTACAACTTCGGCGTCCCCGGGGTGCTGAAGAACTTCGTCGACTGGGCGTCGCGCCCGCCGCGGCGGGGCGCGTTCATCGGCAAGCCGGTGCTGCTGATGGGGGCGTCGTCGGGCCGCACGGGCGGCACGGTGCAGTGCCAGGGACAGCTGCGGATCAGCCTCGCCGTGCTCGGCGCGCACGTCCTGCCGGCCCCGCCGGTGCTGGTGGCCGAGGCGGGCGACAAGTTCGACGGCGACGCGCTGGTCGACGAGACGGCGCGGGAGGTCAGCGCGCTCGCGCTGGGCCGCTTCCTCGAGCTCGTCGACGCGATGTCGGCTGGCGCCGGTCGGCGCGAGGCGCCGAGCACCGCGGCAGCCACGTAGTCGCGGCGCCTCACGAGCCAGCCGCCAGTGATCGGGGCATCTGCTCGGTCGGGGCGATGCCGTCGATGGCGTTGTGGGCGAGCAGCGACCGCAGTCGGCCGGCGACGTCGGCCAAGCGTGCGGGTGGCAACCGGCTCGCCGGTGCGGCGCAGCTCACGGCCGCGACGACATCGCCGCTCGCGTCGGCGAGCGGCACCGCAACCGAGACGAGATCCTCCTCGCTCTCACCGTCGCTCACGGCGTAGCCCGATCGCCTGCAGCGGGCGAGGTCGGCGAGCAGGTCGCCGAGGCTGCCGATCGAGTTGGGCGTCCCGGTCGGCAGCTCGTCGGTGCCGTAGAGGTCGCCCACCGCATCGTCGCCCAAGCCGGAGAGCAGCGCCTTGCCGGTCGAGGTCCAGTGTGCCGGCATCGTGCTGCCGGTGCGGGCGGAGACGCGGATCATCCTGACGGACTCGACGGCGTCGAGGTAGCGCACCGTCGCGCCCTCGCGGACGCCGAGGTGGATCGTCTCGCCGAGCTCGCGGGCGAGGCGCTCGAGCGCGGGCCGGGCGCGGGTGGCGAGCTCGCCGTGGAGCAGCGCCGCCCGGCCGATGGCGATCAGCGTCGGCCCCGACGTGTAGCGGCGGCTCGCCGGCTCCTGCTCGACGAGCCCGCGGTGGGCCAGCGCGGCGAGCAGCCGGTGGGCGGTCGAGTTGGCGACGCCGAGACGGCGGGCGACGTCGGACAGCCGCAGCGCCGGCTCGGTGCGCAGCATCTCGAGGATCTGCAGGGCGCGGTCGACGCTCGCCAGTGGGTAGCGGGGGCTCATCGGCTCAGTGCAGTCCCTCGCGCCGGAGCCAGTCGACGATGCGTGCACACGCCTCGCCGGCGAGCTCGGGCTGGCCGTCGAAGTAGTGGTTGGCGCCGGCTATGGCGACGAGCTCCTTGCGGTCGTGGGCGACGCCGTCGTAGAGCGCGCGTGCGTGGCTCGGGTGGGCACCCTGGTCGGCCGTGCCGTAGACGACCAGGACGGGCACGGTAACGCGGCCGAGGTGGTGCGGGCCGTCGCAGTTGCTCTCGTCGATGCTCCACTGGCTGAGCCACGACCGCAGGCTCGTGTGGTGGCCGAGCGTGGCGGGCAGGAAGTTGGCGGCGAAGGGGTCGCCCCACAGCGTGCCCGCCGCGCGGTCGCTGGGGTCGAGGGTGAGGTCGACGAACCTCGGGTCGGCGCACGTGCCGTGGACGACGAAGGGGAGGTCGTCGACCGCGCCGCTGTCGGCGTCGCGCAGCTCGTCGAGCAGCCGGCGCACCCAGGCGGTGATCCGGCGGTTGCGGTCGCGCTGCGCCTCCCGGTAGCGGGCGACGAACTCGACGTCGAACGGCGGCGTGCGCGTGAACAGGTCGAGATCGGGGTCGCGGGCGAACGGGTGCTGCTCGTCGGTGATCGCCGGGTCGAGCCATTCGGTGTACACCGTGGCGCGGCCCGGGTGGGCCATCAGCTCGACGACGGCGTCGGCGGCGGGCAGGTCGGCGGCGGTGAGGTCGGGGGGGTCGCCGGCGGGCGTGTTGCGCACCGTCGGCGCCTCGGCCTGGCTCTGGTAGAACGCGACGAGGCCACCGCCGCCCGAGTTGCCGACGAGCACGATCCGCGCATAGCCCTGCTCGCGGAGGTAGCGGAGGCCGGCGCCGAGGTCGACGACGCAGTTCTCCATGATCAGCGCCGAGTCGTTGGCGATGTACCGCGTGTTCATCCCGACGGCGTCGACGCCGAGGCCGGCGAACAGGTCGAGGGCGTAGTGCCCGAGGAAGTTCGAGCTCGGGTGGACGACGACCACGACGGTGGACGTCGGTGTGTCGCCGGCGCGGTGCAGGCTCGCCCACAGCTTGCCGCTCCGCCGGGCGACCCCGGAGTAGATGTCGACGCGGCCGGCCTGGGCCATCGGGATCGGGAGCAGGATCGGGTTCATCGCATCCCTCCGACGCGTTCGGTGTCGTCGCGGCGGGCGCCGAGGAACGTCTCCTCCAGCCGCTGCGCCCCCGCGGCCGTGGCCAGCCTCCACGGCTCGTCCTCGTTGAAGGCGACGGCGCCGAGGTGGAGTCCGACCACCTGGTCGGCGACGTCGAGGATCGTCGTGTTCTGCTCGGCGAGCACCATCGTCACACCGCGCTCGTCGCGGATGCGGCGCAGGACGTCGATGACCTGGTCGATGACGACGGGAGCGAGGCCGAGGAACGGCTCGTCGAGCAGGAGCAGGCGCGGCTCGGACATCAGGGCACGGCCGATCGCCAGCATCTGCCGCTCGCCGCCGCTCAGCGTGCCGGCGCGTTGCTCCTGCCGCTCGGCGAGCCGCGGGAACAAGGCGAAGACGTCCTCGCGGCGGCGGGCGAGGGCGGCGCGGTCGCGGGTGAGGAAGCCGCCGAGGGCGAGGTTGCGGCCGACGGTGAAGTCGGCCCAGACGCGCCCGCCCTCGGGGACGAGCACGATGCCGGCGGCGATGCGCGCCGCAACCGGCTCGGTGGTGACGTCGATTCCGTCGATGCGGACCGACCCGCCGGTGGCGGCAAGGTCGCCAACGACCGTGCGCAGGGTCGTCGTCTTGCCTGCACCGTTGGCGCCGAGCAGCACGGCGATCGCGCCATCGGGAACGGCCATCGCCACGCCGTGGAGCACCTCGTTGCGGCCGTAGGCGGCGCGGAGGCCGTCAAGCTCCAGCACGGGTGCTCCCCACGCGGGCGGGCGTCGCTTCGGGTTCCGGGGGCGCGACGCGGCCGAGGTAGACGTCGATCACCGCAGGGTCGGCGCGAATCTCGGCCGGAGTGCCGGTGGCCATGACGCGCCCGTGGTGCATGACCACGACGCGGTCGGCGTAGCGCAGGACGAGCTGCATGTTGTGGTCGATCAGCACGACGGTCCTACCGTGCTCGGCGGCGAGACGGGACAGCGTCTCGCCGAGCTCGGCCAGCTGACCGGCCGGGAGCCCGGCACCAGGCTCGTCGAGGAGCAGGAGCGCGGCATCG
>Ga0299914_10001444_pt1 | contig 15688 bp, 14 predicted proteins | sample RVTome_10_FD_201361 | JGI IMG/M metagenome (GOLD analysis project Ga0299914, IMG submission 201361) | Soil microbial communities from uranium-contaminated site in the Upper Colorado River Basin, Wyoming, United States - RVT153D57 (version 2) ...
GGCGCTCGATCTCGCCGCGGCCCATGAGCTGGCCGAGCGCGGTGGTGACCGACGGACGGCGGGCGCCGACCATCCCGGCGAGCGTGCGGTGCGGCAGCCGCAGCGTGACGAGGACGCCGCCGGGGACCACGCGGCCCCAGCGCTCGGCCAGGCACCACAGCAGCGCCAGCAGGCGGTCGTCGACCCGCGTGAGGTGGCCGATCGCCTGCATCACGACGAGTCGCTCGGCGCGGCGGGCGGCGCGCTCCACCAGCGAGGCGAAGATCTCCGGCCACTGCGCGGCGCGGACGGCGAGCGCGTGGTCGATCACGGCCACTCGCGCGCCGGTCAGCGCGCTCCAGCGCACGCTGCGCGGCAGCAGGACCTCGGCGTCGCGGTCCTCCCACGCGCGCAGCAGGTCGCCCGGGCCGAGCAGCTCGGCCGACGGGTGGTCGCCGACAACCGCCTCGCGCACGAGCAGGCCCTCGAGCACGAGCAGCCCGATCGGCTGGCTGCCCTCGTGGAGCATGCGGCCGGGCCGCCAGGTGCCGCGCGGGATCGTCACCGCGCGCACGAACAGCCGCTGCGAGACCTCGCGGACACGGCGCGGGTCGAGCCCGCGGGCAAGCTCCGGGTCAGCCTCGAGAAGCTGTATCGATCCGCTCCCGCCTTCAGTCATACGTCCTCTCGTCTCTCGCGTCGCCTGCCCGGACGTCGCGTCAACGAAAGGTAGCGTGTGGTGCGGCGATTGGAAGCCACACGCGCACGATCCAGACACGCCCTCCTATACTGGGCGCCGCCCATTGCGGGGTGGTGTAATTGGCAGCACGCCAGATTCTGGCTCTGGTAGTTGGGGTTCGAGTCCCTGCCCCGCAGCTTCGCCCATGCGCTCGAAGCTGACCATCCTGACTCTCGCCCTCGTCCTCGGTGCCGGCGTCGCCGCCTGCGGGGAGGACGACGAGCCGTCCTCGGAGAGCGGCGCCGAGAGCGCCGCGACGGCGACCCCGACCGAGACCGCGTCCGGGGACGGGATCGAGGCGCTCGTGCAGGGCACCTCCGAGCAGACGGACGCCAAGCCCCAGTTCCCCGCTCCGCAGGGCGAGCCCCCGAGCGAGCTGGTGATCCGCGACATCGTCAAGGGCAAGGGGCGCAAGGCGAAGCCCGGCGACACGCTGACGATGCAGTACGTCGGCGTCTCGTGGTCGAACGGCCAGCAGTTCGACGCATCGTGGGACGCCGGGCAGCCGTTCCCGTTCCAGCTCGGCGCCGGCATGGTCATCCAGGGCTGGGACCAGGGGATGGTCGGGATGCAGAAGGGCGGCCGCCGGCTGCTCGTGATCCCGCCCGACCTCGGCTACGGCCCGCAGGGTGCCGGCGGCGCGATCGGCCCGAACGAGACGCTCGTCTTCGTCGTCGACCTCGTCGAGATCAGCTAGCCCGGCGGGCTCGCAGGACGAGCCCGACCGTCAGCCCGTACGCGGCATGGTCGGCCCACTGACGCGGTTGGGGAAGCGCGCGGATCGCCGGGATCCGGCGCCCGACGATGCCGAGGTCGAGGGCCGCGATCGCGAGGCCGGCCACGAGGCCCGCCACCGGCTCGCGGCCGCGCGGCAGGAGGGCGGTCAGCACCGCGGCCCAGCCCAGCGAGATCGCCAGGTGGGCGATCCCGCCCGCCGCCAGCAGCACGGGCGTCCGCCGCTCGTGCGGGAGGATCATCGCGCCGGCCGCGCGGCCGCCCTCGAGCACGTCGTCGCCTCGGACGAGCGACCAGGCCGTCGAGGGGAGCCCCGAGCAGGCGGCGCCGGCGAGCCCGGCCGCGATCGCGTCGTTGGGCATGGCCGTGATCGTCGCAGGCGGCGCCGCGAGGCCGAGCGCGGCTATCCGACGGCGGACGGCAACCCGTGCCGCTCCACCGCGCGCTCGTAGTTGAGCCGCAGCAGCGCGATCACGTCGCGAACGTCGCCATCGTCGCGGATCCGGCGCGCGCCCCAGCCGGGGTTGTCCGGGAACGCCGGGTGGGGGCCGATGCGCCCGGCCTCCCGCAGCTCGGCGGCGATCGCCCGCGGGAAGCCGAAGTGGGCCGCGTGGTCGCCGTGCAGGTGGCCGATCTCGCGGCGGCCCAGCCGCAGCGAGAGCTCGCCGCGGTCGCCGTTCACCGCCTCGACGCCCGGCCACGAGGCGACCTCGTCGACGATGGTCCGGCTGGCTGTACGGGGCTCGGTCATGACCGGCACGCTAGGCCCCCAGGCGTCGCGGTTCCATCGGCAATTGGTCGTAGGACCCCGGACGCGGGTTCAGGCCGCGGCCTGCTCGGCCCAGTCGCGGTAGAGGCGCCAGTACGAGCCCTCGGCGGCCAGCAGCTCGTCGTGCGTGCCCTGCTCGGCGATCCGGCCGCCCTCGAGCACGACGATCCGGCCGGCCGTGCGGATCGTCGACAGGCGGTGCGCGATCACGATCGCCGTCCGGCCCGCCAGCAGCCTGCGCAAGCCGGCTTCGATCCGGCCCTCGGTGTGGATGTCGACGTTGGCGGTGGCCTCGTCGAGCACGAGGATTCGCGGCTCGGCGATCAGCGCGCGGGCAAACGCGACGAGCTGGCGCTGGCCCGCCGAGAGCTGGATGCCGCGCTCGCCGATCTGGGTGTCGTAGCCGTGCTCGAGCGCGGCGATGAAGTCGTGGGCATGGACGGCCCGCGCCGCGGCCTCGACGTCCTCGCGGGACGCGTCGGACCTCCCGAAGGCGATGTTCTCGCCGATCGTGCCGCTGAACAGGAACGCCTCCTGCGGCACGATCCCCATCTGCGAGCGCAGCGAGCGGACCGCGACGTCGCGCAGGTCGTGGCCGTCGACCAGCACGCGGCCCTCGGTCGGGTCGTAGAAGCGCGCCACGAGCTTGGCGAACGTCGACTTGCCGGCCCCGGTGGCGCCGACCAGCGCCACCGTCTGCCCGGGTGGAACGTGCAGGTCGATGTCGCTCAACGCGTCGGCTGACCCGTAGGAGAATGTGACGTCCTCGAACGCGATCTCGCCGCGGATCCGCTCGAGCGTCACCGCGTCCGGCGCGTCGCGCACATCGGGCTCCTCGTCGAGCAGCTCGAAGATCTTGTCGAGCGCCGCCATGCCGGCCTGGTAGGTCGTGTAGAACTGGCTCAGCGACTGGATCGGGTCGAAGAAGTTGTTCAGCGCCGCCACGAAGGCGACCAGCACGCCGACCGTCACGTCGCCCTCGATCGCCTGCATCCCGCCGTAGAGCAGGATCCCGCCCGTGGCGAGCGCGGACAGCAGCTCGACGGCCGGGAAGTACGACGCGTTGAGGTAGACCGTCTTCATGTTGGCGTCGTAGTTGTCCTCGTTGAGCTTGTCGAAGCGGTCGAGGTGGCGGCGCTCCTGCGCGAACGTGCGGACCACGCGGATCCCCGACAGGCTCTCCTGCAGGTACGCGGTGATCGCGGCGACCTTCTCGCGCGTCGCGCGGTAGGCATTGGCCGACACGATCCGGAAGGCGAGCGAGCCGAGCGCGAGCAGCGGGAAGACCAGGAACGTCAGCAGCGCGAGCTCGAGGTCGAGGACGATCAGGATCGCGACCGTGCCGAGCAGCATCAGCGTCGACCCGAACAGGGTGGCCACGCCGTCGGAGACGAGCTGGTCGAGCGCCTGCACGTCGTTGGTGAGCCGCGAGATGATCACGCCCGCCTGACGGCGCGAGTAGAAGCCGACCGAGAGCGTCTGCAGGTGCGCGAACAGCTGGATCCGCAGGTCCTGCAGCACGCGCTGGCCGATCCAGCCGACGAGGTAGGTCTGCACGTAGCTCGCGCCCCAGTACACGAGCGCGCTGCCCAGGAACGCGACGACGACCCACGTGAGCGTCTGCAGGTCGCCGGGGACGATGCCCTCGTCGATCGCCAGCTTGGCCAGCGGCGGCGGGGCGAGCGCCGCGGCCGTGCTGGCCAGCAGCGCGGCGAACATCATCAGCGTGCGGCCGCGGTACGGGCGAAGGAGCACGAGCAGCCCGCGCAGCTTGCGCCCGCGGCCGCCGGTGGCGCGCCAGCGGCGCACGATCTCGTCGCGGCGCGAGAGCGCGCGCCCCGCGGACGGCGCGCTCACAGCCCGGCCACCGCCTCGTGCGGCTTGCGGTTGAGGAACACCTGGTCCGGCAGGCCCTTCTCGGCGATCTCGGCGTACAGCTCGCTTCGCTCGAGCAGCTCCGCGTGCGTGCCGCGCGCGGCGACCCGCCCGTCCTCGAGCACGACGATGTCGTCCGCCAGCGCGATCGTCGACAGCCGGTGGGCGATCACGAACGTCGTCCGGCCCGCCATCACCTCGCGCAGCGCGGCCTTGATCGCCTGCTCGGTCGACGCGTCGACCGAGCTCGTGGCGTCGTCGAGCACGAGGATCCGCGGATCGGCGAGCAGCGCGCGGGCGATCGCGACCCGTTGCCGCTGGCCGCCTGAGAGCGTCAGCCCGCGCTCGCCGACGCGCGTGTCGTAGCCGGCCGGCAGCGCCTCGATGAAGGCGGCCGCCTGTGCGCGCTCGGCCGCCCGCTCGACCTCCTCGCGCGTCGCCTCGGGCCGCGCGTAGGCGATGTTGTCGTGCACGCTGGCCGAGAACAGGAAGGGGTCGTCGTCGACCACCGCGATCTCGCTCCGCAGCGACCGCACCTCGACCTCGCGGACGTCGGCGCCGTCGACCCGCACCGCGCCCGCGGTGACGTCGTAGAGCCGCCCCAGCAGCTGCACGAGCGTCGTCTTGCCGGAGCCGGTGGCGCCCACCAGCGCGACCGTCGTGCCCGCCTCGACGACCAGGTCGACGTCGCGCAGCGCCGGGGCCGGCGCGCCCTCGTAGGCGAACGACACGCCGTCGAGCTCGACGCGCCCGGCACCGGCCGGCAGCGGCGGAGCGCCGGGCGGCGCCACCACGCCGGGCTCGCGGTCGAGCAGCTCGAAGATCCGCGAGCCCGACGCGGTCGCGCGCTGCGCCATGCCGAGCGCGATCCCGAGCTGGCGCATCGGCCCGATCAGCATCAGCAGGTAGGCGTAGAAGGCCGTGAAGTCGCCGATCGTCAGCGACCCGTTGACGACCTGGCGCCCGCCGACGAGCAGCACCACCGCGAGCCCGAGGTTCGGCAGGAAGCCGATGAACGGGTTGTAGAACGCCCGCAGCCGCGTCGCCACCATCGACTGGTCGAACACGCGCGCCACGGTCTGCCGGAAGCGTTCGAGCCGGCGCTCCTCGGCCGCGAACGCCTTGACCACGCGGACGCCGGAGACGTTCTCCTCGACATCCGCCGTCAGCTCGGCGATCCGCTGCTGGACCTCGGTCAGCGCGGGCCGCGAGCGCCGCCCGTAGCGGGCGGCGATCAGCACCACGAACGGCACCGGCAGCAGCGCGAGCGCCGCCAGGCCCGGCTGGAGCAGGAACATCGCAAACGAGGCGAGCAGGATCGTCAGCGCGCTCTGGGCGATGAACACCAGCCCGTAGCCGAGGAAGAAGCGCACGCTCGCCAGGTCGACCGTCGAGCGCGACATCAGCTGTCCGGTCTGCTGGCGCGCGAAGAACCCCAGCTCGAGCGTCTGCAGGTGGGCGTACAGGCCGTTGCGCAGGTCGAGCTCGACGCCGAGCGACACCCGGCCCGCGATGAGGCGCCGCGCAACCGAAAGCGTGACCCGCGTCAGCGCCGCGACCACCACGAGCCCGGCGTACAGGCGCACGTCGGCACGGTCGCCGCGCGTCACGGCGTCGATCCCGCGGCCGGTCAGCCAGGGGATCGCGACCGTCGCTCCCATCGCCAGCGCGGCGAGCACCAGCGACCATGTGGCACCTGCGCGGTACGGCCGCAGGAAGCCGAGGAGTCTGAGGAAGGTGCTCACCGCCGGAACACGATAATCGGGAGGGCGGCCCGGCCCGACGGGCCGCACCGTGTCGAGCGATGACGCGTCGGGCCACCCTCTGGGCGGGCCGTCCGGCGCGCCAGCGAGTGTGCGAGACTCGCGCACCGCATGGCAGAAGACGCGATCTCCCTCCGCAACCGCTTCGCGATGGTCAAGGGCGCGTGGGACGAGAACCTGCGCGGCGTGCCGTTCCCGTCGCTCGGCGAAGGCACCGCCGAGCAGAAGATCGAGCGGCTCGAGCTGGCGCTCGTCGACGAGATGCGCGCCCGCGCGACGCCCGAGACCGCCGAGCAGACGGCCGACGCGATGTGGAGCCTCGTGCACAACCGCGACGACGACGATCCCGTCAAGCAGCGCGTCACCCGACACCACGAGGAGCTGGCCCGGCTCGGCCACCGCGGGCTGCGGTGAGCCTCGCCGGCCTCTGCGACGCCTGCGCGCACCAGAAGCTCGTGCGCAACACGCGCGGCTCGACGTTCTCGATGTGCCTGCGGCACCGCACCGAGCCCGACCGCTATCCGAAGTACCCGCCGCTCCCGGTCCGCGCCTGCGCGGGCCACGAGCCGCGCGGCGGTCACTCGTCCGTGTCGGGCTCCTCGAGCACGAGGTAGTCGCGGTCGGTCTCGAGCGGCTGGACCGAGGCGAGGAACAGGTTGCGCAGGGTGAGCGAGTCGACGCGGAGGGCCTCGGCCGTCGTCATCGTGCTCGGCCGCGGCGTGTTCGGCGACAGCGTGCGGTCGAGCGGCACCTGGAGCTCGGCCAGCAGGTCGCCGGGCCGATAGAACAGCGCGTTCGTCGGCGGCGCGGACCCCGCGCCGCCCGTCCCCCCGGCCTGCTCGCCCGTCTGCGGCAGCAGCACGGCGACCATCGTCACGTCGTCGAGGTAGCGGAACGAGTAGAGCGCGAGCTCGAGCGCCTCACGCAGCAGCAGCCGGCCCCGCTCGGTGCTCGCCGTGCCCGTCGGCAGCCGGCCGTCCGGGCCGAGGCCTCCGAGCACGTACAGCAGCCCGTCGCCCTCGAGGAACACCAGGTCCTTGCCCGACGGCCGCACCGCGACGCCGATCGGCTCGCCGCCGAGCTCGAGCGACGTGCCGCGGATCGACACGAGCTGCTCGCCGCCGTCGAGCTTGTACCGGGGGCCGACGTGGTCGGCGATCTCCTGCGCGCCCTCGACCATCTGCGTGGTCCCCGGCTCCCAGGCCGACCAGTCGGCCGCCAGGGCGGGCCCCGGGTCGCCCCGCGCGGCGACCAGCAGGGCGGACGCGCCGATCGCGCACGCCGCGATGGCCAGCAGCACGCCCCGGCGGTTCACGGCCCGATTCTACGCCCGCCTCAGGCCCTCCATTTGACGGAGCAGCCGCGCGCCGGGGTCTCGGCGCGCTCGACCACGCGACCGGCGAGGACGGCGTCGAGCGCGTCGCGCAGCCACACCGCGTTCCGCGCGGGGTCCTGGTGGTCTCCATCGGGAGCGCCGTGGTACGCCAGCCGCTGCTCGCCGTCGAGCACGAACAGCTCCGGCGTGCGCTCGGAGCCGAGCGCGCGGGCGACCTCCTGCGACGCGTCGTGCGCGTACGGGATCGGCCAGTCCTGCTCGCGCACGAACTGCGCCATCCGCTCCGGCGAGTCGGCCGGGTAGCGCTCGGGGTCGTTGGATCCGATGGCCAGGAAGCGCACGCCGCGGGGCGCGTACTCCTCCGCCACGGCGCGCAGCCGTGGGTTCCACGCGATTACGTACGGGCAGTGGTTGCAGGTCTGCACCAGCACGGTGGCGCGAGGGGCGTCGGCGGCCGGGACGGCGTGCTCGATCCCCTCGGTGTCGGTCAGCGTGAAGCGCGGGACGGCGTCGCCGATCCCGAATCCGGTTGCGGTGTCAGCCATCCAGAGATGATTGCGCGGCGAGCACGCGGGCGGCCGAGGTGCGCATCCGCTCGCGGAACGCGGCGTCATCGCGCGCCCGGGCGAGCAGCGCCCGGAACACCCGGATGTAGGAGCCGCGGCCGGTGGTGAGGATGACGTCGACGCCCGCCTCGGCCGACGCCAGCGCCGCCTCCTCGACGTCGGCGACATCCTGCACCGCCTGCGCCTCGAGCGAGTCGGTCATCACCACGCCCTCGAAGCCGAGCTCGCCGCGCAGCAGGTCGATCACGGCCGGTGACTGCGAGGCGATCCGCTCGCCGTCGAGCGCCGGGTAGACGGCGTGCGAGGCCATGATGAACTCGGTGCCGAGCCGGATTGCGAGCTCGAACGGCGCCAGGTCGTCGTCGAGCTGCTCGCGGGTCCGGTCGATCGTCGCCGAGCCCTCGTCGGTGTTGACGGTCGCACCGCCCAGCCCGGGGAAGTGCTTGACCGTGGTGGCCACGCCGGCCTCGCGCCAGCCGGCCACCGATTCGGCGACCGCGGCGACCGCGGCGTCGGGGTCGGCGGTGAAGGCGCGGTTGGTCATGATCGAGCCGTCGATGCTCGGCACGTCGGCCACCGGCCCGAGCGTGACGTTGATGCCGGCCGCCCGCAGGTCGCGCGCCGCGGCCAGCGAGTCCTCGCGGACGGTGCCGAAGGCCTGCTGCTCGGGCGCCGACCGCTCCGGCTGCGCCCACGGCACGATGCGGATCTCGCCGCCCTCCTGGTCGACGCAGACCAGCGTGCCCGGCGCGGACCGGCGCAGGCTGCCGGTCAGGCTGCGCAGCTGCTCGGGGTCGACGACGTTGTCGCGGAACAGGATCGCGCCCGCCGCGCGGCCCTCGCGCAGCGCCTCGCGCACGTAGCCGGGCGCCTGCGTGCCGGCGAAGCGCAGGATCACCATGCGGCCGACCTGCTGCTCGAGCGAGAGGCGGTCGACAGCCTCCTCGGCCGCCTCGCGCGGTGCCTCGCCGGGCGTCCCGCGCGCCGGCGGCTCCGGCTCGCGGTCGCCGCCCTCGTCGCCGCCCGCCCCGATCACCAGGCCCGCCACCAGGGCCAGCGCCGCGGCTCCCGCCAGGGCCGCCCGGCGGCGCCGGACCTGCAGGCGCCGGAGGTCGGCGCGCGAACGCTCGCGCTCGTTCACCCTCCTGATCATGCCGAGTCGGTCGGCGGCGCGGTCAGCGGGCCAGGACCGAGCGGATCCGGGCCGCCGGTGTGCTGCACGACATCGGCAAGCTCGGCGTCGCCGACGCGGTGCTGAAGAAGTCCGGCATGCTGACCGACGATGAGTGGTCGAGATGCGCCGCCACCCGAGCAGGTTGGCGCGCCGGCGGGGTGAACCGGCGAAGAGCGGGTACCGTGTGTCAGCACACGAACAAGGGATGGGAAGCGATGCGCGGTTTCGGGCTGACCATCGAACCGCTTGCGGGTGATGCAGTATGCGTGGCGCTCAGGGGCGAGTTGGACCTCGAGCACGCGTACACGTTCGACGAGGAGCTGCGCCGTGTGGAGGGCGGACGGCCTTCGTGCCTTGTGCTGGACCTGCGCGGGCTGTCCTTCCTGGACTCGTGCGGTCTCGCGCGGCTGCTCGCCGCGCGGCGGCGCGCACGCCGCGAGCAGCGGCGGCTGCTGCTCGTGCGCGGCGGCGCCGCGGTCCAGCGACTGCTCGCCATCACCGCCGTCAGCGAGCACTTCGAGACGGTGTCGGACGTCCCGCCCGAGCTACGCGTGGCGGCGGCCGGCGTCGCGCGCGAGGCGTAGCAGCTCCCGCACGGTCTCGGGCACGTCCGGCTCGAAGAACGACGCGGTGCGGCGGCCGCTCGGGTCGTCGACGAGGACGTCATAGCGCATGAGGTCCGCTCCGCGAGCCGGCGGGCCCCCGGCGGGCAGCCGGGCGGCCAGCGCCTCGAGCTCCCGCGCCGCGCCCGGCTCGAGATCCTCGGTCTCGACCACGATCGCCGGACGGCGGAGGCCCGCGAAGCCGCCCTGCTGGCGGACCTCGATCCTCATTCCCAGCGCACGCCCACGTCGGCCCACGCCTCGCGCACCGCCTTGGCCTGGTCGGAGCCGACGCCGAACCGCTGGCGGGCCGCCCGGTGCGTGAGCCGGGCGAACTGGCGGAACGTGGCCGTCGTGGTGAGCTGCGGGCTGCGCAGGGCGTCGTACCAGATGCGCCCGGGTGCCTGCCAGGACTTGCCGCCGAGGTTCGTGGCGAGCAGGTAGAAGGCCTTGTTGGCGATGCCGGAGTTGATGTGGACCCCGCCGTTGTCCTCGAACGTGCGCACGTAGTCGCGCCAGTGGTCCGGCTGTGGGTCCTTGCCCAGGACGGCGTCGTCATAGGCCGTGCCGGGCGCCTTCATCGAGCGCAGGGCGTCGCCGTCGAACTCGTCGCCGCGCAGCTCGGCGCCGATCAGCCAGTCGGCCTGGTCGGCGTTCTGGCCGAGCTTGCGCTGCTTGACCATGATGCCCGCGACGTCGGCGAAGTGCTCGTTCAGCGCGCCCGACTGACCCCAGTACTCGAGGCCGGCCTCATCCTCGATCACGCCGTGGCCGAGCTCGTGCCCGATCACGTCGAGCGACTTCGTGAAGCGCAGGAAGATCTCGTCGTCTCCGTCCCCGAACGCCATCCGGCGGCCATCCCAGAACGCGTTCGGGTAGTCCTTGCCGAAATGCACGACGCCGCGCAACGGCATGTTCTCGTCGTCGATCGAGTCGCGGTTGAAGACGTCCTGCCAGAAGTCCCACGTGACGCCGAAGCCGTCGAACGCCTCGTCGACCGCCGCGTCGCCGGTCGGGCCGTCGTCCTCGTCGCGCACGCGCTTGAGGCCGGAGACCTCCCACTTGTTCTCGGCGTTCCAGATGATCCGGTTGCGGATGCCGGGGCCGGCGGCCGCCGCCAGCGCGTCCGGGCCCTCGACGGCGCCCTTCCGGCCGCGCGCCTTGGCGTTGACCGCGCGCGCGTGGCGGATCGTCGTGTCCGCGTTGAGCGTCCGCAGCGCCCACTCGCGCTGCTTCTCGGTGCCGCGGCGGGCGACTTGGCTGAGCACGTAGGGAGGGACGACGCAGAAGATGGGGTTGCGGCAGCTGCTTTGCATGAGGGCGTTCTATTCGGGCGGGGCGAGCCGCGTCAAGCGGCGAGGGCCGGGCGCGCCCGGCGGGGCCACTGCGCGATCAGCAGCCCGGCGGCCACGAGCATCGCGCCGGCCAGCGCCACGAGCGTGATCCGCTCGTCGTACAGCGCGGCGCCGAACGCGAGCGCGCCGAACGGGAGCAGCAGCGTGATGTAGGAGACCGTCACCGCCGGCAGCTCGCGCAGCAGCACGGTCAGCGTCACGAACGGCACCGCGGAGCCGATGACGGCCAGGTAGGCGACGGAGCCGACGGCCTGCTCGCTCCACGCCGCCGCACCCCAGTCCTCGGTGACCGTCGAGAGCGCAAGCAGCAGCGCACCGCCGCCGAGCATGGCCCAGCCGTTGAGCGCGATCGGGTCGAGCGCGCCGCCGCGACGCTTGATCGACACATTGCCGATCGCGGCAGCCAGCGGCGCGACCGCGCACGCCGTCGCCGCGAGCAGCGCCTTCTCGGCGTGCCCGAGCGCGAGGCTCTCGCCGAAGGCCAGCGCCAGGCCCCCGATCGCCACCGCGATGCCGGCGACCAGCCGCGCGCGCAGCGGCTCGTCGGCGAGGGCGACGCTGGCGATCGTCGCGCTGTAGAGCGGCATCACGCCGAACAGCACCGCCGCCAGGCCGGACGGCACGTACTGCTCGCCCCAGTAGATGAGCCCGTAGGCGGCGGCGAACGGCAGCAGGGCGAGCACGATCGCCAGCAGCACGTCCGTGCGCAGCGGCCGCCCGAGCAGCCGCGCGACCGCCAGCAGCGCCGCGCCCGCGAAGGTGAACCGCACGCCGGCGCCCAGCAACGGCGGCACGTCCTCCAGCCCGATCTTGATCGCCACCCAGGTGCTCGACCAGATGATCACGTTCAGCGCGTACAGCGACCAGATGAGCGAGCGGGGCATGCCGGGGGAAGGAGGGTACGAGCCCGCTCGGGGAGTCGCAGTACGGTTGCCCCGAGTCGTGGCCAGGCGCGTTGCTCGGAACGGCGCGGATCGAGGTCGAAGCACGTGCGGCACGGCAGAGGGTCGGGAGCTGCGGCTGGGTAGGCGGGGCGGCACGGCAGCGGTCGGAAACTGCGGCTGGGTAGGCGGGGCGGCTGCGCCGGGCGCGGTGCATTTCTGCATCCGAACCGGTGGCCGGCTCGCGGTGATGCAGTTCGGCCCCCATGCGGTGCTCAACTGCACCAGCGACGGCGGCCGCTTCGCGATGGTGCAGAAATGCACCTCGGTCACCGCCACCGCGCGCCCGCCGGAACGCGAGGAAACGTCGTCGCCGTCTCGTGGGCCCGCCCGCTGATGCCCAGCGCTTGTCGCCGCTCAGCATGCAGATGGCGCAGGACTGGCCCGCGCGGACGCAGTCTGACCATGCGTCCAGGCCGACTTGCCGGGCTCAAGCGCGGCTGGCAGCATCGGCTCCGCATGGACGCCGAGGATCAGCTGCTCGCGACGGGCGCCTTCGTCGAGTGCGTGTTCTCCTGCCCGGCGTGCGGGCTGGCGGGCACGAGCCTCGCCCGGCCGGCGGCGCTGGTCGGCAAGACGTGCCTCGGGTGCGGGAGCGAGGTGGTCGTGACGGTCCTCGACCGGTTCACGCCGTCTCGATCACGTACATCGGGTCCGGGCGCTTGAGCGCCCGCAGCGCGTAGCCTCCCTCGAGTTCGCTGCACTGGTCCCCGCCGCCTACGCGCGTGGGGCGGCCTCGTCCAGAGCGCGCCGGATGCGCTTCGCCGACACCGGGCCGCGGGTGCCCAGCGATTGCGCGAAGTGGCTCACCCGCAGCTCCTCGAGCATCCACGGGACCTCGCGCAGGCCCTGGGCGCCCGGGGTCGCCGCGAGCCGCTCGCGGTAGGCGCGCTCGAGCTCGTGGACGCTGTTCATCCGGTCGCGGTCGACCGCGACGGCGTCCGGCAGCCGCTCGATCCGCCGCAGCGCCGCCCGCAGGTAGCGCTCGACATCGGGCAGCCGCGCGATCCCGGTCGCGGCCACGAAGCCGGGGTGCACGAGCCGCCCGAGCTGCGCGCGCACGTCGGCGCGCGCGGGCTGGAGCGGGACGGCGGTAAGCGGCGCGAGCCGGGCCTCCAGCTCGCGCGCGGCGTCGAGGATCCGGACCACGACCGTGACGGTCGAGGCGACCGTGTCGGCCAGGCTGCCGGCGACGTGGTCGCGCAGCCGCGCGAAGCCGGCCTCGTCCCACGCCGGGCCACCCGCCTCGGCCATCAGCGCCTCGACCGCGGCGACGATCGCGTCGTCGACCACCGCCGCCGCGCTGCCGTGCGGCGCCGAGGACAGCGCGAGACGCCCGGCGTTGCCGAGGCGGTCGAGCACGAACCGGGCGGGGGAGGGGATGGCGAGCATGAGCAGCCGGCGCGTGCCGGCCCGCATCGACGCGCGCTGGGCGGCGGGCGTCTCCAGCACCGCCACGCCCACCGTCGCGCCCTCGTCGACCAGCGCCGGGTACGCGCGCACCGCCTGGCCGGTGCCGCGCAGCGTGACCTCGCGCGGGAGCGAGCCGACCTCCCAGGCCGTCATGCCGGTCCGCTCGAGCTTCGCCGCGGCGGCGGTCAGCTCGGCGCGCAGCAGCGGGCGCACCCGCGCGCGGACCTCGGCCAGGTCGCTGCCCACCGCCAGCACGCCGCGCCGCTCGTCCTCGACGCAGAACGTGATCCGCAGGTGCGGCGGCAGGCGCGAGAAGTCCCATGCCCCGGGCGGCACGGCGACGAGCCGGCTGAGGTCGGCCGCCAGGGGGCGCCGGCGCGGCTCGAGCCCGGCCAGGACCCGCGCGACGGTCTCCGGGACCGGGACGAGCGGCTTGCGCAGCTCCTTCGGCAGCCCGCGGATCAGCGTCGTCACCAGCTCCTCGCGCAGCCCGGGCACGAGCCATTCGAAGCGGTCGGCGCGGACCTGGCCGAGCAGCTGGAGCGGCACGTGCACGGTGACCCCGTCGTCCTCGGCGCCGGGCTCGAAGCGATACGAGAGGTCCAGGGTCAGCTCCCCCTGCCTCCAGGTCGCCGGCCACTCGCGCTCGTCGATCGCCGCCGCCTCGCGATCCACGAGCACGTCCCGGGTGTAGGTGAGCAGGTCGGGCTCCTCGTGCCGACGGTCGCGCCACCAGCGGTCGAAGTGAGCGGCCGCGACGACGTCGGCCGGGACCCGCGCGTCGAAGAACGCGAAGCGCGCGTCGTCGCCGGCGAGGATGTCGCGCCGCCGCGCGCGGTGCTCGAGCGCCTCGGCCTCCTCGACCAGCCGTGCGTTCTCGGCCATGAAGGCGTGCCGCGTCTCCCAGTCGCCCTCGACCAGCGCGCGGCGGAGGAACAGCTCGCGCGAGAGCACGGGGTCGATCCGCCCGTACTGGACCGTGCGGTCGGTGACGACCGGCAGGCCGAAGAGCGTGACCCGCTCGGTGGCGACGACCGAGCCGCGCTTCGGGCTCCAGCGCGGCTCGCCGTACGTCCGCTTGACCAGGTGGCCGGCGAGCGGCTCGACGTCGTTCGGGTCGATGCGCGCGGCGGTCCGCCCCCAGAGCCGCGTCGTCTCCACCAGCTCGGCCACCATCACCCAGCTCGGCGGCTTCTTGAACAGCCCCGAGCCGGGGAAGATCGCGAACCGCGCCCCGCGCGCCCCCTGGTACTCGCGTCCGCGCGGGTCCTTGAGCCCGACGTGCGAGAGCAGCCCGGACAGCAGCGCGCGGTGGACGTCGGCGGGATCGGCCGGCGTCCGGTTGAACGTGACGCCGACGCCCTTCGCGGACTCGCGCAGCTGCTGGACGAGGTCCTGCCACTCGCGGATCCGCAGATGGTGCAGGTGCTCGGCCAGGCAGCGCTTGCGGAACTGACTGCTGGAGAGCGACCGCTGGAGCTCGCGCAGATGGCTCCACAGGTTCAGGTAGGCGATGAAGTCCGAGTCCTCGTCCGCGAAGCGAGCGTGCAGCTGGTCGGCCTGCGCGGTCTGATCGGACGGCCGCTCGCGCGGGTCCTGGATCGACAGCGCGGCGGCGATCACCGTCACCTCGCTCGCGCAGCCGAGCCGGTCGGCCTCGAGCACCATGCGGGCCATCCGCGGGTCGACCGGCAGGTCGGCGAGCCGGCGGCCGAGCTTGGTCAGCCGGCCGCCGCGATCGAGCGCGCCGAGCTCTTCCAGCAACCGGATCCCGTCGCGCACCTGGCGGGCGTCGGGCGGGTCCATGAACGGGAAGTCCTCGATCCGCCCGAGGCCGATCGCGGCCATCTGGAGGATCACCGAGGCGAGGCTGGTGCGCAGGATCTCCGGGTCGGTGTAGCGGGGGCGCTGCTCGAGGTCCTGCTCGTCGTAGAGGCGGATGCAGATGCCGTCGGACGTGCGGCCGCAGCGGCCCTTGCGCTGGTCGGCGGAGGCCTGGGAGACCGGCTCGATCGGCAGCCGCTGGACCTTCAGGCGCGCGCTCCAGCGGCTGATGCGGGCGGTCCCGGGATCGACCACGTAGCGGATCCCCGGCACGGTGAGCGACGTCTCGGCGACGTTCGTGGCCAGCACGACGCGACGTCGGGTGTGCGGCCGGAACACCTTCTGCTGGTCCGAGGCGGACAGCCGCGCGTACAGCGGCAGCACGTCGACGCCCTGCAGGCGCCCGCCGAGCACGTCCGCCGTGTCGCGGATCTCGCGCTCGCCGGACAGGAAGACGAGCACGTCGCCCGGGCCTTCGCGCATGAGCTCCTCGCAGGCGTCGGCGATCGCGTCCTCCTGGTCGCGGTCGGGGTCCTCGATCGGCCGGTAGCGGACCTCGACCGGGTACGTCCGGCCGGACACCTCGATCACCGGCGCGCCGCCGAAGTGGCGGCTGA
>Ga0299914_10001445_pt1 | contig 15688 bp, 16 predicted proteins | sample RVTome_10_FD_201361 | JGI IMG/M metagenome (GOLD analysis project Ga0299914, IMG submission 201361) | Soil microbial communities from uranium-contaminated site in the Upper Colorado River Basin, Wyoming, United States - RVT153D57 (version 2) ...
GTCGCTCATCGCCAGGGTCAACCCGACGGGGAAGTCACCTCGGCCGCCCTTGATCACTTCGTAGCTCGAGCGGTGGGCCGCGATCATGTTCTCGTAGGAGCTCCTCCACAGGTCCGCGTCGAGGACGCCGGGCGGGAACACTCCCACCTGGTAGCCGATGTACGACACGACGTTCGGCTCGTTGATCGTGCAGGCCCGTGTGATCAAGTCGCCGAGATGGTCGACCGCCTGCTCGCAGAACCGGGCGAAGCGATCCACGATTCGGGCGTCGTGCCAGCCGCCGTCGCTCGTCGCCCAGCGTGGCGTCGTGAAGTGGTGGAAGGTGACGACCGGGTCGATGCCGTTCTCGAGGCAGGTCGCACACACGCGACGGTAGTGATCGAGAGCAGCTCTCGAGATGTGACCTTCCTCGGGCTCGATGCGGCTCCACTCGATCGAGAACCTGTAGTTGTCGAAGCCGAGGGCGGCGAGCAGGCGGAGGTCGTCGGGATACCGCTGGTACTGATCGCAAGCGTCCCCGCTCGGCTCGACGCACACGCTGTTCTCGCGATGCTCCCACTCCCACCAGTCGTTGTTGACGTTGTTCCCCTCGACTTGGTGCGCCGCGGTCGCGGTACCCCAACGAAATCCTTCGGGAAAGCCCTGGGTCATGGGCGGGGACCCTAGTCAATGCGGCTCGTCACCCGGCCTACGTCGCCGCGACTGCGTTCAGCCGGGAGATGTGGTCATCAGGCGCGTGCCGACAGGTCGAGGCTGGCCATCAGACCGCGCACCCTTTGCTCGATGTCGTCGCGCACCCCGCGGACGACTTCGATCGGCTGGCCTGCCGGGTCGGTGAGCTCCCAGTCCTCGTAGCGCTTGCCGGGAAAGATCGGGCAGGCATCACCACAGCCCATCGTGACGATCACGTCTGCGGCACGCGCGATTTCGTCGGTCCAGGGTTTCGGGTACTCGGCGGCAATGTCGATGCCGACCTCGGCCATCGCTGCCACGGTGTTTGCGTTCACGTCGGTGCCCGGATCGGAGCCACCGGAGAAAACCTCGACGGTGTCGCCGGCAATGTGGCGAAGCCATCCCGCGGCCATCTGCGATCGACCGGCATTGTGCACGCAGAGGAACAGCACCGCCGGCGTTTCGACGTCGTCGCGTTCGAGCCGGGCGAGGGCCTTGAGTCGATCGCGTGTGAACCGCTCGATCAGTACGGGCAGCCAAGTGGTGAAGCGTGCCCTCGAACCCAACTGTGCCTGCGAGTCGACGATGTAGCGCTCGATCGTCTCGGCCGAAAACGTTCCCGCGAACTCTTCCCGTAGACGCCTTGCTGCCTGCTTCACCTGGAGGACCTGCTCGGTCGTCAGCGGCAGTCCTTGGGTCTCGTCGGTGGTCATGGTTGCTCCTGCGCTCGTTTGCTCATCTGGTGATGAAGGTGGCCATCCGTCGGTCCAGCTCCTGCACCACGACGTCGAAGTCTCGGGCGCGACCACGCTCGATCGGGTCGCGAATGGACCAATGCCACCAATCGGGACCGGGGACGAGCTCCTCATGGGCGAGGTCGCACACGGTCACGACGACCGAGCGGCTGAGCATCCGTGGGGTCACTCGCCGCGGACGCGCCCGTCGGAGGTCGAGTCCCACCCGGCGCGCGGCCGCCACCGCCGCAGGATGCACTTCGCTCGCGGGTTGGGTACCGGCGCTGGTGCAAGGAAGCCCGGTGCGGGCCGACCACAGTCCAGCCGCGAGCTGTGACCTCGCCGAGTTGTGTGTACACACGAAGAGTGGCCCTCGAGGAGGCTCGGCGGTCATCGCCACGCCGGCCCTTTCGAGGGTCGGGAGCCTCAGGCGAACGTAGCGGCGACGCCGGTCACCGGCCGACACGAGCCGGTCGACGATCCCTGCCGTCTCGAGGACGTGGAGGTGATGCGCCAAGAGGTTGCCGGCCAGACCGAACCGCTCGCCGAGCTCCGACACGGATCGGTCGGACACGGCCAGATCGTTCGCGATCGCCAGCCGGGCCGGGTCACCGAGAGCGGCGTGAACACGCGCTCGAAGTCGGATGCTGGAGCCCCCTGGATCATTCCCCACTGTCTGAGCTAATCACTCAGTAATCGTTGAGTCAATTGTTGTTGGCCCAATAAGGCTCGAGGGCTCCCGCGTGGACCTGGGCCGCCCCACACTGGGCGACCCAGGAACACAAGCGGAACGCAGGCCACCTCGACGACGAGGCGGAGCCGCTGGACGGCACCACTCCGTGTAGCGCCTCATTGCTTCTAACCTCTCGACGCCACATCGTCGAGCAAACTCGTCGTGAACAGCGGGCATCCACGCAGAATGGGGCCAGCCGCCCCGGCTTTGACAGGATCACTGCATGGGGCAGGGAGCGGTCGACGAGCTCATCGAACTACTGGACCTCGAGGCGATCGAGGTCAACATCTTCCGAGGGCGAAGTCCGGATGTTCATCGCCAACGTGTTTTCGGCGGTCAAGTCGCCGGCCAGGCTCTCGTCGCGGCCGCCCGCACGGTCGACGCGGCCTACAAGGTCCATTCCATTCACGCGTACTTCCTGCGCCCCGGCGATGCGGCCGTCCCGATCCTCTACGAGGTCGACCGCATCCGCGACGGACGGTCGTTCATCACGCGAAGAGTCGTGGCCATCCAGCACGGCAAGGCGATCTTCAACCTGTCGTCGTCGTTCCACGTCCCCGAAGAAGGCCTCGACCACCAAGCCCCCATGCCCACAGACGTCCCGCCGCCAGAGTCACTTCCCGACTTCCGGACGCGCTACCGCGACTTCGCCGGTCTTATGGGTGATGAGCTCGAGCGTGACCGGCCCATCGACACTCGTCATGTCGACTGGGAACCGGCCGACCGCAAGCAGGCACTTCCGCCGTACCAGCGCGTTTGGCTCCGCGCCGATGGTGTGCTGCCGGAAGACCCTGTGCTGCACGTGTGTGTGCTCACCTATGCGAGCGATATGACGTTGCTCGACACGTCACTTCTGCCGCATGCAGTGGGTGCCATGGACAGCGACATCATGATGGCTAGCCTCGACCACGCCATGTGGTTCCACCGCCCGTTCCGCGCCGACGAATGGCTGTTGTACGCCCAGGACACACCGTCCGCGTCCGACGCAAGAGGCCTGGCCCGCGGGTCCATCTTCACGACCGATGGACGCTTGGCGGTGTCGGTCGTGCAAGAGGGTCTCATTCGCGTGACCAAGCGATGAGGTCACCGATCGCCATAGCCGCACTCACGTGTGGCTCGCTCCTCCTCGCCGCCTGCGGGTCGGACGCCGACGACAACGCCGGCGACGATGCGGGCACCGCTCACACCGAGGCGATCTCGGCTCCGACGTCGACGTCGAGCACCGGTGTGCCACCGATCGAATCGCTCGCAGGCATCGAGGTCGAGTTGGTGCCGATCGCCGAAGTTCGCTCGCCCGTAGCCATGGCGCCCCGGCCGGCCACCAACGATCTCTTCATCGCCGAACAGGCCGGCAGGGTTCGGCGCGTCACGATCGATCGATCCGAGGAAGAGCCGGCGTACGACCTCGACGCGCAGCCCGCGCTCGACATCAGCGACGACACACGAGCGCAGGGCGAGCAGGGCTTGTTGGGCATCGCGTTCTCACCCGACGGCAGCCGGATGTACCTCGACTACACCGACATCGAAGGTGACACCCACATTGTCGAATACCGCATGTCGGGCGACGACGTCGACGCCGATTCACGACGCGAGCTGCTGTTCATCGAGCAGCCGTTCGCCAACCACAACGGTGGCCAGCTCGCCTTCGGACCCGACGGGTTCTTGTACATCGCGATGGGCGACGGTGGAGGTCAAGGGGATCCGCAAGGACGGGCCCAGAACACCGACGATCTGCTCGGCAAGATCCTGCGGATCGATCCCGCTATGCCGAGCGGGGACAAGGCGTACGGAATCCCGGCGGGCAATCCGTTCGTGACCGATGGCGGCGAGCCGGAGGTCTGGTTGTACGGCGTGCGCAATCCGTGGCGTTTCAGTTTCGATCAGCAAAGCGACGATCTGTGGGTCGCCGACGTCGGCCAGAACGAGACCGAGGAGATCGACTGGCTACCCGCGACCAACGACGGCGCAGGTCGAGGTGCCAACCTCGGTTGGAACCTGCGCGAGGGCGTTGACCCGTTCCGTGACAACGAGCCTGTTCCCGGCCTGATCGACCCGATCTTCCAGTATCCGAACGGGGTCGACGGGACCTGCTCGGTGACCGGCGGATACGTGTACCGCGGCAGGGCGATCCCAGCGCTCACAGGTGCGTACATCTTCGGCGACTACTGCGCGTCCGAGATCCACGGCTTGCTCGCTCGCGACGGCGAGCTGCTCGACGAGCGCTCACTCGGCGTTTCGGTGGCCGCCCGTACGCTCTCGTCGTTCGGGCAGGACCTCGAAGGTGAGGTGTACGTGCTGTCGACCGACGGTACCGTCTACAAGATCGAGCCTGCCTAGACGAACGCTAGACGAGGGGTGCATGGCAGACCAGCAGGTCGCAGACGTCGCGGGCGGGGAGACCCCCGCAGCTGATTCCGAGGTCGACGAAGCGTCTGTTGCCGAGGCGCCTCGATGGCGCCGGGGCCGCCAACTGCGTGATGGCTCGCGCCTGTACTGGTTCAAGGAGCTCGCCGTCGGCATCTCGATCTACTTCGTGTACGAGACCGTACGGAACCTGTCGAAGGGAAAGCCGTCGACGGCGTTCGACAACGCCATCCGCGTCATGGATTGGCAACGGGCGGTCGGCATAAACCACGAGAAGGCCATCCAGGATTGGGCCCTCAACTGGTTCCCGCTCATCGTGGTCAGCAACTACTACTACGGCATCGCATACATCGCGTGCACGATCACCATCCTCGTGTGGATGTATCGACGCCAGTCGGACGACTATCCCTTGTGGCGCAACACCTTGGCCTTCGGAACTCTGCTCGGCTTGGTCGGATTCGCCACCTTCCCGCTGATGCCACCCCGGTTGCTCGACGTCATGGGCGACGGCCAGGTCTTCGGCTTCGTCGACACGCTCGTCAAATACCCGACGTTCTGGTCCTTCGAGTCGTCCGCCATGCAAAAGGTCTCGAACCAGTTCGCCGCCATGCCGAGCCTGCACTGCGGCTGGGCCCTTTGGGGCGCGGCCGCGCTCTTACCGCGCGTCAAGACCTGGTGGATGAAGGCCCTCGCCATCGCGTACCCGACGGCCACCATCTTCGTGGTCGTCGCCACGGGGAACCACTACTTCCTGGACGCCGTCGGCGGCGCCGTGATATTCGCTGTGGGTTACGGCATGGCCCGTGTGGTCACACGGGCGGGACGCAGAGGACGCCTGGTCTCGCCGGCGATGGCGGCGCGGTAGGCCGCCAGGTTCAGCTGCACCACGTCCGACCAATCGACCGGTGATGGCGTCTCGTGATTGTGCTTGGTGATGACGAAACGGAGCTCGCTGTCGCGTACCAGCCGGAGGATCTGTTCGACCATGTCGTGATCGGTCCGAGCCAGTAGCCCTTCGCGGCCGTGTTCGACGAACTCGCGGATACCGGTCCGTGCCTTGGCAACGACGGGGAGGCCGGCACACCTAGCCTCGAGCGCGGCGATCCCAAAGGACTCGAGATTCGCCGGTGCGACGAAGATGTCGGCCGACGCGAAGGTCTCGCGAATCTCCTCGCGCGTGCGCCGTCCGACGAGCTGCACGACGTCGTAGAGGTCGTGAGACCGAACGTAGCGCTCCAGCGACGCGCGCTCGGGCCCGTCGCCGATGATGACAACCCGCAGCGCGGTGTCCGGGGAGATCCGATCGCGAACCTGCTTGACCATCTTCAGCAAATGCAACGGTCGCTTGCGCGGCGCCAACCGCATGACCGAGACGATCGTGATCACGCCGTCATCGGACTGCTCGGAAGCGGGCGCGACCTCCCACGCGTGATTGTCGATCCCGTTCGGCAAGACGACGACGTCGCGCTCGTCGCCGACTATCCGACGAATCGGCGCCGCGGCGACACCGCTCACGGCAGAGAGCACGGCGTCCCACTTGCGCCAGGCGAACACGCGGTCGAGCGCGGCGAATACAGGTGTCGCGTAGCTCCACAGGCAATGAGTGGTGATCACAGTCGGGATCCGGGCGTTCTGGCTGCTGTAGGCGGCGAAATAGGCCAGCGGTGACACGATGCCGCCGTGGAAGTGCGCCACGTCGACGTTCTCGTCGCGCAGGATCTCAGCGACCAACCGAAAGCTGCGAGGGGTGAAGGGGATGCTGAACGGGAGCAGCGGGACGTGGAGGCGGTGCACCTTGATACCGTCGACCTGGTCCGGTCCGCCGATCGATGTGATCACGACGACCTCGTGGCCGGTCTCCCGCAAGTGGAGTGCGAGGTCGTGCACCTGCATTTCGATCCCGCCGACCTGCGGCAGATAGCAGTCGCTGACGAGGCCGATGCGCATCGGACCGCGAGGTTACCTCCGGGGTGGGGCAATCTGGTGCCGTGTCGACCCTGGTCACGTTCCATGCACACCCCGACGACGAGTCTCTTCTCACCGCGGGAACGATGGCCAAAGCATCGGCCGCAGGCCACCGCATCGTGCTGGTGATCGCAACCCAAGGGGAAGCCGGTGAGGTGGCGCTCGAGTTCCTCGGACAGGCCGATCTCGGCGAACGGCGAACACGCGAGGCGGAATCGTCGGCCCACGCTCTCGGGGTTCACCGACTCGTGTTCCTCGGATATCACGACTCGGGACTCGATGGTCAGCTGGGCGCCAACGGGTTCTCCCGGGTGGGTGTGGAGGGCGCCGCCCAACGACTCGCAGCCATCCTGCGCGAGGAAGCCGCTGACGTGTTGACCGTCTACGACGGCCATGGCGGCTATGGGCATCCCGACCATGTCCAGGTCAATCGGGTCGGACGACGTGCGGCCGAGCTCGCGTCGACACCGGTTGTGCTCGAAGCGACCTTCAACCGTGATCTTCTGTCGATGGCCGCAGACCTGGCACCGACGCTGGGGTTCGAGATTCCGGAAGACTTCGTGCCCCCCGACACCAGCGATTGGTTCGTGCCGGCCACCGAGATCACCCACACGGTCGATGTCGGGGCGTTCATAGAACAGAAACGTGCGTCGATGCGAGCCCATGCCACCCAGGCAACGTCGGCGTCGAGCAACACCCGTAGCCTCGAGATGTTCCTTTCCCTCCCGGACGACCTGTTCGTCATTGCATTCGGCGTCGAGTGGTTCGTCGACCGGGCACAGAAGCAAGGCGCATCATTCAGCGACGTGTTCGCGACTCTCGACCGTTCGCGTGCTGATGGCTGAACATCGACAACGAGCCATGGCTGAACTACCCAGCCAGCAGGAGCTCGAGGCCGAAGGCGTCGAGGCGCTCAAGGTTCCCGCCGAACTCGTCGAGCATGAACGCGCGACCAAATCGCCCCGTCGCCGGGTTGCCGAAGTGCTCGTCTCGCTCGCCGTCACCGTCGCGATCTTTGCCTTTGCGATACCCGCCATCACCGGGTCGAAGTACAGCGAGATCTTCGACGAACTGGACATCCTCACCTGGGGTCAGTTCGCCGCGCTGTTCGTGGCGTGGCTCGCGGTCATGTACACCTACACCGGCGTACTGACCAACGCCCTGCGGGGCTTGAACCACCCGCAGGCCTTGGTCGTCAACTTCGCCGGGAGCGCGGTGTCGAACGTGGTGCCGTTCGGGGGCGCCGTCGGGGTGGCGGCGACCTACGCCATGACGATGTCGTGGGGTTTCGAGGTGCCCGCGGTGACGTTGGCGATCCTCGTGACGGGCATCTGGAACGTCTTCTTGAAGCTGGCCCTTCCGACGATCGCGCTACTCATCCTCGTCGCCACAGGTTCTGCGACCGCGGGCCTGGTGGCGCCGGCGCTCATTGGCCTCGCCTTGCTGATCGCCGGCATCATGGCCTTGACGTTGATCCTGCGCAGCGAGCAACTCGCAGATCGTGTGGGCGCCGTCTCCGAACGCGCCGGCCGCTGGCTCTTTCGGCTCGTACGCCGGGCGCCTCCCACGACGTGGCACCAGGCCGTGCTCGACTTCCGTCACCAGAGCATCGACCTCCTTCGGACACGATGGAGGCAGCTCACTCTTTGGATGATCGTGTACAACGCGGGCCAGTTCGCGTTGTTGCTCCTCTGCGTGCGGGCGCTCGGTGCCGACACGCATGAGCTCGGCTGGATCGAGGTGCTCGCCGCATTCGCCTTCGCCAACGTGCTGACGACGATTGCGATCACACCGAGCGGCGTCGGCTTCGTCGAAGCTGGTGCCGTCGCGGCCCTCATCGCCTTCGGCGGCCCCGAAGCCGCATCGGCCGCCGCCGTGTTCCTGTTCCGAGGCTTCACCTACCTGATGGAGATCCCGCTCGGCGCGGTCGGCTGGCTGGTCTGGGCCACGAAGGGCTCGTGGCGCAAACCCTTGGGCTCGGTGCCTCCCGCCTGACCCACAACGCTTCTGGGTATCAAACCGGTTGGGCGGATTCAGGCGGTGGTCGCGACAAGCGCGTTGAATCGTTCGGCGGGAGTATCCCATTGGAGAGTCTTGCGGGGGCGGCTGTTGAGTAGGAGGGCGATGTCGTCGAGGTCCTGTTGGCTGTGGACTGTCAGGTTGGTGCCTTTGGGGAGGAACTGGCGTACGAGGCCGTTCCAGTTTTCGTTGGTGCCACGTTGCCAGGGTGAGTGCGGGTCGCAGAAGTAGACGGGGACACCGGTGGTGATGGTGAAGCTGGCGTGGGCGGCGAGCTCGGTGCCTTGGTCCCAGGTGAGGGAGCGGACCAGTTCGCGGGGCAATCGCATCACGTTTTCGGACAAGCGTGTCGCGACGTGCTCGGCGGTTTTGTTGTCCAGTTTGACCAGCATGCCCATGCGAGTACTGCGTTCGACCAAGGTGGCCACCGAGCTGGTGTTGTTGGCCCCGGTGATCAGGTCGCCTTCCCAATGGCCCGGTATGGCCCGGTCGGCGGCTTCGGGGGGACGTTGGGAGATGTTGACCATGCCGGTGATCTTCGAACCCGACCCACCGCTGCGGCCCCGTGGGTGGCGCCGGGCGCGGCCCGACCGCAGGCAGGCGGCGAGTTCTTTCCGCAACGCACCTTTGGCTTGGACGTACACGGCCTGGTAGATCGCCTCGTGCGACACCCACCACTGTGGATCATCGGGATGGTCGCGGCGCAACCGCTTGGCAATCTGTTCCGGCGAGCACGTGGCCCGGATCAGCGCTTGCACTTGTTCCCACAGCCACGGTCTCTCGGTGGTCCAGCCCAGCTTCGGGCGCCGAGCCGCGTTATCGGTCCGGTCCTGAGCCCGGTAAGCCCGGTAGCCGCCTCGGCCGCCGTTCGCCGCGATCTCCCGACCGATCGTGCCTCGATGCCGGCCCAGACGCCGAGCGATCTCGGCGTCGGACTCGCCACGATCGATCCCGACCCTGATCTCTTCACGATCCTCGAGCATCAACGCCCCTAGTCGGGGCTTGCAGTCGCGCAACACGACCACACCTTCTTCCACCGCGCGCCGCGCAACGGTGTTCTTCGACACCCCCGCCAACATCGCAGCCTCCGCATAGGTCGCTCCCCGAGCGACCGCCTGCAACGCCACCGACACCATCGACCGCGGCAACCTCGGCCGGCCCATACGACACCCCCAAATCAGGAGCTGTCGCGCTCACCACTTGAAGATGCCGTTGCTCTGCAACCGGTTTGTCACCCAGAACGCGTTAAGGTCGCGGCGTGGACGCGCCCGAGCTGCATCCCGACCTCGAACCGTTGGCCATCCTGCTCGGCACGTGGCGCGGCCGGGGGCACGGCGAGTATCCGACGATCGAGTCGTTCGACTATCTCGAAGAGGTGACCTTCGATCACGTCGGCAAGCCGTTCCTCGCGTACCACCAGCGCACGCGCCACGCCGAGACTGATCTGCCGTTGCACGCCGAAGCCGGGTATCTGCGGCCGGCTGGGCCGGGCGCCGACGGCTCACTACGTGTGGAGCTGGTTCTCGCACATCCGTCCGGTCTGCTCGAGCTCGATGACGGGAGCGTGAGGGAGGGCGAGATCAGGTTGCGCTCGCTTTCCGTCACGGGCACGCCGACCGCCAAGGAAGTGACCGCCATCGAGCGCGACATCGACGTCGACGATGACGGGTTGCGCTACGCGGTGCGCATGGCTGCGGTAGGTGTTCCGATGACGCACCATCTCGCCGCCGAGTTGCATCGAGCCTGACCGGTAGCCTGCCAGTCATGGCACGAGGGCGCACCCAGACGGTGATCGCCGCCCGTTTTGACGGTCGTGAGACGCGCCGCGGTCCCGATGAGCTGATCGTCGAGGAGCCGTTGCAGATCCGCCTCGACGACGTGTTGGTCACGACCACGATGCGCACGCCGGGCAACGACTTCGAGTTGGCCGCTGGGTTCTGCTTCACCGAGGGTCTCCTGGCGGGAGCGAAGGTTCAACAGTGTCGATACTGCGGCACGGGCTCGGCCGTCGACACCGAGTTCAACGTCGTCAGTGTCGAAACCGACGGGGTTGCCCCGGTGCCGACACCCCGACTCACGACCACGACCTCCTCATGCGGCGTCTGTGGCTCCGAGTCGATCGACGAGCTGGCGACACGCCTCGATCCGCTTGCGGTGGGCGACAGGTTCGCGCTCGACCTGCTCGTTTCGATCCCGGATCGCGCTCGTGAACACCAAGAGCTGTTCGACTCGACGGGCGGTGTGCATGCGGCTGCGGCATTCGACCGGGTCGGCGCGGTGCATCTCGTCCGCGAGGACGTTGGCCGGCACAACGCTGTCGACAAAGTCATCGGGCGGATGTTGCTCGATGACCTCCTGCCCGCCAACGAGCTCGGGATCGCAGTCAGCGGACGGGCCTCGTTCGAGATCGTGCAGAAGGCGTGGGCGGCCGGGTTCGGTGCGGTGGTAGCGGTCAGCGCGCCGTCGTCATTGGCCGTCGAGACCGCACGGCGCGCCAACATCACGCTGGCCGGGTTCGCACGTGATGGGTCGCTCAATCTGTACACGGAGCCACACGGGTGAAGCGAGAACTCTGGGTCGGCCTGAAGCCGTACGGCCTCGGAGAGCAGAAGCCGAACCACTATCGCGACATGCTCGAAGTCGCCTGGGACAACCGGGCGCATCCGAAGTACGCCTGGGATGTCCTGACCAAGGGTGTGTGCGACGGCTGCGCGCTGGGTGTGGCTGGACTTCATGACTGGACCATCGACGGTGTGCACTTGTGCACGACCCGACTGCGCCTGCTCGAGGTGAACACGGCCGATCCGTTCGATCCGATCGTGCTGTCGGACGCCGAGCTGCTGCGCGCACGATCAGGTGCACAACTGCGCAAGCTCGGCCGGTTGGGTCATCCGATGCGGAGGAACCGTGGTGAGCGCGGCTTTCGGCGTATCTCATGGGACGAGGCGCTCGATGCCATCGCGGCCGCGGTGCAACGCAGCGGTGGCCGGCGCGTTGCGCTCTATCTCACCAGCCGCGGGCTGACGAACGAGACGTACTACGTGGCGGGCAAAGCGGCCCGCGCCATGGGAGTCGCCAGCGTCGACTCGGCGGCGCGAGTGTGTCACGCGCCGTCGACGCTGGGCCTGAAGCAGACCGTCGGTGTCGCGGCCACCACCTGCTCCCTGCAGGATGTATTCGAGTCCGATCTGATCGTGATCTGGGGCTCGAATCCGGCGAACAATCAGCCGGTATTCATGAAGTACCTCTACTTGGCCCGCAAGCGCGGCACGCGGGTCGTCGTCGTCAACCCCTATCTAGAGCCTGGTTTGGACCGGTATTGGGTCCCGTCGAGTGTCGAGTCCGCCATGTTCGGCACGAAGATGTGCGACCTGCACGTGCCGGTTCGGCCGGGCGGCGACGTGGCCCTGGCCAACGCCTTGCTCAAGCGGCTCGTCGAGCGTGACGCCATCGACGGGCAGTTCATCGATGAACACACCGCCGGCTGGGACGGCCTCGTTGGCTCTCTTCATGGCCAAGACCTCGAGGAGTTGCTCGATCGTGCCGGAGTGACGCTCGAGACTCTTGACGCGTTCGCTGACGAGTACGCCACGGCGAGTGCCGCGATCCTGATGTGGTCGATGGGAATCACCCAGCATCGCGACGCAGTCGACGGTGTGCAGGCGATCGTCAACGTCGCCCTCGCTCGCGGGAACGTCGGTCGCAATGGCGCGGGATTGATGCCGATCCGCGGTCACTCAGGCGTGCAGGGCGGTGCGGAGATGGGGGCCTACGCGACGGCGCTGCCCGGCGGGCTCGAGGTCGACGACGCCAACGCGGCCACCCTCAGTCGCGAGTGGGGGTTCGACGTGCCGAATCGTCCCGGTCGGACCGCACCCGAGATGGTCGATGCGGCCGAGCGTGGCGAGCTCGACGTGTTGTGGATGTCCGGCGGCAACTTCCTCGATGTGTTACCCGACCCGCCTCGGGTCGAGGCGGCGCTCGAACGCGTTCCGCTCCGTGTGCATCAGGACATCGTGGTGAGCTCGCAGATGCTCGTGCCCGGCGACGACGTGATCCTGTTGCCGGTCTGTACTCGGTACGAGCAAGAGGGAGGCGGTACCGAGACGACGACGGAGCGCCGGATCGTGTTCTCGCCGGAGATCCCGCGCCGCGTCGGTGACGCGCGGAGCGAGTGGCGGCTGTTCGCCGACATCGCCATGCGTGTTCGGCCAGACCTGGCTGCCGCCTTTGGTTGGCCGGACAACCAGACGCTGCGGGCCGAGATCGCACGAGTCGTGCCGTCATACGCGGGAATCGAAGCGCTGGCTGACACCGGGGACCAAGTGCAATGGGGTGGTCGTCATCTCTGCGCCGGCGGCGTGTTCCCGACTTCCGACGGTCGCGGGAGGTTCTCGGTTCTGACACCGAGTAGCGACGACCTGAGCGAGGGTCGGTTCACGGTGACGACGCGCCGCGGCAAGCAGTTCAACTCGATGGTGTTCGCCAAAACCGATCCGCTGACCGGAGCGGCCCGTGACGCGATCTACATCGACCGTGCCGATGCGGCGGCCTCGGGAGTAGCCGAGGGAGACCGCGTGCGGCTGAAGAGCGACACCGGTGAGTTCGTGGGCACCATCAAACTGGCGCGCCTACCTCACCACACGCTGCAAGTGCACTGGCCGGAGGGAAACGCGTTGCTCGCTGGCGGCGCCGAGAACCGTGAGCCCGGCTCGAAGGTGCCCGACTACAACGCCATCGTCACGCTGCAGCCGCTCTGATCAGCCAGTGAACCTCGGCTGAACGATCGCCTCAGTGGCTACGGTGCTCGTCGTCGTGCTCGTTGTGGTGGTCGTCGTCGTCGGGATGGCCTCGCACGGCTCACCGATGTCGGCGCTCGCGCCGCCCTCGAAGTTGCCCTCGCCGAAGTCGACGAAGATGTCGACGCCGACGAACGTGGCGTTGCCCGGGATCTCGAAGATCGCCGTTGACGTGCCTCCACCGGGTACCGGGTTAGGAACGAAGACGGCGTCGTCGATTACGAGCTGTTCCGACCCTTCCAGCGCGCCATACACACCTTCGATCTCACCCGCCAGGTCGGTCAGGTTCTCGACCGTGAGGGTGACGACGAAGTTGCCGGTTGTGGTGTCGCACTCGTAGTCGATCGAGGTCTCGACCAGTTGACCGCCGGCGGCCACGCCACTCGACGCCACCAGGATCGCGGCGGCAGCGACGGCAACCAATGTCGAACGAATCATGCGCATGAGGACCTCCCCGGTCGATTCGCCACGAGGTGTCAAGCGTAGGCCGCAGAGCCCCGCGGGGTGTGCGACGTCGTGTCGGCCCCACGCCCATCCCTACACTGACCTGCATGACCGAACCCGTGAGCCCGACGGTGGGGCTGGGCGTGCTGCACCTGTTCTACAAGGTCGCGCCACTCGCCGAACGTGAAGCCGTGTCGGCCGCGGTGAAGCGGGCGGAGGCCGATGGGGATCAGGTCGTCCCTGTAGCAACCCTCGGACACAAGGCAGACGTTGCGGTGATGGCGATGGGTGATGACCTGTGGCGTTTGCGGCGATTGCAGACGGATCTGCATGCTTCCGGGCTCGAACTCGTCGACTCTTACGTATCGCTGACCGAGCTGTCCGAATACGCGGAGGGCGTGCCGGACGAGATGAAACAGGCACGGCTGTATCCGCAACTACCTCCGGAGGACAAGCCAGCCTGGTGCTTCTATCCCATGTCGAAGCGTCGTGTCGTCGACCAGAACTGGTTCACGCTCCCATACGACGAACGCAAGGAGCTCATGTACGAGCACGGCGCTTCGGGCCGGAAGTTCCGCGGTCGCGTCCTGCAGGTGATCACAGGTTCCACTGGCGTGGACGACTACGAGTGGGGGGTCACTCTGTTCGCCACTCACCCCGACGACCTCAAGGACGTCGTCTACACCATGCGTTTCGATCGGGCGTCGGCGATCTACGCCGATTTCGGACCGTTCTATACAGGAGTGGTTGCTTCGCTGAACGAGGTCCTCGACCGCGTCGGACTTCACTGATGATGGGCGACCTCGATTGTCTACGAACACGGCTACGCGAGCTCGACAAGGTGGTGACGGCGTTCAGTGGTGGGGCCGATTCGGCGTTTCTCGCGTGGGTGGCCCATGACACGCTCGGCCCCGAGCGCGCCCTTGCGGCGACCGCGATCTCACCGTCGCTCCCTTCGATGGAGCGGGCCGACTGTGCCCAGCTCGCCTCGCAATGGAGCCTGCAGTGGTTCGAGGTGTGTACCGACGAGATGGCGAACGCCGCGTACCGTCGCAACGACGCCGACCGCTGCTACCAGTGCAAGGACGCGCTGATGGACGCCCTCGAGCCCCTTGCCCGGCAGCGATCGGCGACGGTCGTGCTCGGTGTGAACGTCGACGATCTCGGCGATCACCGACCCGGTCAGCAAGCCGCAACGAGCCGAGGTGCGGTCTTTCCTCTCGTCGACGCGGGCTACACGAAGGCCGACGTCCGCGAGACGTCACGCCAGCTCGGCCTGTCGACGTGGGACAAGCCGGCGGCCGCCTGTCTGGCGTCACGGATTCCTTACGGCACGGAGGTCAGCGTCGGGGTTCTCGGCCAGATCGAGCGGGCCGAGCGAGGCCTGCGACGGTTGGGCTTCGCCGCCCTTCGCGTGCGCCACTACGACGACCTGGCGCGCATCGAAGTGCCCCTGGACGATCTGGCCCGCGTGGTTCATCAGCGTGACGAGGTCGTCCAGGCCGTGAAGGACGCTGGCTACCAGTACGTCACGTTGGACCTCGAAGGGTTGCGATCCGGCAACCTGAATGGCGCCCTCGGCTCGGACTGAGGGTCAGTCGCCGTCGTCCGGCACGCGTGTCCAGGTCGGGAACGCGATGTGTGACGCGCCGAGCCGTTCGACGACGCGGCCCTTCGCCCGTAGCTCCTCGAGACAGGCCCTCGCCCGTTGGTTGTCGCCGATCATGGCCGCGTAATCCTCCACCGTCAGCAACAGCGGACCCGCCGTGGCATCGGCGTCACCCTCTCTCAACAAGGCCTCGACCTCGAGAGTGGGCCGGCAGGGATTCGATCGGTCGACACACCAGCAGTGGTACACGACGCCTTCGAAGACCGAGAGTGCTCGAACACGCACGCGTCGATTCTGCCTCGTGCTCGATCTCACCCCGAGACTGCGCCTGTGGGCGCAGTCTCCAATG
>Ga0299914_10001446_pt1 | contig 15688 bp, 11 predicted proteins | sample RVTome_10_FD_201361 | JGI IMG/M metagenome (GOLD analysis project Ga0299914, IMG submission 201361) | Soil microbial communities from uranium-contaminated site in the Upper Colorado River Basin, Wyoming, United States - RVT153D57 (version 2) ...
CAATCGGGGAGAGGCATCCCATGGCGCGCGATAAGGCCGAGCCGCACGAACACACACCCGAAGAAGAGCGGACGATCCGCGAGGCCGCGCTCGACGAGACGATCGAGGGCTCGTTCCCGGCGAGCGATCCGCCTTCATCGAATCCCAATCCGCACAACCACGGCGCGCTCGAGCGCTCCGCGTCGATCAGGCGCAGGAAGAACAGCCCTGAGCCCCGGTGAACAGAGACCGGGCTCTTTTCCATTTTCCATGGGCCGGCGTCTTGATCAGCCGGCCCGTCAGCTGCCGGCCTGGAGCGTGACGGTCACCTCGCGCTTCTCTCCGTCCCGAAGCACCGTCAGGCGCACCGTATCGCCGACGCTGTACTCGTCGAGACGGCTGAGGAGCCGCGGTACGCCGTCCACCGCCTCCCCGTCGACCTCCAGGATGATGTCGCCCGGCGTGATGCTGCCGTCGGCGGCGGTGCGCACGCCGCGCAGCCCCGCGGCTTCCGCTCCCGATCCGGCCGTCACCCGCAGCACCGCCACCCCGTCTACCCGGAGCTGCCGGGTGATGAGCTGATTGATCTGGACATCCACCTCGATCCCGAGCGCCGGCCGCACGTACTTGCCGGTGGCGATGAGCTGCGGCACGACGCGGTTGACGGTGTCGACCGGCACCGCGAACCCGACGCCGGCCGAGGCGCCCGACGGGCTGAAGATCGCGGTGTTGACGCCGATCAGCCGGCCCGCGCTGTCGAGCAGCGGCCCGCCGGAGTTGCCGGGGTTGATCGCGGCATCCGTCTGGATCAGATCCTCGATGAGGCTGCGGCCGTTCTCCGTCGGCAGCGAGCGGTTGATCGCCGAGACGATGCCTGTCGTGAGCGTCCAGTCGAGGCCGAACGGGTTGCCGATCGCATAGGTGTTCTGGCCGACGCGCAGGTCGTGGCTGCTCCCGATCACGAGAGGCGGCGGCGGCTCGGAGACGTCGATCCTGATGACCGCCAGATCGTGCGCCGGGCTCACACCGACGAGCGAGGCCCCGGCGTCGCGTCCGTCGCTCAGCAGCGCGCGCGCGCCGGACGCCCCCTGCACGACATGGTTGTTCGTGACGATATGGCCCTGGTCGTCCCAGATGAAGCCGGATCCGCTGCCCCGCGGGATGTTGAACGCGTTCCGCGTCCAGATGTCCACGACGCGCGCCTGCGTCGTGATGAAGACGACCGAGCCGCGCGCCTTCTCGAACAACTCGATCGTGGCCTGCTCGTCGGGGAGGAGCGCGCCGCGCGGCGCCACGGGCCGCGGGACCGCCTGCGCCGACGCGTTCCGCTGGACGAGCGACGGAATGGCCCAGATGCCGGCCGCCACGGCCAGCAGCGCCACGGCAATCCAGACGAGGAGTCGGGAGGTCGAGTGGCGAGTCATAGATCTCCTTGTCGGATGGAAGGCGGCGCCCGCGCCGGCGCGGATCGATGAGCGCGTGGCGGCGGGTCGATCGTGCAACCACCATACCGCGATGCCGCGCTCCCGCGCGATCGAACGGCGGCCGGCGCGACCCGGCCGCGTTGCGCGCGTGCATTATGCCGCCGAACCGCGGGAGGCGGCTCATCCGTAGTCTCTGACGCCAAACTCGGCTGGCCTGCTGTATGCAGGCAGCCCATCCCCCGATACAATCTGACGGGGCTGACCGAGATGACTGCATGCTGACCGAGACCAACCACCCTCGGATGTCCGTCTACCTCGCCCTCTCGCGGGCGATCAGCCGGACTACGACGGTCGAGGAGATCTGCGGCATCGCGCTCGAGGCGCTCGCCGATGGCCTGGGCGTGTCGCGCTCGGCCATCCTGCTGTTCGACGCCGACGGGGTGATGCGCTTCAAGGCGTCGAGGCGCCTGTCGGAAGGCTATCGCGCCGCCGTCGAGGGCCATACGCCGTGGGGTCCGGACAGCCTCGATCCCGAGCCCATCATCGTCGTTGACGTCGCGAAGGACGCCTCGCTCGCGCCGGTCCTGCCGATCATCGAAGCGGAAGGCATCGGCGGGATGGCGTTCATCCCGCTGATGAGCCACGGCCGCGTCATCGGCAAGTTCATGGTGTATTACGACTCGCCGCACAGGCTGCGTCCGGACGAAGTGCAGCTGGCCAGCCTCATCGCGGCCCAGGTCGGGTTCGCGGTGGAGCGCACCCGGGCGGAGGAGCAGGCGCGCCGCAGCGAGGCGTGGCTGCGCTACGCGCTCGACGCGGCGAACGTGGGGACCTGGGACTGGGACGTGCGGTCGGGGTCCCTGCGCTGGTCGGACAACCTCGAACGCATCCACGGAGTGCCGCCCGGCACGTTCGACAGCACGTTCCAGAGCTACGAGCAGGAGATTCACCCGGACGATCGCGGGCGGGTGCTCGCCTCGATCCAGCGGGCGCTCGCCCAGGGCGCGCCGCACGAGGTCGAGTACCGCATCGTCGCGCCCGACGGCACGATCCGGTGGGTGGAAGGGAAGGGGCACGTCGAGCGCGGGGCGGACGGCCGGCCGGTGCGGATGTCGGGCGTGTGCGTCAACATCACGCCGCGCAAGCACGCGGAGCTGGCGAGGCTCGAGGCGCTCGAAGAGTCCGCGCGGGCCTCGCAACAGCTCGCCGCGATTGTCGAGTCGTCGGGCGACGCGATCGTCAGCAAGGATCTCAACAGCGTCATCATGTCGTGGAACCGCGCGGCGGAGCGGATGTTCGGCTACACGGCGGAGGAGGCGATCGGCCGCTCGATCACGATGATCATTCCTCGCGAGCGCCTCGCGGAGGAACAGGTGGTGCTGACGCGCGTCCGCGCCGGCGAGCCGGTCGAGATGGAGACGGTGCGGAGGCGGAAGGATGGCACGCTCGTTCCGATTTCGCTGATGGTCTCCCCGGTGCGGGACGCCAGCGGCCGCATTGTCGGCGCCTCGAAGGTCGGGAGGGACATCAGCGCCCGGCTGCAGATGGAGGCCGAGCGCGCCGAGCTGCATCGCCGCCTCGCGACGCTGGTCACCGCGTCCTCGTCGCTGCTCAACTCGCCCGAGACACAGTCGGTGACGGCGGCGACCATCGCCCTGGCCCAGCAGCTGCTCGTCGCCGACGGCTACGCGGTGTGGGCGACCGATCCGGAGGGGAGCGCCTGGCACGCCGTGGGCTCGAAGGGCGTGTCGGACGACTTCGCGAATTGCGTGCTCGTGGCGCGCGATGACGGCCCGCCGGGAGGCTATGGCCTCTTCGCGGATCCGCTGGCGGTGAGCGACGTCCTGACCCATCCGCTGCTGCAGGCGCGGGCGGAGGCCTATCGCGAGGAGGGGATCCGGTCCATGCTGGTCTGCCCCATGCGGCTGGGCGGCCAGCGCGCGGGGACGCTGGTCTTCTACTACCGCGAGCGCCGCGTGTTCGGGGAGCTGGACCTCGAGACGGGGCAGACGCTGGCGAACCTCGCCGCCGCGGCAATCAAGACGGCGGATCTCTACGAGGACCTGCGCACCCAGCGCAACGCCGCCGAAGCCGCCCGGCGGCAGGCGGCCTTCCTGGCCGACGCGACGGCCATCCTCTCGCGCTCGCTCGACTACGAGCAGACGCTGGCGGCCGTGGCGCGGCTCGCCGTGCCCGAGATCGCGGACTGGTGCGTGGTGAACATGGCCGGCAGCAGAGGCAGGGGGACCGAGCTCGTGGCCGTCGCGCATGCCGATCCCGCGAAAGCCGAACAGGCACGCGCCCTGTACGAACAGTATCCTCCGGATCCGGAGATGCCGGGCGGCATCCACGAGGTCATCCGGACGGGCACGCCGGTGCTCGTCGAGTCGCTCTCTCCGAAGCGCGTGGCCGCGAGCGCGCGCAACGAGGAACACCGGATGCTGCTGGAGTCGCTCGGCCTGACGTCCTATCTCTCGGTCCCGCTGGTGTCGGCGAGCGGCACGCTCGGGGCGATAACGTTCGTCCAGGCCGAGTCCGGACGCCATTTCACGGAGCGCGATCTCGCGCTGCTCCAGGAGCTGGCCGCGCGGGCCGCGCTCGCGATCGAGAACGCGTTCGCCTACCGGCGCGTGCACGAGGCGAGCCGCGTGAAGGACGAGTTCCTCGCCACGCTCTCGCACGAGCTGCGCACCCCGCTCAACGCGATCCTCGGCTACGCGCAGATGCTGAACATGGGCGCGCTGCACGGGAATCGCCGCGCGCACGCCATGGCCGTCCTGATGCGCAACGCCGAATCGCTGCGGCAGATGATCGACGACGTGCTGGACGTGTCGCGGATCACGTCGGGCAAGCTCCGCCTGACCGTGCAGCCGGTGGCGATGGGTGAGATCCTGCGCAACGCGGCGGCCACCGTCCAGCCCGCCGCCGACGCCAAGGGCGTGTCGATGCACGCCGTCCTGGATCCGGACGTGCTGCAGGTCTCGGGCGATCCGGATCGCCTCCAGCAGGTCGTCTGGAACCTGCTGTCGAACGCGGTGAAGTTCACGCCGCCGGGAGGCTGGGTGGAGCTGCGCCTCCAGCAGGCCGGGTCCGCGGTACAGATCGTCGTCCGCGACAACGGGCAGGGGATCGAGCCGGCATTCCTGCCCCATACGTTCGAGCGCTTCCGCCAGGCCGACAGCCGCTTCAGCCGCGAGCACGGCGGGCTGGGTCTCGGGCTCGCGATCGTGCGCGAGCTGACCGAGCTGCACGGCGGAACCGTCTCGGCCGCGAGCGACGGGACCGGCAGGGGCGCGACGTTCACGGTCCGGCTCCCGCCGCTCCGGGCCGACATCGCGCACGCCGTCGCGGACGGCGGGATCCGGCCGCCCGCCCCGGCGTCGGCCCTGGCCGCCGCCCGCGAGCGCCTCGACGGGCTCCGCGTGCTCGCCGTGGACAACGAGGAGGATTCGCTGAGCCTCCTGCGCGTGGTCCTCGAGACGGCGGGCGCCGACGTGGCCACCGCGCAGAGCGCGCCGGAGGCGATCGACCTGCTGCGGGCCGGCGGCATCGACGTGCTGGTGTCGGACATCGGGATGCCGCAGATGGACGGCTTCGAGCTGATCCGGAGCGTGCGGCGCCTCCCGACGCCGGCCGCCTCGGTGCCGGCCGCCGCGCTCACCGCGTACGCGCGGTCGGAGGATCGGGTCGCGGCGCTGGCGAGCGGCTATCAGATGCACCTGCCCAAACCTCTGAACCCGGCGGACCTCGTGAGCGCCGTCGCCACGCTCGCCGGCCGCTGACGTCCCCCTTCCCGCAGCCCGATCCGGCCGCGATGCCCTCGCCCGCCTGGTGTGGTATGTGATCCGGATGCAGGTCGACGCGACCGAACTCGAAGCTCATCGCTCCGCGCTCATCGGGCACTGCTACCGCATGCTCGGCTCGCCGACGGATGCCGAAGACGCGGTGCAGGAGACGATGGTGCGCGCCTGGCGGAGCCTCGACCGGTTCGAGGGGCGGGCGTCGCTGCGGACGTGGCTCTATCGCATCGCGACCAACGTCTGTCTGGACGCGCTGTCGAACCGGACCCGCCGCGCGCGCCCGATCGAGGAGGGCGCCGCCGGAACGATCGGCGACCCGCTCGTCACGAGGCCCCGCACGCACTGGCTCGAGCCGGTGCCGGACGGGCGGGCGCTGCCCGCCGACGGGGATCCGTTCGAGCTGGCGTCGCTCCGCCAGAGCATCCGGCTCGCGTTCGTCGCCGCGCTCCAGCACCTCCCGCCCCGGCAGCGCGCCGCGCTGCTGCTGACCGAAGTCCTCGGCTGGTCGAGCGCCGAGGTTGCCGCCGGCCTCGAGACGTCCGTCGCGGCGATCAACAGCGCGCTCCAGCGGGCGCGCGCCACGCTGGCCGCCCGCCACGTGCGGCCCGCCGCCGACTCGCTCTCCGACACACAGGTCCAGCTGCTCGACCGCTACGTGGACGCGTTCGACCGCTACGACATCGACGCGCTCGTGACGCTGCTGCGCGAGGACGCGACGCTGTCGATGCCGCCCTACACGCTCTGGGTGCGCGGCCCCGCGGCGATTCGCGGCTGGCTGCTGGGGCCCGGCGAGAAGTGCCGGGGCTCGCGGCTCGTGCGCGTGGAGGCGTGCGGATCGCCCTCGTTCGCGCAGTACCGGCGCGACGACTCGAACGGAGGCCACCAGGCCTGGGCCCTCATCGTCCTCGAGCTGGCGGACGATCGGATTGCCGCGTGGAACTCGTTCCTCGACACCGAACGGCTGTTCCCGCTGTTCGGCCTGCCGCAGCGCCTTCCCGCGTGACGCCGACGCGGCGACGTCGTGATGAGACCGCAAGGCGCCCGCAAGGCGCGTCCATGTCTTCAAACGTGAGGAAAGGCGCCGCCGCGCAGGCGCGGCGTAATGAAGCGCATCATGACCGACACGGCACCGAGAAAGATCGTCGTCAACATCGCGGTGGACGGGATGGCGAAAAGGCCCTTGCCGCCGGTGGCAGCCACGCGATCGATCCGCAGGACCACGGCTTCAGGTACGGCAGGAGCTTCTACGATCCGGACGGGCACCACTGGGAAGTGTTCCGGCTGGACCGGAAAGCTCAGTAGCGGTCACGGGGTTGGCGGAGCTCGAGGAGCGTGGAGTCAGCGGAGATCGGAGGAGGGCGGAGGTAGCGGAGGTAACGGAGTTTCTCAACACGGAGGAACGGAGCAACGGAGGGTCCCCCTGGTCTGCCGGTCGGGCCCCCAGCGCCCATGGGTGCCGCGCTGCGCGCGGCACGCAACGTCGATGAACCCGCGTGCCCAAGTGGCACCCGCCGGCATTCGCCACCTGTGCACGCGGGTTCATCGACGTTGCGTCCGGCCGGCCGAAGGCCGGCGGACCCATGGGCGCGCCGTCCCTGAGGCGATTACTGCGCGCAAGCCGGAGACCTCCGTTCGCCTCCGTTGCTTCGTTCCTCCGTGTTGATCCTCCGCTCCCTCCGTCCCCTCCGTTTCTGTATAGTGCAAGGATGCCGCGCGCTCAGTTCCGGCTCACGTACCGGCCGCCGTTCGACTGGGCGGCGGCGCTGGGCTTTCTCCGCGCTCGGGCGATCGACGGCGTCGAGCAGGTGGACGACGACGTCGTATACCGCCGCACGATCCGCTGCGGGAACTCGCACGGCACGATCGAAGCTCATCACGACGCCGAACGTGGCGGCCTGCTGCTGGACGTGCGGGGGCTTCCATCGCGCGTGGTCGACGAAGCGGCCGCGCGGGTGAGGCGGATGTTCGATCTCGACGCCGACCTCGACGGGATTGCGGCGCACCTCGCGCGGGACCCCTGGATGGCGCCGCTCGTCGCGGCCGTTCCCGTGCGGCGTGTGCTGCGGGGCTGGGACGGGTTCGAGGTCGCCGTGCGCACGATCGTTGGCCAGCAGATCACCGTGGCGGGAGCGCGGCGGCTCAACGGCATCCTGGTCGAACGCTGCGGCGCGCGCATTTCGACGGCGGCGCCCGGGGGGCCGCACCGGCTCTTCCCCACGCCAGACGAGCTGCTGGCGGCCGATCTCTCGCGTCTCGGCATGCCCGGCGCCCGGGTCGCGGCGCTCCAGGCAGTGGCCAGGGCCGCGATCGCGGACCCGGGGCTGTTCGAGCCGGGGGAATCCATCGAGGACACCGTGGCCCGGCTCCGGGCCATCCGCGGCATCGGCGAGTGGACGGCGCACTATATCGCCATGCGGGCCTGCGGCGAGCCGGATGCGTTCCCCGCGAGCGACGTCGGCCTGCTGCGCGGCGCGGCGGATGCGGACGGCCGACGGCCCGCGCCGGCCGAGCTGCTCGCGCGATCCAAAGCGTGGCGGCCGTGGCGCGCGTATGCCGCCCACCAGCTCTGGGCCGTCGATTCGAACCGCGCTGCCCCGAACGGTTCCGCCGGACGCGCCCCGGCGGGGCGCCCGATTCGAGCGCAAGCGCGGGAGTGCGCGCCGGGCTCCCCGATGCGAGAGTAGAGGCACGGACTGGAAGCCACGGAGGTCATATGCGTGCCGCAGCGACGGAACAGGCAGTTCGGAAAACAGGGAGCGCTTCGAGCGATCCACGCTGGGCCGCGGTCGCCGCGCGGGATCGGCAGGCGGACGGCGCGTTCGTCTACTCGGTGCGGACGACGGGTGTCTACTGCCGCCCGTCCTGCGCGGCGCGGCGGCCGAATCCGCGGAACGTGCGGTTCCACGCCTCCGCGGCCGAGGCGGAGCGCGCCGGGTTCCGGCCGTGCCGGCGATGCCGGCCGGATCGGCCGGCGCACGAGCACCGCTACGCGCCGGCGATCGCGCACGCCTGCCGGACGATCGAAGCGGCCGGCGAAGCGCCGCGTCTCCAGGCGCTCGCGCGGCAGGCGGGGCTGAGCCCCTACCACTTCCATCGCGTGTTCAGGGCGGTCACCGGCGTCACGCCGCGCGCCTACGCCGCGGCGCACCGGGCGGGGCGCGCGCGCCGCGAGCTGGCCGACGGGCGGAAGAGCGTCACGGAGGCGATCTACGACGCGGGCTTCAACTCGGGCGGCCACTTCTACGCGCAGGCGCCCCGCGTGCTCGGCATGACGCCGACGGCGTTCCGGGCGGGCGGCGCCGACGTCGAGATTCGCTTCGCGGTGGGCGAGTGTTCGCTCGGATCGATCCTGGTGGCGCAGAGCGCGAGGGGCGTCTGCGCCATCCTGCTCGGCGACGACCCCGACGCGCTCGTCCGTCAGCTCCAGGACCGCTTCCCCCGCGCCGCGCTCGTCGGCGGCGACGCGGGCTTCGAACGGACGGTGGCCCGCGTGGTCGGCTTCGTGGACGCGCCCGGGGCCGCCCTCGATCTCCCGCTCGACGTGCGCGGCACCGCGTTCCAGCAGCGCGTCTGGGAGGCGCTCGCCCGCATCCCCGCGGGCACGACGGCCTCCTACGCGGAGGTCGCGGCCCGCATCGGCGCGCCCGGATCCGCGCGCGCGGTCGCGCAGGCGTGCCGCGCCAATCCTCTCGCCGTCGCCATTCCCTGCCACCGCGTCGTCAGGACCGACGGCTCGGTGTCGGGCTACCGGTGGGGCGTGGAGCGCAAGCAGAGGCTTCTCGAGGCCGAAGCGAGAGCCGCCGCGCCGCGATGACGCGCGCGCCGGCGCGCTGCGTCAGCCACCGTGCGGCCTGGCGTAGTGCGTCGCCAGGTATACGCCGGTCGCGACGACGCCCGCGCCGACGAGGGCGCGGGTTGCCGGGGCCCAGCGCTGCTGGAGGATGTCGAGGTCCGGCCCCTGCACGCGCCGGCCGCCCTGCAGCGAGGGGACGCCTTCGCTGCTCTCGTGAGGCTCCAGCTCGTTGATCACGCGCTGCACGCCGGGCACGGTTTCCATCCGGTTGATCAGGCCCTGCACCTCGCGCGACAGAACCGGCCCGCGCAGCGTCACCTCTCCCTCGCGGGCCAGCACGTCGATCGCGCGCGGGTGCGAGCACACGCGTCCCAGCTTCGCGCGCACGCGCTCGACGAGGACGTCGTCGTCCACCGGTCCGCCCGCCAGACGTCCGCGGGCGGCCGCCGCCACGCCGCGCGCCCGGTTGCTCATGTCACGTGCCGTCGCATCCAGCCCCTCGCGCGTCTTCCGCGTGGCGTGCGCCATCTTGTCGCGCATGAGCGCCCGGCGTCTCGCGCCGCGGTCGGGATCGAGCATGAAGACCAGCGCCGCTCCCATGCCGGCGCCGGCGAGCACGTCTCTCGTGTTCATCTTTCTATCCTCCCTCCGGTGGTCCGAAGCTCGTGGTGCTGGCGTCGCGACTGCGAGCGGCAGAGACGGTTCCGTCTGCGCGCCGCGCAGCCCTCCCGCCACGGTGCAAGCCGGCTTCCACCCGGCCGTCGCGTTCCGCACGAGACAGCCCTGCCTCACTTGACCGTCACGATATCGACCCCCGCCCCCCTCCGCAGCACAATCACCCCGACGTCATCGGGGTGGCGCTCGAGGTGCAGGTCGATCGTGGCGTCGCCGACCTGCAGGCCCGTCAGCCGCACCGAGTCGAGCCAGTCGGGCAGCAGCGGGTGAACGAAGGTGATCCGGCGGTCGAGCGCGTCGATGCGGAGGCCGAGCGACGCCTGGAGCAGGAGATATACGGCGCCGGCCGCCCAGGACTGCGGCGCGCACGCCACCGGGTAGAGGGTCGGGTACTGTTCGGGCCGGCGGCGGAAGCCGCAGATGAGTTCGGGCAGCCGGTGCAGATCGACGAGCTGGCTGAGATCGAACATCGACGAGAAGATGCGCTGCGCTTCGCGCATGAAGCCGTACCGCGCGAGCCCGGCGGCGGCGAGCGCGTTGTCGTGCGGCCAGACCGATCCGTTGTGGTACGACATCGGGTTGTAGCGCCGCTCGTCGGCCGCGAGCGTGCGCACGCCCCATCCGCTGAACGAGGCCTCAGACATGAGCTGATCGGCGACGACGCGGGCGCGCCGGCCGCGCGCGATGCCGGTCAGGAGGCAGTGGCCCGGGTTGGACGTGCGGACGCGGCAGGGGCGCTTGCGGCCGTCGAGCGCGAGGGCGTACGTCCCGATGTCCTCGCACCAGAACGCGTCGTCGAAACGTTCGCGCAGCCGATCCGCGCGCGCGCGCCAGTGCTCCTCCTGCCCGTGGTCCCCGCGCATGCCCGCCAGGCGCGCGGCTCCGCGCCACGCGGCGTACGCGTAGCCCTGCACCTCGCAGAGCGCGATCGGCGCCTCGGCGAGCGTTCCGTCGGCATGGAACACCGAGTCGTGGGAGTCCTTCCAGCCCTGCTGCACGAGCCCTTTCTCGCTCCGCGGCGCGTACTCGATGAAGCCGTCCCCGTCGGTGTCGCCGAAGCGGTCCATCCAGTCGATCGCCGCAAGCAGATGCGGCCAGAGGCGATCGACGAACCGGGCATCCCCGGTGCGCTCGTAGTACGCGTCGGCGAGCACGACGAACAGGGGCGTGGCGTCGATGGTGCCGTAGTACTGGCCGAAGGGGACCTCGCCGAGGGCCGCCATCTCGCCTTCGCGCGCCTCGTGCAGGATCTTGCCCGGCTGCGCGTCCTGGCGGTCCTGCGTATCGGTCGCCTGCGTGGACGCAAGATACGCCAGCACCCCGCGCGCGACGTCCGGATCGGCCCACAGGAGCTCGAACGCGGTGATGATGCCGTCGCGGCCGAACGGGGCGCTGAACCACGGCACGCCGGCGTACGGGTAGAGGCCGTGGCGCGTTTCGGTGATCATCATCTGGAGGTCGGCCGTCGAGCGCGCCATCCAGCGGTTGAACCCGTGATTGCTGGAGGCGATCGAACAGCCCCGCGTGCGCCGGTCGGCCATCCGCCGCGCCGCCGCCGCCAGCGCCGACTCGTGGCTGACGGGCGTCCGCGGCCGCGATCGGATCGTGCAGGTGATCTGCATCTCGATCATCGCCGTCGCCCGCGGGTCGAGGGGCATCAGGAAGCGCGCGAGCCCGCCCTCCAGCGTCTGCGGCGCCGGATCCCAGTCCATCCGCGTCTGTCGCACGGGGCCGTCCAGGCCGCGGTAGGCCATCGCCCACCAGTCGCCGCCGGACTCGTCGTCGAGACGCACCCCGCGCCGGTCGCGCCGCGTGCCACGGACCTCGAAGAGATCGACGAAATCGGCGTCGAACGCGAGCGAGACCGGCACCTCGATCGGATGGAGCGAGAAGTTGGAGATGCGAATCTGCTGGAAGCAGACGCCCTCCCACAGCACCAGCGAGCGGAACATGTGGATCTCGCCGCGGTGCACGACGATGGCGCCGTCGCGCAGCACGTCGGGGTTGGCGAGATCGACCGTGATGCCCGCGTTGTCCTCGCTGACGCTCGAGCTCAGCAGGAGGAGCGGCTGGCTCCCCAGCAGGAGCTGCATGCGCGAGAGGAACCGCGTCCCCTCGTGGTAGATTCCCAGTTCGCCGGCCTCGGTGGGCACGATGTCGCCGTGCTGATCGAAGACGGCGAAGCTCTCGCCCTGCTTCAGAACGCGCCGCGGCGCCTCGGGACGCTCGGCCTCCGCGACGATGTAGAAGGGATCGGTCAGGCGGAGGATCTCGGCCATGCCTCCGGCTCCCCCGGTCAGGCGACCGCCTGGCCGGCGGGGCTGCGCTGGATCAGCGTGTCGTAGACTTCGACGTACCGCCGCGCCATCGTCGGGGCGCTGAACCGGCGTTCGAACGCCAGCCGGCAGGCCTGCCGATCGAGCGTGCCGGCGCGCGCCGCCGCGGCGATCGCCTCGGGCATCGTCTCGACGAGAAATCCGGTCACGCCGTCCTCCAGCACCTCGGGGACCGAGCCGCGCCGGTAGGCGACGACCGGCGTCCCGCACGCGAGCGCCTCGATCATGACGAGCCCGAACGGCTCGGGCCAGTCGATCGGGAAGAGCAGCGCGCGGGCGCCGCCGAGGAAGTCGCTCTTCGCGGACTCGCCAATCTCGCCGATGAACTCTATCAGAGGATCGTCGAGCAGCGGGCGGATCCGTTCGTCGAAGTACTCCTCGTCCACGCGATCGACCTTTGCGGCGATGCGGAGCGGCCTGCCGAGGGCCCGCGCGATCTCGATCGCGCGGTCCACGCGCTTCTCCGGCGAGATGCGCCCGAGGAAGGCGAGGTACTCGCCGCCCCGCGGATTGAAGCGCAGCAGGTCGGCGGGCAGCCCATGCGGCACGGTGGCCGCCCAGGTCGCGTGCCGCAACGGCGTTCGCTGCGCGTCGGAAATCGAGACGAGCGGAACGTCGCGGAACTCGCGATAGAGCCAGTCGAGCTCCGGCAGGTCCAGGCGTCCGTGCAGCGTCGTCACGTGCGGGACGTCGAGGCGCCGGACGATCGGGTAGTGGATCTGCGAGACGTGGAAGTGCAGCAGGTCGAAGGCTGCGGCGCGCTGCGCCACCTGTTCGACCTGGAGCACGTGCCAGGCCACGTGATCCCGGCAGGACGAGTCGAGGCGAAGCGCCTGCGGGCAGACCGGCACGAGCCGGGCCAGCGTGCGCGAATCGCCGCTGGCGAACAGGGTGACGTCATGGCCCTGCCGGACGAGCTCGTCGGACAGGTACGCGACCACGCGTTCCGTTCCGCCATACCATCGGGGTGGAACACTCTCGAAGAGGGGAGCGATTTGAGCGATGCGCATATGGTTGTGCATCGAGGAGCTGCAATCCACGTTCCCGGGATGCCATCAACCCCGTTGAGGTCGCGCGCCGTACGTCGTCTGGAGCGGCGGGATCTCGGGAGGGTGCGCGCCGGGCCGTCAACGCCAGGACGACCGGCGAAGACGGACACACCGGCGAATGAGGGCGCGAATCGAGTGCGCACGATGTCCGGGCCCCCGCGGTGATTTCGGGCGTGTGCGGCTATGATGGGCGGCGATGAGATTCGGGCGGCGCAACCTGCTGATGATGATGCTCGGCGCCGCGGCGTCCGGCACCGGCGTCGCGGCCGGCCGGCAGGGAGGCGGAATGTACGGATTGATCGGAAAGATGATCGCGGCGCCCGGGCGGCGCGACGCGCTGATCGAGATCCTGCTCGAGGGCAGCGCGTCCATGCCCGGCTGCCTCAGTTACATCGTCGCGGCCGATCCGGCCGACGCGAACGCCATCTGGATCACCGAGGTCTGGGACAGCAAGGCCAGCCACGAGGCGTCGCTGACGCTGCCGTCGGTGAAGGAAGCGATCGCCCGTGGCCGTCCGCTCATCGCCAGCTTCGCCGAGAGCATCGCGACGGCGCCCGTGGGCGGTCACGGCCTCGTGCGCGGAAGAGGATGATGGTCGTCGCGGGCCGGGCGCCGGCAAGCTCAGCGGCGGGGAGAATGCAGCCGAGCCCCGAGTCCGAGCCTCAGGAGGTATGCCCCTTGCGTGCCGTGGAACCCCAGGAGGTCATCATGAAACTGATGAGCAGTGCGGCCCTGGTTGCGGGACTCTTCGCCGTGTCGGGCTGCGCCACGATGAGCGGAACCGAAACCGCCGGCGGCGGGGCGGTCGGCACGACCGGAACGGCACAGACGGAGCCGACCGAGGTCGGCGGTTCCCAGCGCGGCGTGCTGCCGGTGGGCCAGCAGATGGACGTCCGGCTGCAGAATTCGCTCGATTCGGGCACGGCGACGGCCGAGCAGCGGTTCGAAACGACGACCGTCGTGGACATGATGCAGGACGGCGAGGTGCTCGTGCCGTCGGGCTCGACCGTCCGCGGCGTCGTGCGGAGCGTCCAGCCGGCCGGCCGCATCGATCGCAGCGGCAGCCTGACGCTCGCCTTCGATCAGCTCGAGATCAACGGCCGCGAGTACCCGATGCGGGCGATGGCCACGCAGGTGTTCGAGAGCGGCGGCATCCGTGAAGAGGCCGGCACCGTCGGCACCGCGGGCGCGGTCGGCGCCATTGTCGGCGGCATCCTCGGCGGGCTCCGCGGCGCGCTGATCGGCGCCGCGGTCGGCAGCGGCGGTGTGATTGCGGCGACCGAGGGGAAGGACATCGAGCTGCCGGCGGGCTCGATCATCCGCATCCGGCTGGACTCGCCGGTCCGGCTTCAGTAGCCACGAGACTCGCGGGGATCGCGGGCCGCTTCCGGGCGGCCTCGCGCCTCGCACCGCGCGGATCGTCGGGATACTCCCCGCGCCGGCGGGGAGTACTGGCCACGCAGTATCGCGCTCGCGGGCGGCCGGCGCTACCATGAGCCGGTCGCGGCGCGCGGGGCCCGCGACCCGTTGCGGAGCCCCATGGCCATCTCGAAGCGATCCGATACCGCGCAATCCGGCCGGCCGGTGAGGGCGGCCGACGAGCAGCCCCACGTGGCCGTTCCGCGGCGCTGGCTGCTGGCGCTCGCGGCGCTCATCTTCGTCCCGTGGCTGATCGCGGGCGTCCTCTACCTGCGCGCGCCGGATCGCACGATGCCCGCGGCGCTTTCCCCGTTTGCCGCGCAGCCGGGCCACGCCGCGTCGCCCGGCCCGTGGGGCCGGCTCACCATCAAACCCGTCGTCGTGTCGCCGCCGCTCGAATACGTGGCGTCCGACTGGGGGCGTCCGGAGGAACCCGACGCGTGGTTCTTTCCCGGCACGACGCCGGAGGCGCTCCAGGCGCTCCTCGCGTCCACGGGGCTTCGGCAGGATCAGATCGCGCGGCTGCGCGCGGCGGCCGCTCCGCTGCCCGGCGTCAACGGGCTGGTCGTCACGCCCGATCAGGATCTCGTGCGCGCGCTCGCTCCGGACGTCAGGTCGGCGCTCTACGCGCAGCTCGCGAAGAACCCGCTCAACTTCGATCAGGCGAACTCCTTCCGGTTTCTCGGCGCCACGCCGGACGACTGGCTCGCCGGCACATCGATCGCGCCCCGGACGCGCGCACTCGTCGAGCCGCTCCTCTACCGCGACGGCGACTTCCTCAACTTCGCCGACGTCGAAGCCATCCGCCCGGCGGTCGGCGACCGCGAGGAGCTGCGCCGGCTGGCCAAGGTGCTGCTGCGGCAGGCGACCGTCCTCGTGCGGCTCTCGATCGACGATCCGGAACAGGTGGACGCGCTGTCGGACTACTGGGGCCGCGGCGGCCGCCGGCTCGACCTGCGGCCGCTCCTCGAATCGGTCGCGGGCGCGGGGCCCGACGGGTCGATTGACATCGTGCACCTCCTGCCGACCTTCGCGCGCCATCACCTCTATCGCTATCCGAGGATCTCCACGGCCGACTACTCGAAGCCGCTGCTCGCCAACTGCCTGTGGACCTCGCTGAACTTCTTCGCGGCGCAGCCCGACGACCGCTTCCTCGACGTCAGCACCGCGCTCGGCACGCTCAGGCGCGACTACTACGTCGTCGAACACGGCT
>Ga0299914_10001448_pt1 | contig 15682 bp, 16 predicted proteins | sample RVTome_10_FD_201361 | JGI IMG/M metagenome (GOLD analysis project Ga0299914, IMG submission 201361) | Soil microbial communities from uranium-contaminated site in the Upper Colorado River Basin, Wyoming, United States - RVT153D57 (version 2) ...
TGAAAAAAGACCAGACTCTTCTAGTCTCTGGTCTTTCGCTCTAACTTGTTATGGATGTTCTGGTCTAGTCCAGTACCATCACGCTCTCTTCTTCATGCCTAATCGCTATTCTATCCCTACCCCCTCCCCCTGTCAAATCCTTTTTTTGATATTGGGCAGGCGGAAAAATTATATTGAAAACCTGAATCAAAGTGGAGGGATTATAAGCCTAAAATTTCTTCTGCTTTTTCCAGCAGTTCATCCGGATCAAAGGGCTTGGTCATATAAACATCGGCCCCCACCATCATCCCCTTTTCAATATCATACTCCTGGCCCTTGGCCGTCAACATCACAATAAATACATCATCATACTGCCACTCGTGTTTCACTGTATAGCAGACATCAAAGCCAGTCACATTGGGCATCATCACATCCAGGAAAACAAGATCGGGTCGTTCGGCTTTAATGATGTCTAAGGCTTGCGCCCCATCTTCGGCCGTTATGATTTCGACACCTTCACTCTGCAAATCCTCCAGTGTTAGCTCAATGAGCATTCGAATGTAGGCTTCATCATCTACAACAAGTACTTTCGATCCCATGCCTTTCTCCTGTACGACCTGTTCTTTGGCGATTTTAGTCGCGGTGATGACTTAATATTACCAAAGTGAGTACTTAATTCCTAATTTATTAGATTTTTAGCTGATTGTGCCAATTTTGCCAACCAATAAGACCCGCAATACCGGCTCAATCTTCTTGAGCGCTTGACCCCGATGACTGATCTGATGTTTAACGGCCGAGCCCACCTGGGCCATCGTCATTCCCCATTCCGGCAAATAAAAGACAGGATCATAGCCAAAGCCACCTTCTCCAGCCGGTTCTATAGCGATTAACCCCTCACACACACCCTCCGCTTCACCTACGATGGTACCATCAGCCTGGGCCAGGACGATTGCCGCCCGAAATCTAGCAGTACGATCGGCCGGAGCCACCTGACGCATATTTGTCAGTAATAAGTGATATCGCTCGGAAGGCGACAATCCCTTCCCCCCATAACGCGCTGTATATACGCCTGGCTGTCCGCCTAAGGCATCCACTTCCAACCCAGAATCGTCGGCCAGGGTGAGCATCCCTGTTTCTAGGGCGTAGGCCCGGGCTTTCAGAATAGCATTTTCACGGAATGTATTGCCTGTCTCCGCCACATCCTGCATCACGCCCACATCATCCAGACTCAACCAGATCACATCTAAATCAGCCAACATCTGAGCAAACTCATTCACCTTGCCCTGATTATGCGTTGCCACCAACAGCTTTTTGTCCATTAAAATCTCCTTACGTTTTACGCATTATCTGCTACCTATGCTATACTCTCTCTTCAATTTTGTCGCATGGAGTTTAATCATGGGCAACAACCCTCCCTCACGCTTGCGCTTCAATTTCGGCTTTTTACTAGAAGCCTCCTTAGGCACAAGCCGCACATATGAATTAAATTACCCGACGATTCGCGTTGCACCCGATGTGACGCTGGCACCATTGCAAGGTGAATTAATAGCGACACGTACCTCTGAAGGGGTATATGTTAGTGGCAAGTTGAATAGTAGGGTATCAGCGGAATGCGTGCGCTGTTTGGAAACAGCCGACATTCCTATTGCCATCCAGGTAGATGAACTCTTCTATTATCCTCCTCACGCCGCGCCACCAGGCGAAATGACCTTCGATGGAGACACCGGTTTCATTGACCTGGCCCCGCTTGTGCGCGACCTGAGTCTTTTAGATATGCCCATCAATCCCATCTGCCGCCCCGGCTGTCAGGGCCTGTGCATGGAGTGCGGCCAAAATCTAAACGAAGGCGATTGTGGCTGCATCGCCGACGATATTGATCCCCGTCTGGCAGCCCTACGCCAATTTTTAGAATGAAGTCGCGTGACACATGACACGTGACACATAAACACCCGATACATGTTTTACGACCGGGCTAAAATCTACGTTCGCAGTGGCGATGGTGGCGATGGTATGATCAGCTTTCGCCGCGAAAAATATGTGCCGTTAGGTGGCCCCGATGGCGCAGATGGCGGTAAAGGTGGGGACATTATCATTGTTGTCAACCCCCATATGAGCAGCCTGGTGCGCTACCATCGCAATAATCATTACCGGGCTGAACACGGCACACATGGTGGCTCCAAAAACCGCACGGGGGCTAGTGGTGAGTCTATACGTTTAGAAGTCCCACCCGGAACTATCATTCGCCATGCTGAGACAGGAGACATTTTGGCCGAGTTGCTGGAAGAGGAGCAGGAAGTTCTAATACTTGCCGGTGGGCGTGGCGGGCATGGCAATGCCCATTTTGCCAGTAGTGCCAATCGTGCCCCGCGCTTAGCCGAACGTGGTGAGCCGGGAGAAGAACTTTGGTTAGAATTGGAATTGAAGCTGATCGCCGATGTGGGGATTGTGGGCGTGCCAAACTCTGGCAAATCCACCCTTCTCTCAGTAGTCAGCTCTGCTAAACCCAAAATTGCTGATTATCCTTTTACCACATTGCAACCAAACCTCGGTGTCGTGGAGCTAGACGATTATGAGACGATGGTGTTGGCCGATATTCCTGGGTTAATTGAGGGCGCGGCACAGGGCGTTGGGCTGGGTCATGATTTTCTACGCCATGTGGAGCGAACGCGAGTATTGATTCACTTGTTAGATGGCGCAGCGGCGGAACCGCTGGAAGACTGGGCCATGATTAACCAGGAGTTGGCTTTGTATGATACGAGGCTGGAAGAACGGCCGCAGTTAGTTGTGCTCAATAAGATGGATTTACTAGACGCGATTGCCTGGGAGCCTTTGATTGAAGAGGAAGTAGAGAAAGAAGGCTATCCTTTTTGTGCCATATCGGCCGTTACCGGTCAGGGTGTGCGCGAAATGTTGCACCAGGTAAAACAGATGCTTGATGAAGCCCCCACACCTGAACCAGCTTCTGAGGAGATTGTAATTACGCCAGAAGAAGACGAGGAGGCGTTTCGGATCGAAGCAACCGCCGATGGCTGGCGGGTTCATGGCAAACGTATTGAGCGTATTGCTGCCATGACCTACTTTGAATTTGAAGCAACAGCCCTACGTTTTCAGCGAATTTTAGAAAGCATGGGCATTTCCGCAGCTTTACAAGAGGCGGGCGTAGAACCAGGCGACACAGTATACATTGGTGACGAAGTATTGGAGTGGATGGATCAGTAGCCAGGTGAGCATCAAAATTGGGCTGCTAGGCGGTACGTTTGATCCGCCGCATTGGGGGCATTTGTGGTTGGCGGAGACGGCACGAGCGCAGTTGGGGTTGGCAAAAGTGCTCTTTTTGCCGGTAGGCCAGCCGCCACACAAGGGCGGAAGGGAGATTACGGCCGTTGCCCATCGGCATTACATGACCCAGCTTGCCCTTAACGACATCCCTTATTTCGAATTAGACACAACAGATATTGACCGTGACCCTCCTCAAGTGACAATAACCCTGCTGCCCTTACTACAAAAGATCCATCCACAGGCGCGATTTTGGTGGCTCATTGGCAGTGATTCGTTACGAGATCTACCAACCTGGCACAAACCGCAGGAATTAATTCAATTATGTCGTTTAGCTATACTAGAACGACCAGGTGTGGTAGTGAATTGGGCTAAATTGAAAACGGCCGTCCCCGCAATTGAAACAGCCGTTGACCTGCTAGACGGCCCCCAACTCAACCTCTCCTCAACTGATATTCGACTGTGGGCCAGAGCTGGTTATTCCATTCGCCATTTGTTGCCAGCGGCCGTTTTGCAATACATCGAAGCCATCGCATTATATCGCAAATAACACCCCTAATCCTCCTTTTCTGCCTGGCGCGGCACAAAACGACGCATCTGTTTGACAGATACTTTGATCGTTTTACGGCAGCTAGGACAATCCATGGAGTAGGATTTATGATTCTTCTCAGCCGCTTCCGCGACCGCTTGTGCCATGAACTCAAGGGTCAGATTGAAAGAATGACGACAATAGGTACAATGGATATTCATTGGTATACTCCTATGCAAAATAGTGGAGGCATTGTAGTCAAATGCCTGAGAGGTGACAAGAACAGAACAATTGTCGTCAGAATGATGAACAGGTTGACCACCCCTAAAGTAGAGTTTGTCGTTGTACTAATAGCTACATTGCTTACATTAGGCGTGGCAATCTGGTTATCAACTTTTTTGACCGGTTGGTGGCTGGTTTTGGTCTGGGGCGGAACAGCCGTTTTCTTAATTGGCCTCTTAACTCTCTTCAACCAAAGCACCAAACACAATTTAGACCTATTGCGCCGCCAAATCGAAACCACGAGTGCCTTCAGTCAGGAAATTACTGCCTATCGGGATTTTTCCGCCCTCCTCATCCAAATCGCCGGTCTTATTAAAAGTCAATTTCAATACGATTACGTGGGCCTATTCGTGCTTGATGAGGCCCGTCTGGTAACGAGTTTTGCTCAGGTCGGTGACCAGCAGCATCAAAATATCCAACGCGGTCAGACTCTGCCTGATGATCAACCGATGGCAACCGCGGCTATCAGCCGCCACCCTGTCTCCACCAATGATGGCCGATCTGATAAGTCCGGTGTGCAATTAAATCTCTTGCCAGCGATGCGCTCGGAATTAGCCCTTCCTCTGCTTATTGGTCAAAAATTGATCGGCGTTTTGAATATTCAGAGTCGAAATCCGGCCGGATTTGATAAGAATCACATATTAGTCTTACAATCGTTGGCGGCACAAACGGCCATTACCCTCCGCAATGCCAACCTCTACGAACGCGAAACGAACCGCCGCCAACTGGCTGAAACCCTATATGACACTGGTGTCGCCCTCTCCGGCACACTCAATCGCCAAAAAGTACTCGATCTCGTCTTGGAACAATTGGAAACCATCGTCCATTATGATCGAGCCTCCCTTCTCGTTGATCGCCAAAACGAAATGGAATTTGTGGCCGCCCGCGGTTTTCCCATCGAATCTAACCCTTCCCAAATTCGCATCCCTCTGGCCGATGCTGATGAAGATGACATTTATCTGCAAATGCACCGTACCAAAGAGCCGCTCCTCATCCCCGATGTGTCCCAACAAGCCAACTGGATACACGTAGAAGGTCTCCCTGTGGCCAAATCGTGGCTGGGTATCCCTTTGATTCATGGTGAAAATGTCATAGGTATGTTATCGCTCGTTCGGGAAACCGGTTATGCTTACAGCCATGAAGACATCGCCCCGGCTACAACTTTCGCTGTACAGGCAGCCGTGGCTTTGGAAAATGCCAATCTTTATAACGAAATCGCCCGCTTCAATCGCCAACTCGAATACGAAATCCAACAGCGCACCGAGGCCGTCTTGCAGTTAGCCCGGCTCGATCAAGCTAAGTCTGACTTCATAAACATTGCCGCTCACGAACTCCGCACCCCCCTCACTACTCTCAAAGGCTACAGCCAAATGCTGCTGCAAGATTCCTACATCGCCACCAGTGAATCACATCGGCAAATGGTCCATAGCATGATGCAGAGTACAGTACGCTTGCACGAAATCGTCAACAACCTGCTCAATGTCGCCCGCATTGAAAATGAAACCCTTACGCTCCATGCCCAGCCTATTTCGCTGTCATCATTACTGCAACGAATTCATCGGAATATCCAGAAAGCGATAGATGAACGCAACCTCACCCTTATCTTAGGGGATTTAAGTGGCTTGCCAGAGGTAACGGCCGATATTGATGCCCTTCATACTGTCTTCTCTCATCTTATTGCCAATGCCATCAAATACACCCCCGATGGGGGTTCAATCACCATTTCAGGACATCGGGTAGTGGCCAATGGCCATCCCGAAAGCGTCGAAATCATCATCAGCGACACTGGCATCGGTATTGATCCCGATGTGCAAGAACTGATCTTCACTAAGTTCTATCAACCAGGCAAAGTTGAATATCATTCCAGTGGCCAGACCAAATTCAAAGGCGGGGGCCCTGGCCTCGGTCTAGCCATCGTGCGTGGTATCATCGAAGCCCATGGCGGTCAGGTATGGGCCGAAAGCCCCGGTCATGATGAGCACACCTGTCCCGGCAGCCAATTCCACGTTCTGCTCCCTCTCCAACCATTACGCAGTGACGACGAGGAGAATCTGCATTAGCTTTCCCTAAGAAAGCCTCACGCCTGATGTCCCTTCCTCTACAATAGCCAGCTATGGCAGATGTGGATGCGACCCTGTTAGCCGCCCTGCTAAGGGAAAGTATGCGCAAAGGGCAGCAGCCTCAACTGACCATTGACAGCAATAGTATGGCCCCGCTGTTACAAATAGGAGATCAGATCATCCTGGCATCTGTCACCCTTGAACAACTTCAACCCGGCGACCTTTTAACCGTAACAACTGAACCATATCTACTTACCCATCGTTATTGGAGACAGTGGCCCCATGCCGATACCGTCTATCTGCTTACTCGTGGCGACCGCCCGTTGTGGTTCGATAGACCCTGGCCGGCTGACTGTTTGCTCGGCCGGGTGGTTGCTCGTCAGCGACAGGGAAAGATACTATCTTTTCGGCAGGGCTGGGGCAAATGGCTCAATGATAAACTGACATCGTTGGCAACACTTGAAATACATTGGTTCGGTATTCATCCGGAGCGGCCCGCACCTTCGCCTACATACGCGAGTTACCTCAAACGCCGCTTCGTTTGGCTTGGGGCCAAATTGTTGACAGGATTCGTAGACAACATCAATTAACCTATGCAAATTCGCCGCACCTACATACTCGGCACATTAGCTGGTCTCACTCTCATCTTTCTGGGCATGGCTGTTTACAGCTTGTGGAATTGGCAGCAAGTTGTAGTAGACCTTAATGAGTCAGTCATAACCAATTCGGGTTTGGAAGCAACCGACGTTTTAACAACTGCCACACCCGATGCCCTCCGACTAACGATTGCCGAGACAGGCATTGCCGTCGTTAGTGCCCGCCAGCTACGCAGTGCCAAATTCTCTTTTAGCAAACTATCGGCCGAGACCATTCGCTTGAGTCGTGCTGGTAAATCAGTTCCCTTCTTTGTCGCCGGCGAAGGCGATAATGCTCTGATTTATTTCTATGCCCAGGCTATTACCAACACAATGGAAGCCCCGGCCGTTTACCTGCTAAATCTTGGTGAAGGCACAGCTATGCAACAAAAAGGGGCCGTTCCCTCTACACCTGGCGATTCCACAGGCTATTTTCATTATCGTTGGGAGGAAAATAAAAATTTTCTTGCTCAAGAGGTTGAGGGTGATCTCTGGCTCGGCCCCCTACTTTTAGCACCGCGACGTTGGGATTTGTCTCTAACTGATGTGCAAGCGAATAGCGGACCAGCAGAATTGTCTATCCGGCTTTGGTCCAGCACCGAAGATCTGTCAGATCCGGACCATCACGTTGAAGTTTTGTTGAACGGCCGTCAAATGGCAAGTTGGTATTGGGATGGCATTCGCCATCAAACCCTCTCCGTCGTCCTGCCACCGGGCGAACTTCAATCTGACTATTTCAATTTGCTCTCTATTAATATGCCAGGCGATACAGGGGCTGCAGGCGAAGCCTTATATATAGATTGGATCTACTTGAAATATAGCGGCCAACTGGATGCCACTTACACACCTTTAAATTTTAGCAGCGATGCATCTGCTATTCGCATTGAGAACGCCCTTAACTCTCTACTCATTTTCGATATTACTGACCCGCACAAACCAATTGTGTTAACAGACTATCAGTACGAAAACAATCAAGTTGAAGCGGCAGGGCATGGCCCCGATGGTGAATATCTGGCTTTATATCCATCAGATGCAATTCGCCCTGTGTTAAGTGCCATGCCCCAATGGCCAACGCCTCTACAGCAGGCAGACCGGGGCGCAGATTATCTGGTCATTTTGGCCGATGGCGAGGGTTTTGAAGAGATGATTCAGCCGCTTTTGGCGCACCGTGAACAAGAGGGCATGGAGGTAACGGCCGTGCCCCTCTCTCAAATCTATGACGAGTTTAGCTATGGTCAGCAAAGCCCCTCTGCCATTCGCCGCTTCATCGCCTATGCCGCTGCTTCCTGGCAGCCGGCACCGCGCTTTGTTCTCCTCGTTGGTGACGCAACCTATGATCTACATAACTTTATAGGAGGCAAAAACCGCAACTTGTTACCTACTGCTTACACGGCCACCCAGCAAGGTTATTTTGTTGCCAGTGATGCCTGGTTCACGAGCGATGCCCCCCAGTTGGCAATCGGCCGTTTTCCGGTGCAAACGGCCAGCCAGCTACAAGCCCTGGTTTCGAAAACGATTGCTTATGAAACAGCCGAAAACAGCCCCAACGATTGGAACCAACTCGCCCTTCTCGTTGCCGATGATGAACCTGAATTCGACCTCGTTTCTGATAATCTCGCACTTAAACTCAATCGTAATGGCTATGAAACACACAAACTCTACATGAGCGAAAACGACAACATTCACTACACGCTCATCGGCACCTTAAATCGAGGAGTGGGACTGGTCAACTATATTGGACATGGGAGCGCAACCATGTGGGGCGATGAAGCCGTGCTGCGTACGGAAGATGCTGAAATGCTGGCCAACGCTGACCGTTTACCCATCTTCACTACCTTCACTTGTAATAATGGCGACTTCACCCATCCTCAAACCGATTCATTGACGGAAAGCCTGCTCTGGGTAGAAGGGGGAGGCATCGTGGCCGCCATTGCTCCCTCAAGTCGGGCCGCGATTGATTATCAGTTGCCAATCAGCGAACTGTTCTATGAACTGTTATTAGACGGGGGTCAGGCAACAGTAGGCGAAGTGCTGGCCACTACCCGGCTTGCCGTTTCCCACGATGCTCGTCAACGTGATGTAATGCAAACCATTAACCTGCTTGGCGACCCGGCTCTACGCCTACAGCGTCCGGCACCTTAAGGGTTCGCTCAAAAATAACTTTGGAGTTTCCACTACGTACGAACCCTTAAAGCTCATCCTTCAATTCCATACTTATAAACGGGTGAGCCCTAAATAAAAAACCCACCGACGTGGGTTCTTTCTAAACGGACTACTGTCTCCCTTTCCCTAGCGGCGCTGACGCCCTGTCACGTTTTTAGCCTGGGGGCCGCGCCCATAATCAACTTGTTCGTAATCTACGGTATCCCCATCATATAAATTGCGATACCCTTCACCTTCAATAGCTGAATAATGAACGAAAACCTCCTGCCCGCCATCTTCCGGCTCGATAAAACCATACCCTTTTAAGCGACTAAACCACTTTACAATACCTGTCATTTTCATGATGTAATTACCTCCGATAAGTTACCAATACAACTCAATTTGTAATTAACAAGGTAACGTACTTAATGAGCCAGGTCAATCCGTCTGGAGATGAATTCACATCACTTTTACAGGCTGAAAAAAGGGTGAAAGCCTACTCTGAGGGGCCTTCTCGATACATGAAAAAATAAACGAGCGCCACGATACCAGCTATGACGGCCGCACCGCCACAAAGAAGTATAATGAGACTAAACATAGTCTCATTATACGCTAAAACTCTTCAGATTGGTTCAATTCGGTAATCCGCCCGAAAGTTTGAATCTCGAAGCACTGACGGAACATTGGGAGGATATATCCACTATTCTCCATCAGGAGTATTGTGAATCACCAAGATCACCTCAATTTACTGAGCAAAGGTATCCCCGAACCGGGCGGCGTATGGGCAGATTTTGGTGCCGGGCGTGGTGCATTCACCCTGGCTCTGGCAGAGTTGTTGGGGCCAACGGCCGTTATCCATGCCATTGACAAAGACAAACGCGCTCTGGAAGAGCAAGACCGCCTTATGTCCGCTCGCTTTCCCCATGTCACCGTTTATTACCACATAGCCGATTTCACTACCCCTCTTAGCCTACCCCCACTTGATGGCATCGTCGCCGCCAACACGCTCCACTTCCTACGGCACAAAGAGCAAACCTTGAAATTATGGCGTGGTTATTTGAGAGAGAACGGCCGCCTCCTTATCGTCGAATACAATGTTGACCGGGGCAATTTTTGGGTCCCCTACCCCTTCTCTTACCCGACCTGGGAAAAATTAGCTGTAAAAATTGGTTTTACCGAAACGAGATTATTAGTCAAGCGACCCAGTCGCTTCTTAGGCGAAATCTATTCGGCGGTTAGTTGGTGAGCCACCTTTGGAAATTTATCCATATGGCAATAATTCCTGAATACACTTTACCAACAAATCGAGAGACATCGGTTTTACTAGATATTTGTTGGCTCCAGCAGCCAGCCCCTCAGCTACAGCCTTGTTTTGAGCCCGGCCGCTGATCATAACAACAGGTAATTCGGCCGTTTCAGGGACTTGACGCAATTTGCGGCAAACAGTAAGGCCGTCCATTCGGGGCATCATCACATCCAAAACCATCGCATCAGGCTGCCAGGAGGCCATCTTCGCCAATGCATCTAACCCATCTACCGCCTCCTCCACCTCAAAGCCATTATGTTGAAGCATGAGGCACACCAGCTCGCGAAGTTCCCGATCATCTTCAACAACCAAAATTGAAAAAGCCATTTCCGCTCCTATCTCGCTGTGAGGGATATCACCTAAGGGGCGGCACTTCTGCCCATCTGACATCATAAAGAAGAAATCTTACGATCTTCCCAACGAAATGCGATAAATGGCTTTATTTACCGTTCACTTACTGGCAACCACTGCCGCGCCAGCTCGCCAGTATACTGGGACAATGGCCGTATAATCCGTCCTTCCCTTTGCTGCTCCAAACAGTGCCCAATCCAACCCGCGACCCGACCAATAGCAAAGGTCGGTGTGAATAGGTCCGTTTCCAGACCCAAGCCATGCAGCAGGAGAGCCGTGTAAAATTCCACATTGGTTTGCAAGTTACGGCCTGGTTTATATTCGGCGAGGAGGGCAACGGCCGTTTTCTCCACACCTTTGGCCAAATCATACAAGGCCATATCACCTGCAGCCTGATACATCTGCTCGGCCGCTGTCGCTAGAATCTCGGCCCGAGGATCACGTACTTTATAAACACGATGACCAAAACCCATTAGCCGCTCACCTCGTTCCAATTTGGCACGAATATAAGTTTCGGCATCGTCAATCTTGCCGATTTCAAAGACCATGTCCAGAGCCGGACCAGGGGCACCACCATGTAACGGCCCTTTTAACGCGCCAATAGCTCCAGTAACGGCCGATACCATATCCGAATTTGTGGCGATAATCACCCGAGCGGCAAAGGTAGATGCATTGAGACCATGATCCACAACAGTGTTCAGGTAAGTCTCCAGGCCGCGAGTGAGAGCCACAGCGGGTATGTCACCAGTGAGCATGTAGAGGTAGTTAGCGGCGTGACTTAATGCTGGGTTAGGAGCGAGAGGGGAACGGCCGTTACACAAGCGCCAATACGCGGCCACTATCGTTGGCAATCGAGCCACCAGAGCCAGAGCTGCCTGTCTCTCATCAACCGGACCCAGACTCAATGTGCCCGCCGCCATGCGTAGGGCATCCATTGGGGGTACATTCTCGGCAGCAATGGCTTCTAGCAAAGCGAGTGTAGCCTGGGGCAACGACCGTTGCGCTGTCAACTCTGACGTAAAAGTCACTAATTCGTCTTGATTAGGCAATCTGTCATACCATAATAGATAGATGACTTCTTCAAAAAATGCTTGCTGGGCCAGATCGGCCACGGGATAGCCACTGATAATCAGCTCACCAAGCTGCCCATCTACATGGCTCAACCTTGTTTGAGCAGCTATCACTCCGGCCAGGCCAGGAATATAGCCATTTGTTCCCTTTATCATCAAATCCTCCGTATAATCTATAAGATGTCAATGTTTGCTCATCATAAGTAGGTGATTTATACTTGTCAATATTGATTAATCAATCAATATAAGTCTGGCATAGTCAGCCATAGGGAGAGCTCGCATGTCCTTGTATTTAACTCATATCCTACAGGCGCACCGCACGATTACCCCTTTTGTGCGCCACCCTCGAGCCTTACGCAGCGTTCACCTTAGCCGCCTGGCTCGGGGTGATGTCTGGCTTAAATTAGAATGCCATCAGCCTACTGGCTCTTTCAAAGTGCGTGGGGCCATCAACAAGCTGCGTAATTTAACGACCGAACAGAAACAGCAGGGTATTGTTGCTGCCTCTGCCGGCAATCATGCGCTGGGTATCGCCTATGCTGCTCAAGTGTTAGGTGGGATTCAGGCAGATATTTTCGTGCCCGAAACAGCACCTCGGGCCAAGGTAGACAAGATCGGCCGATTCAACAGCAATCTCCATCTCGAAGGTCAAACATACGAAGAGGCCCACAAGGCCGCCGCCCAATTCGCCCAGCAAACAGGTGCCCTAGAAATCGAAGCCTACAATGACTTGGAGATCATCGCAGGACAAGGTACTGTTGGCCTGGAAATCCTCACTGACTTGCCCCAGACCAGCACCATCTTTGTCCCCGTGGGTGGTGGTGGTCTCATTGCTGGCGTGGCTGTTGCTGCTCACGCCATCAACCCCAACTGCCGCATTGTTGGCGTCCAACCAGAAACCAGCCCGGCCGCTTTTTTCAGCTTGCGTGATGGTATGGCTTATGATCCCTATGACCACCGACAGACTATTGCCGATGGCTTAGCTGGTGGCTTTGGTACTCTCCCCTTTAATGTCGCTCGTGACTTTATCCATGAAATCGCCTTGGTCAGTGAGACAGATTTACGCAAAGCGATTTTAACCTTGTTGGACCAGGAACAGCTTATCGTTGAAGCCTCCGGCGCCATTTCTATTGCGTCCATTCTGCGTGGCGACGTGAATCTCCAAGGGCAAACGGCCGTTTGCATCCTCACCGGTGCCAATTTAGACACCACCCTACTACGCGATATTTTAGTGGAGTTTACAGCCGATGAATAAAGGTAATTGAGCGGCTAAGTAATTACTCCAATTACCCAATTACCCAATTACCATGTCTCATTACCTCACTGCCAAACAAGCTGCTGCAGAATTAGGCATTTCCTTGTCTACTCTGTATGCTTACGTGAGTCGTGGCTTGATTCGTTCTGAGGCGACAGCCGGCAAATCACGTAGAAAACGATACCATGCCGCTGACATCGAAATGCTCAAATCGCGCCAAGAGCTGCGGCACAATCCGGCCAAAGCAGTGGAAAGTGCCCTGCATTTTGGCATACCGCTATTGGAATCAGCTATTACCTTGATTGAAAACGGCCGGTTCTACTATCGAGCCCACGATGTTCTGCAACTGGCCCAGACACACACTTTTGAGGAGGTAGCTGCCCTTATTTGGACAAACAGTTTTGACACGGCCGCTCTCTTCTACCCGACCAACAAACAGGCTCTTACCTTTGTTCAATCGCTCGCCTCCAATCTGGCTGCCCTCACCCCGATGGAGCAGTTTCTAGCACTCTTGCCAGTGGCGGCGGCCCATGATTTGACCGCATATGATGAAACGGCCGTACCCCAAACTGGTGCCCGCATTCTGCGCTTAATGACAACGGCCGCCACGACTAGCCCCATCACAACCACCATTGCCTGCACTTTGCAACAAGGCTGGGCTGCCGCCACTGCCGAAGCCACATCTCTTATTAACACTGCCCTCATCCTCTGCGCCGACCACGAGCTGAATGTCTCCGCTTTCACCGCTCGCTGTGTGGCTTCTGCCGGGGCCACACCATATGGTGCGGTCATCGCCGGACTGTCAGCCTTGCAGGGCAGCAAACATGGCGGCCACACAGAGCGGGTAGAGGCATTGTTCCGTGAAGTAGGGCAGGTGAGTGAGGTGCGAACCACGATTGCCAGCCGGCTGCGGCGCGGTGAAGGCATTCCCGGTTTTGGTCATACGTTGTATCCTGAGGGAGATCCGCGCGGGAAGATGTTACTGGCGGAGGTAACGGCCGTTTTTCCCCACAAAACCACCCTGGCTAAGGCCATTGTCAGCGAAGTACAGCAGACTATTGGCCAATACCCTACGATAGATTTCTCCCTCGTCGCCCTGGCCCAGGCGCTTGACCTACCTCCTGGCGCAGCCATCGCTCTCTTTGCCTTGGGCCGCACCGCCGGCTGGATCGGCCACGCCATTGAGCAGTATAACCTGGATCAACTGATCCGCCCTCGGGCCCGCTACACTGGTCCAACGCCAGAGAGGTAGTTGGGCAATTGAGTAATTACCTGATTACCCAATTACCAATTACCATCACCCCCGTATACACCAACCCCGTCACTACCGACATAACCACAACACGGCGGGGTTGGCGGAAGGGACGGAGGCGATGCCAGATGGCGGGGAGGAGAATGAGGCCAAACGGGAGGAGGAAGAGGGGAAAGATGTTGGCGATGAGGCTGAGAATGGTGATAAGGATGAGAACGGCCGTAAAGCCCTGTTGCAATCGTCTCGCCCAAACCACGCCCACCACAATCGTGAAGTTGCGCTCGAACTGCCGGTCAAGCGCATAATCGCGAATTTGCTGGCCCAATTGAGCAGTGAGAGAACCAAGCAGGGCCAGGCTTAGGATCACAGCATCCAACAGCAGCCAGTCGGCGCGGATGAGGAGCAAAATCAGCAGGTAGGGGAAGGTCTCGACAAAACAGGCGTGGACAAGGAGATCAAGTAACGGCCGTTGCTTGCAGCGCAGCGGGGGTGCCGAATACCCCCACATGATGAACAAACAAAGGGCATACAAGCCGATACCTCGCCAGCCAAATTGGGCGAAGATTAACAGCAAAAGCCACAACAGAATAAAGGCAATCCAGCGAAAACGGCTAAACGCCGTGACATTGCCCTGGGTAAAAAAATTACCGGCCCGCTTGTCATCATCCAGCCTGTCCAGGGGCGCATCATAATAATCATTAAGGGCAAAAGCCAGCCAGTAGCCTAAGGCAACGGCCGTTAGCAGCACCATTGTCTGCCAGGAAAGGGCATCATGAATAACTAAAGCCACAGTGCTAAACATGAAGGCCACAGCCCAGGCATCCAGATGATTGAAGAAGAGTACGTGGATTCGGTGCCCTGTTTTCATCGGCGAGCATTGTAGAAGAAGTTGGGTTGCTGGCAAATTTTTAGGGGTTGCGGGAATAATCGTCATCACCTCCATCGTGCCAGAGTAGGCTACAATGAATGAAATACCATATAAAGAGCAGGAAATGGAAAAAGTGAATCTAGCCCAAAAGCTGACACTGTTCAATGAACACTGGAATCCCAAAATCGTAGGAGAACTCAATGATTCATACGTCAAAGTGGTAAAAGTAAAAGGTGAGTTTGTCTGGCATCATCATGAAGAGGAAGACGAGTTGTTTTTCGTACTGAACGGCCGTCTCCTCATTCAATTTCGTGATAGAGATGTGTGGCTCGACGAAGGTGAGTTTCTTGTCGTTCCCCGCGGTGTCGAACACAAACCGGTTGCCCCCGAAGAAGTACATATCATGTTGTTGGAGCCGAAAACAGTAGTGAACACCGGCAACGTACGTAACGAAAAAACGGCCGAACTGGAATGGATTTAGATGCATTTGTCTGGCATTGTTCATGCAGTTGACTATACTCTGCGCCATTGGAGCAAACCATGATAAACCCTCTTCTACAACAATTTTTAGGGTTGGCGCTGCTGATTTTAGGCGTTGGCCTGGGGTACCGGCGCTGGGTACGACCTCATAGGGAACAGATAAACGGCTCCCAACGTACTCTACTTTTATTGGTCAT
>Ga0299914_10001449_pt1 | contig 15681 bp, 18 predicted proteins | sample RVTome_10_FD_201361 | JGI IMG/M metagenome (GOLD analysis project Ga0299914, IMG submission 201361) | Soil microbial communities from uranium-contaminated site in the Upper Colorado River Basin, Wyoming, United States - RVT153D57 (version 2) ...
AATATTTGACAATTAATGTGATAAAGTTATTACAAATAGTAATATAATCAAAGTTATTAATTTAAAACGATTATGAATGCTATAAAAAATAAAAGATTACTTTTTATTATTATTATTATTATTATTGTATTAATCATTATATCCTTTTCTATTTATGTATTGTACAAAGCAAATTATAAACAAGAGAATAAAAAACAAGATAATATAGAATTTGAAGGAGTAGTTAATCATATTGTTGATGGTGATACACTAGATATCAATGATAATAGAATAAGATTATCATTGGTAAATACTCCAGAACGAGGCCAAGAAGGATATATGGAAGCCAAGAAATTAGTACAAAGTTTATGTCTAAATAAAAAAGGTGAAGTTGATATTGATGATGGACAGCGTAGAGGAGACAGATATGGAAGAGAGGTTGGTGTCGTTTATTGTGATGGAATAAATCTGAATAAAGCATTAATGGAAAATAACTTGGCAATAATATATTCCAAATATTGTGATATCTCAGAATTTTCAAATGAAGAATGGGCAAAGCCTCATTGCCATTAAATAGATATATTTTATAATTAGAGGGATATAATTGACTCAATCATATCTTTTTATTTAAATTCTAGACACTAGTTACTATAACTTATATTTAACAATGTTATTTATTAAAATTACAAATTAACGATTAAACAATAGAAATAAGTGATTTATAAACGGCTAAAAGTATACTGAAGTTGAAATATAAAAATAAAAGAATATGTTTTAAACCATCTGAAGATAAAAGAAATTTATTTAAAACCTACAAAAAGAATAAGATGTTATTTATTAGAAACAAATTTGAAAACAATATTTACTATAGCTCAGATATACTATTTTTCATTTTTCTATTATTTATAAGTCTATATATCAATCTTCTTTTAATATGTTAAGATAAAATTTATATTTTTTTCATGTGTTTAACTGACAATTTGTTACATTCGAAAATTATGATTCTAATTATTGTTGCATATTATTATATGTGAACTTCATTTTCTACATTTTTTATATTATAATTAAATATTATGTTAGACATCAACCTATATGACAATACTAGGTTATTGGGCTTCACAAGAACAATATTCAATGAAAGATTTGTTTGAATTTGTAAAAGAAGCTGAAAATGCTGGATTTGATCAAACTCTTACAAGTGATCATTCACCTATGGTCACATAACGGTGGCTTTGGTAATTTTACATGGGTTTGGATAGCGGCTGCCGCTGAAAGAACAAAAAATATGAAATTCATTACTGGAGTCACTGCAGCTATATATAGATATAATCCTGCTATAATAGCACAAGCATTTGCATCTTTAGATGTATTATATCCAAGACGAATAGGGCTGGGGATAGGTACAGGAGAAGCCATGAATGAAGTTTCTGTAGGTTTTGATTGGCCTTCCGCAGATACAAGGCTAGAACGAACAACTGAATCTATTCAAATAATAAAAAAATTATGGAATAAAGGAAGTGTTAGTGGTGACAACGGCAAAGAAACAAGATTATCAAACAATAACAATAACAATAATGGTTTTGTAAACTTTAATGGTCAATATTTTAAGCTAAAAAATGCAAAGCTGTATACACCTCCTTCTACAAATATTCCTCTTTATATGGCAGCTTCGGGAAAAGAAGCGATTCAAACTGCTGGCAAATTAACGGATGGATTGATTACTACTTCAAAACCAAATAATTGTAATGAGGTATTTGATCTATTTAATAAAGCAGCAAAAGAAGTAGGAAAAGATCCTAATATACTTGAAAAAATAGCTAAACCAAAAATTTCTTATTCTGAAGATTATGATAAGGCTTTTAAATCCTGTGAATTTTGGAGAACCTCACAAATAGATGATGCTTTTGATAGAGATATAAATGACCCAAGAATATTAGAAAAAACAGCAAAGGAAGAAGTATCAGATGATGACTTAAGAAAATCGATACTAATAATTACCTCAATAGAGGATTTAATTAAACCAATAGAAGAATATTTTAATGCTGGCTTTACCCAAGTATATACACACAGTACAAGTCCGAATGAAATTGAATTTATAAAAAAGTTTGCAAATAAAGTATTACCATATTTTGAAGAAAAAAGAAATGAATAAATAATTTTATTTAATTGTAGATTTAGAAATTTTGCAATATTTTTTGACTAATTCTTATTATTAAATTAATAATACTTATAATTATTTGTAAGATAATTTTCCTTTTAGAATGAAATAATTATTGCTGCTTTTATAATTTCATCTAACAATACAATGTAATAAGATAATAGATTTTATCTAATTAAGAGGATTAAATTTTATAAACTGTATAATATTGATTATAACTTCCAATTATTTCCAATTAAATAAAAATTAAAAAAATAGATTTAACAATTTCAAATAATATTATAATTCGTTAATCTTTCCCAAATTTGATTAGTATAGTAAGGATCTTCAAAAAGAATTTGATAAAATGGGTGGTTACACAATTGAAAGAATATTTGCTTTTAATAAAAATACAGATATAGGTCCAATACAAATTGGAGATCGATTTCATGGATGTGCTTCAGGAAAAGGTCTAAAACCAAAAGAGGGGACAGAATGTGAAAAAAGGTCAATAAAAGATTTCGACAAAATTCATACTTTAACTATTCATGCGAAAATCTCTCCTCAAACTCATATATTTTTGATATTTTAGATTTTATTTTTATAATATTAGATTAAATATTATATAGATATTATTTATTTATTTCTTTGTTGAAACGATAAGGTTATATTTTATAATTTTTATCCACATTTAATGTCTTTCTATATAATTCTCTGGAATTATACCGATCAGGGAATAAAAACAATAAAAGAATCTCCGAAACGAGCAGATGCTTTTAAATCTAAATTAGAACATGCAGGTGGTAAACTAATTGATACATATTATACATTTGGTAAATATGATGGAGTATCAATAGTTGATGCTCCTGATGATGAAACTGTAATGTCTTGTCTATTATCTATTGAAAGTCAAGGGAATGCACGTACTGTAACTCTAAAAGCCTTTAGTTATACTGAGGCAACTAAAATAATTGAGAATATATAACAATAATCTCAATACCATATACTAATATTTTTATCAAATATTTAGATATTTAATGAATATTATTTATCCTTAAGTATTAACAAATAACAAGATAAATATATTAAATCAACTTATACATTTCTGTCCTAATATTATACTCATAGATTAATGATGAATGTAATTATATCTAAAAATAAAATAACAAAAACTGTAAAAGTATTATCTTGTTTTATAATTTCATCACATTTAAAATTGGAACAATACTTAATAATTTTATTAGGAAAATATTTCATAAGTAATTATTCAATAAGATAATAATGAGTCACAATAAATATCTTGTACATTTTATTCCCAACAAAAAGCTAAATTCATATGAAATAGAAAATTTACTTTCAACAATTAATTCAATTTATGATATTTGCCATATAGTAAATTTTACTATTGAAAAGCAAAGAGCGGGAGAAGCTGGAGATTATTTTATATATTTTTCATTTCCCTTCTACATATCTGCGACCATTTTATGAAATTGAGAAGTATTTAACCAAATTATCTTCTGAGAATAAAAATTATGATTATGTTAATACAAATCTGATTGAATTCTTTTTAACTGATATATTTAATAAATTAGATTATAATCATGAAAAAATAAAAATTTAAATTGGTGAGAGAGAAGGTTAAGGCATCAGATTGCAAGAAAGGTCTTTTATTAGTTTGCCATTAATTTCGTAGTCCTTCTTTGATTTCTCCACTAAGATTAGAAAGTATATCAGCTCCAGCTAATGCTGTTTTCCTTGCTGCTTCTCCTAATTGCATTAGAATACTTTTAGCTTCTGTTTGATTGATCGTACCTGTGGAATTATTTGCAACTTCATTTGCCATATTCTTTATTTGTTCTGTTGTGGTTTGAATTTGATCTCTTACATTATTTGTTGTTGTTTCTTGTCCATAGATTGAAAATGAACCTACAATAGGAAGAACAAATAATATTGCAACAATGATTGAATTAATTATTGATTTCATTGTAATAATTATAGTTGTTTTACTATATTATACTTAACTTAATTGATGATAATATATGAAGACTAAATTTGTGAAGATTATATTGATGATTTTATTTGTTTAATACCCATTGTTATATTGAAAATATGTTATTTTCCATTATTTTATGTTATAGCTAGATATAAAAATAAGATATTTGAATTCAATTAGTTAAGTGAATAAATACAAAATAATATTAAAAAATGCATACTAATAAAGAGAGTAAACTAATTTAACACAAATTGTAAATTACCCGACATTAATAAAAACATTGTAAGTAGCATTTTCATTAACTATCTAATTTATAAATTTCTTTCAAGTTAAAGTAAATACCTTGATTATTTTGGGCAGATTAAAAATCCTCATTACTATACCCATTGAGTCTTTAAATTTATTGCATATCCAAAATTTTTAGAATATTATTTAGGATGGGGCTGTTCTTATTATTTCAATTGTATATTCAATAAATCACGTCAGGAGCAACAGACGTGTGGTTCTATATTTTGTTTCATACCAGCATCAGCCCCAATTATATATAGTTATTAAATAATATAAGAATTATAGAAAAACTCGAATTAAAATTAATTTATTAAGAGCCTATCGCTTTGACTAGACATATTGTTAGAATGAGTTATCTTCGATTTTACGATAGAAGAAATATGATAGTACTAGTTTACTTTTTTTATGCAATTCAAGTAACTCTCAATTACATCTTTGTAGAATCTTTGTGTAACTTCAATTGATTTGATAAATGTATACATATTTTTTGTCATAATATTGTCAATTAATTTTAGTGAGTTATCTCTGTTACTAAAAATGGTATACATATTTTGTATGTCAAATGGATGGTCTGTAACCCTTCTAGGAATAGTAAAATCATCCCAAGATGAATTAAAAATATTTTGTAATAAGTTAGTATATTCTGAGCTATAGGAATTTACCATATCCTTGTGAAGTTCTAGAAAATAGTTTGTAATTGCTCTTGCCTCTCTCATAGTCTGTTCTCGATGTTGTTTAAAACAATTATCATCATCTGCTAATAGTATATTACTTTGATTCTTGCCTTGATATATTATAGGTTCAGGTAATTTCCTTTGTGATTGTTGTTCTTCTACTGTTTTGTTATTTTCTTTTTTTGCGAACACTTTGTCATTCTTCCTTGGTTTCCTTGATTTTTTATTATTTAAGGTTTGTTTAGAGGACAATACGAAGGTTATGAACATTCTCACTTAAAAAAAGTAGTATAAAAAATATGAACACTATTACTTAAAAAAAGTATTTTATTGAATTTTTTTCATTTTATTTAGTTTTAATTTACAATAAATATTTTCTTGGAAATATAAGAGTACCAAGTTTTACACTAAATCTTAACAATTTACAAATATTTTTTCAAATGATTTGATGAACAGTGATTATTGCCTATCATTTTAAGGTATGTTAAATGATATTCCTTTCTGTTTGTAAAAAAATATGATTATCTATCATTTCAAGGGTCTTGAAAAAGTCTTTGGCTTTAACACTTGAGATATTATCCAGAGATCATTCTTTGTTCTATGTCTAAATTACCTTAATAGAGAAAAATGGAATGCACCACATGTACCAGACCCAATTTTAGTGAATAATATCATAACCAGTATTATGATTTCTTACCGTTTGGGTAATTTTTGATCTTAGTCAGAAATGGCCTGCTGCAGGCTTAAATAAAGAATAATTATAAAAATTGCTAATGGAGACCAACTAGCAACATCATTTATTCCTTCTTGTAAAGAGAGCCGTGCATCTCGAGTACCTTTACTATATTCAATTATGTTAATCTGAGTAGCTCTGTTTCTCTAGAACTTGTTTAATGTATTTCTTTGATTTATATAGTGTATGATCTAAAACAGATCTGCAAAAATGAATTATTCCATTCCTTAAAAATTATTTTATCAGAAGGAATAAGGTCGTATTGAAGATGGTCTTCCCAAATGGACCAAGAAAATGTATCTTATCTATATCTATGAATTAAAATCATGATAGTGATTCTTATTGTGATTGACTTTGAATTAAAGGAAGTTGATAGATAGTGTTAAAAGTAAATATAAGTAAAACTATTATTATTAGAGAACCTTTGTATTTCATTGGCAACTATAATTTGTGATAGTATCTAGTTTTTTATAGAAAATAAGTTATAGTTAACTATAACCTTTTTGGTTTTATTAATAGTATTTTTAAAAATAATTAATACAAATTATTTGGAACAGAAAAAAGAAGAAAAGAAAGAAGTAGCAGTAATAGTAGTATAAGAAGAAATTAAAATCATTATACAAAAAATAGAGTATGTTCATTAGTAATACACAATATATTTCAATCATAATCGAAACAATTGATATATTTACAGATTTATACTATTTGTGGATCCTCTCTCTACCAATTAATTTTAAACCATTAACCCATAACTGTATGATATTTATTTGATATGATGCTATAAAGCCAATAGTGAAACTAGTTTCTGTAAATATAGGATTACCTCGAAGAGTTAAATTCGAAAATGAATTTGTCACTACTGGAATTTTCAAAAATCCTGTTGATAAAAGGATAAATTTAAAGAAATTAAATCTTGAAGGTGATAAACAAGCTGATCTAACTGTGCATGGTGGTCCAGATAAAGCAGTATATTCTTATCCTTCTGAATATTATGGTTTTTGGAAGGAGAAGTTTCCAGATATACCATTTAACTGGGGCATATTTGGAGAAAATCTAACTACACTTGGTCTTTTCGAGTCTCAGGTTAACATTGGAGATATGTTTCAAATAGGAACTGCGAAGGTAGTTGCAACCCAGCCACGTATGCCTTGCTACAAGCTTGGAGTAAAGTTTGGTAGAATGGATATAATAAAAAAATTTTTAGAGAGTGGTAAATCTGGAATTTACTTTAAAGTTGTAAAGGAAGGTGAAATAGGTACAGATGATTCTATCAATCTAGTTAAAAAAGACAATAACGACGTTACAATAGAAAATATAGTAGAACTTGTTACAAGAGATAAAAATAATAAATTACTTATGGAAAAAGTAGTTAAAGTTCAAGACCTCCCACCAGGCTGGAAACATTATTTTCTTGAAAAACTTTCGCATTTAAATAAATAAAAAAATTGTACATAATGAAAAGAATTGATTCAAAATAATTCTCCTAAACTTTTGAAAGATAGTTTTAATAGAGTAGCAAGAAAATTAAGAATTTCTGTAACTGATAAGTGTAATATGAAATGTATTTATTGCATGCCTAATGGAAACGTTAAATGGTTCGATAATAAGGAAATCCTTAATTTTCAAGAAATAGTTAGAATAACATCTATTTTCGCTCAATTAGGAATAACAAAAGTTCGAATTACTGGTGGAGAACCGTTACTTAGACCTTCGTTGGAGAACCTGATTAGGGATTTAACAAAGATACAAAATATCAAAACTATCAGTATGACTACTAACGGGATTTTATTGGAAGATAAAATAAATCAATTAAAATCAGCAGGATTGAATGCTCTAAATATTAGTCTTGATACCTTTAGAGAAGAACGATTTAGAACTTTAAATGGTATTTCTAATTTAAATAAAGTTCTCAACGGTATTCAAAAAGCAAGCGAGTTAGGATTCAAAATAAAAATTAATACTGTAATAATTAGAGATTGGAACGATGATGAAATAATTAATTTCGTCAAATTTGCCAGAGATACTAAATTAAGTATCCGTTTTATTGAATTTATGCCTCTTGATGGATCGGGTATTTGGAATTATAATCTTGTTGTTACTAAGCAAGAAATAATAAAAAAAATAAAATCTGATTTTCATAATGTTATCTCTTTTGATGAACATAATAATTCCTCTTCTTTTCAATCGGATCCAGCAACTGTCTATAATTTTGATGATGGAAAAGGAAAAATTGGATTTATTTCATCAATTACAGAACCTTTTTGTTCAAACTGTGACAGGGTGAGATTGACTTCTGATGGTAGATTCCTGACTTGTCTTTTCGAAAAAGAGGGCTATGATTTAAAGAAAATGATTAGAAATGCAAAGACCGATCAGGAAATTATGGATTATATTTTAAGTAGTCATACAAAGAAACCAGAGGGGATAGTAGAATTAATTAGAATTAATGGACTTAGACCAACCTTAAATCTTATGCATACAATAGGTGGTTGATAACAATGAACTTAACTGAGTATACAACTTTGAAGATAAGATTATTTGGAATTTTGAGAGAGAAAATGGATAGCGATAATTTGATTATTTCCATCCATAATACATCAATTTCATTGAAAGAACTTAGGAAATATCTTGAAGAGTTATACCCTTCTCTCGGTTTGAATGAGATAAATATTGTATTTGCTGTTAATAAAGTAATACGTAACGACTATATGAATGTGAAATCATCAGATGAAATTGCTATTATACCCCCAATAAGTGGAGGATAATGGTGGGAAAATTATTTGATTTCAACAACAAAAGATACAATTTATCAAACAAAAATATTTGATCAAATTAAAGATGATTCTTGTGGCGCAATAGTTTCTTTTACAGGACTTGTTAGGGATCATAATTCTAAGGGGAAAGTTGAGGGTATTTTTTATGAGGCATATGATGAAATGGTTGAAGAAATATTAAGAAACATCGAAAAGGAAGTTTTCAAAAATTGGAATATTAAAAAATTTATTGCAGTACATAGAACCGGATATGTTCAGGTAGGAGAAATAAGTGTTATAGTTGCAGTTACTTCAGAACATAGAAAAGAGGCATTTGAAGCATGTAGTTATGGAATTGAGAATATAAAAAAAAGGTGTCCTATCTGGAAAAAAGAAAAAACTCAATTTGGCAATGAATGGATAGAAGGTGTTAAGATAAGTGAATGACACAAATTCTTACAAGGGAATGTTCGATGTATCCATAAAAGGAGACACATTAAGAATTGCTACTGCACAAGCAATAATCAAAGTATCTCCTGATAGTATTGATCTGATTAAAAATAAAATGACACCAAAGGGAGATATTATAGAAGCAGCAAAACTTTCAGCTGCTCTTGGAGCAAAAAAAACCTGGGAATTAATACCTTATTGCCATTCTATTCCAATAGATCACATTTCTACACTAATATTGTTATATGAATCATCAATAAAAATTAAAGTTAGTGTTAAAAGTGTCTGGAAAACAGGAGTTGAAATGGAAGCTTTAACTGGATGTTGTACGGCGGCACTAACCATATACGATATGCTCAAACCAATAGACAATCATCTAATAATAGAGTCAATAAAATTGTTAGATAAAACTGGCGGTAAGAGAGATTTTATAGAAAACCTTGATAAAAAAATTACCGTTGCTATATTTGTTATAAGTGATTCTACTTTTAATGGAACAAGAATTGACAAGTCGGGAAAAATGATCGTTAATAGATTGAAAAATGTTGATATCACTAAGAATATTGAAATTGTAGGTTATGAAATATTACCTGATAGTATAGACAAAATCAAGACATATCTTATTAAATATTCTGATGAAAAAAAAGTAGATCTAATAATAACTTCAGGAGGTACTGGGTTTAGTAAAAGAGATGTAACTCCAGAGGCAACTAAAATGGTTATTGATAAAGAGGCAAATGGAATTTCTGAAGCCATAAGATCATATGGTCAAAGGAGAACACCTTTATCAATGCTTTCAAGGGGAATGTCTGGAACTAGAGGAGAAACCTTAATTGTAAATTTACCAGGAAGCACTAAAGCAGTATCAGAATCATTAGATCTACTTTTGCCTAGCATATTCCATATATTTAATATGTTAGGAGGGAAAGGTCATTAATGACTTTTTACTAATAGTACTTGCTCCTATCTTCTTTATAATAAGTTTTTTTTATTCTTCTGTAGGATTTGCTGGGGGAAGTAGTTATATAGCTATCTTAGTTCTTGCCGGAGTCAATTTGTATACAGTTCCACCAATCTCTTTAGCATTAAACATTATTGTATCTTCTGCAGCCTTATTTAATTATATAAAAGCAGGTCATCTATCATTAAGATTATCATTCCCTTTATTAATTTCAGTACCTTTTGCATTTATTGGAGGTTCTATAATTCTACCAGAAAAAATGTTAACATTAATTTTTGTCATATCTCTTTTTTCTGCTTCAGCCGCATTGCTATTGTCTGGAAGAAGAAGAATAACATTTCAACACGAAAAGATAAGAAAAATGAATTTGAATTTTGTTAAAACTACATTAATAACCACTCCATTAGGTGCTCTTCTTGGTAGTATTTCTGGTCTTGTTGGAATAGGTGGCGGGATATGGCTTTCACCAATATTGATAATGTCAGGTTTAGCTAATCCCAAACAGGCTGCAGCTTCTGCCAGTTTATTTATACTAACAAATTCTATAAGTGGATTTATTGCTCATACTATAACCAAGAATATAGATTTTGATTTGATCATACCATTATCCATTGTTGTTCTGATAGGAGGTTTAATGGGATCTAGACTTGGTGCACTCAAGTTTGATCATCAAAAAATTATAATCATAATAGGAATATTAGTTGCATTAGCAGCAATTAATCTTGCTACAAGATTATTCAAATAATAAATTACAAAAAGTCTATGGGATTGCTAGATGCAAAAGAAAACCCAGGCAATAAATTTACTTGTACATTATTTTCTTTTTCAATTTTTGTTATTTTTTCAGATACTAGTACATAACCGTTCGCTCTAGTCATAACTGTCATATTTGAGGTTTCTCCAGTTATTGGTTCCGCCTTAATGCTATTGTTAGTTTTTGAATATGATAAACGGACATACAATATTTTTACAAAGTTTTGAAATTTCTTTCTAGCTTTCCAGTTATCAGTAATCTTAGCATTTATAAACACATAATTATTATGTGATAATCCAATTAAAGATCTAATCAATGGTAAAGCCAATACAATGAAAGCATTAATAGCTCCTTGAATAGGACCGGGTAATATAATAATAGGTTTAGATTTTACTGCTGCTATTTTAGTTACTCTTCCTCGATCAAGTTTAATTCCATGAGCAAGAATCCCTGGTTTTCCCATAGAATTAATAGTTTCTGCAATGAGGTCCTTATGTCCAACTGACGACCCTCCTATAGTAAGAACAATATCATTTTGAGATAAGGCATTGTTTATCTTACTCTTAATCATTTTCACATTGTCAGATGTTATTCCTAGATCAACAGGTATTCCCCCAGAAGCTTCTATTAATGTAGAAATTATTTGACCATTAGTATTGAGAATCTTTCCATAAGCAACCTCATCAATATCATTGGTTAACTCACTTCCAGTTGGAATTATTGCAACTTTTGGTTTTTTATATACATTTAGTTTTTTAATCTTCATACTATTTAACAAAGATATATCTTGAATTCGTAGTAAGTGTCCTTTTTTAAAAATTAATTTATTTTTAGTAATATCCTTTCCTGCAAGTGAAATAAATGATCCTTTTGGAAATTCAGAAAAAATCTTAACTGATCTATCAATTTTATTAAATTGTGAATATTCGATAGGAACAATTGTATCTGACTTTGGAGGTAAATATCCACCTGTTGGAATTCTGGCAGCTTGTCCGGGTTCCAAAGGTTCACATTTTGTATTTCGAAGTTTAACCTCGCTTATTACTTTGAGGATGATGGGTTTTAAATTAGAAGCACCTTTTATGTCATCATAAAGAACTGCAAAGCCATCCATGTGTGAAGAATCATACAATGGAATATTGACAGTTGAATTGATAGCATTATATAAAATCCGACCCAGTGACTTGTGATTAGTATTGACTATTTCAATCTTGGGTTGCACAGAAATATTTTTTCTTAATTCGAAAAAGGCAGTTCGGATGGATGAATATGAAGTTGATTCTTTATACATGAGTAATTCTTAAAATAAAAACTCATAATATGATTCTTTAATTTATAAAAAATAATTATTGTATTTATAACATGTTATTTATCTAAATGCAAAAATTATAATTATTATCAAATATACATCGATACCATAAAATAGTTATTTTAATAAATGTGATATTTAATCCGTGACTTTTAAATGACCTTAATTTCTTTTCTATGATATGTTTCATTAATTTGATAGGTAAAAAAATGATTTTACGGTTAGATATACTGTGTAAACTAAAATAATTGTAGTACATTTAAATAATAATATTTGTGAAAGTATTTAATGATGAAAACAACAAGGGTTTCATCTATAAAAATTATATATATAATGTTCTTTGTTGTTTTAGTATTTGTTTCAATCAATTCTTCCTCTATGAAGGTATTTTCTTCGTCTAATAATCTTGCAGCAACTCACCAAAATAATAGTGAATCAATAAATAGAAATGATAGTATAATGTTGCCGGGAAAAAATATGACCTTCGGTGTTTCTCTTGATAATGCAAAAATGCATTTAATGGAAGCAATAATGGATCTCAAAGAGAACAATATTGATGGAGCATTGATACAATTGAATATAACCAGTGATAATATAAATATGCATGAACAAGAGATGTCAGATATGATGAAGATGATAGATAAGATGGAAGAAGTATATAAATAAAAAATTAAATGTAATATTTGTCAAACTAATAGGTAATATATTAACTTTTAAATAGACTTTATCCACGTTATAATAATACCATTTATTTTTATAATTAATAAATTTGATCTAAAAAACCTTAAATCAGCTATTAACTAATAAAGTTCTGTGATAGAGAGATCAAATTCTATCTTATTTTCCTTTGCTTTAGGAATTGTTGCGGGACTTGTATCTATTGCAGTATCAATAATGATTAAAGTATTTGTTGGCGGATTATTTCTGCCAGAACTTGCATCACAAACATTATTTTCGCTCACACCAGGAGAATTTGAATCTCAAGCAATAGATACCTTAGGTCCTCTTGCAAAATATTCCGCCTTCATAGGTTCTATACTAGTTACAATAATAATCTTTGGTCTAATTGGAATTTTTCTAATTAAATTGTATAACAAGCTTCGATGGAACAGCTATATAGTGAAATTTATATCTTCTTTCGCATTAACTTATGGGGTTTTGGTTATTATTTCTATTATGATGGTAATAATGATACATGTTAGGAGCGGATCTCAAACAATTTCAATTCAACATATTATTCTTTCTCTTATTCCGACACAAATAGTTTTTGGGTTAATTTTTTCATTGTTTTCGGGAAAAACAAAAACTAAAGATAAATTACAAGACCCTTACCAACCAGTAGTGAGAGAGAATATTACAGTAGTAAATTACAATAGAAGAGAATTTATTCGTTTAATTATTGCATCTGCAGTTTCTATTCCAATTATATATTTTGGGTTAAATCGATTATTTTCACCACAAGAACTAGAACAACAACAAATTCAACCTGATATCTCAAATTTATTGCCACCACAATCACGATCAATATCCCCTGACTTTAAAGATCCAACACTTGCTCCATTACTTGCTTCAGAAATAACACCTACTTATCTATTTTATAGAATAGATATAAATCCTATTATTCCTGAGGTAGATGTAAATTCTTGGAATTTGCTGATTAAAGGAATGGTTGATACTCCATTAAAATTGAGTTATGAAGAAATAAAATCTATGTCTGCAATCGAAGAATTTGTAACCTTAGAATGTATAAGTAATAAGATAGGTGGAGATCTTATTGGTACTGCATTGTGGAAAGGAGTACGGCTCAAAGATATTCTTGAAAAAGCAAAGATTCTTCCTGGTGTTCAATACATAGTATTTAGATGTTCTGATGGTTATGATGTGGGTATCCCATTGAATAAAGGGCTTATGAATGAAACAATATTAGCATATGAAATGAATTTAGCTCCATTAACTTCTAAGCATGGGTTTCCTGTTAGAGCGATAGTGCCGGGCTTATATGGAATGATGAATCCAAAATGGATTACAGAAATAGAATTAGTGGATAAAGTATATGAGGGCTATTGGCAGAGAAATGGTTGGTCAAATATAGCCGAATATAATACTGGATCCTCAATAGTTATTCCAGGACAAGCACCAATAAGAAATAGGTTCAGAAATTTAGATGAAAATTTGACTACTAATTCTCCTTCATTTAGTAATAGAGTGCCGATAGCAGGAATAGCATTTGGAGGGGATAAAGGGATTTCAAAAGTAGAAGTCAGTACAGATGGTGGTAAATCTTGGAAAACTGCTAAAATCAAGGAACCTCTTTCTAGGTATACCTGGGTATTGTGGACAACAGGATTCATTCCAGAAAAAGTAGAAAATTATAAAATCATAGTTAGAGCTACAGACAAAAATGGAAAAGTCCAAAGTTCTGAGTTAAATAAGCCCTTTCCAGATGGAGCAACAGGATATCATACAATAAGTGTATAAATATCACTTCATTAAATATCAAATAAAATTAATTCTTTTTATAATAATAAGCAAAGTAACTAAAAATACTATTATAAGTAATGGTTAGGAAATATTTAATGATAAAAATATATAGGATGTTATGATGTTATGATGTTAGATTCTTATTTGTCTTATGACTAGGCAGATTTTGATTCTAGTTTTTGCTTTACTGTTTGAGCTGCTTGTTGTAATCCTTTTTCTATCTTATTGTTAGCACCATCTCCTGAAAGAAAATTCGCAATCTTTCCTGAACTTGGTAATTCATAATCGATAGAATGTCTTATATGTGTAGTATTTTGACTTTCGTTAAACTCTTGTACACTTTTCCAATATTTAAATGGACCATCCTTTTGTTCTGTTATCAGTCTTTTATTTTGTTCTTTATCAGTTACTTGTAAAATCATCTCATCTTCTCTTCCCATATATTCACCTTTCACTTTTATTTCAGATCCTTCTTCATTTTTCGAACCTGAAAGTGATTGTGATTCCTTAACAATATCCTGTGGCCATGCTTCCTTTATGTTATCTGGATTGGTATAATATTCATATACTTGTTCTAGTGGCGCCTGAATATCTATTTCATATTTGATTTTTGTCATGATGATTCCTGTGAAATATAATTTATAAAGGTTGGTGAAATGATACACTCGTTGGGCACTATTAAGATGTCTTCAAGTTTCTAATCCGATATGGATGTTTTGACAATAAAAATAGCAATTCTACTTGTTAATAATATATTATCACTCTATATTATATTAACTTAAATTTTTTGATTACACTAAAATTACACTTAAACGATAATTTAAGATACTCAATTGTTTTTGATTTATTTTATAGGAAAAAAGATTTAGAGGAAGTACTGTAAAAATAATTATTTTGAATACATACATATGTTAATTGATATTACTCGATCTTAATTCGATAGGCACTATTAAATCTCGAATTTTTCGATGCCAAAATAACAAATACGAAGTAAATTATCTATAGTAGATAAGTTAATTTTAAGTTTTAAAAAAGAATCTTTGTGTTATTTTTTAAAACTGTAAAAGCTCATCTATTTCTACGTTAGATGAATTAGTAAATGCACTAGTCACTGGAGTTAAACTTGAAAATATAATTACTGTTCCTAATGAAATTCACATAGGGGATAT
>Ga0299914_10001450_pt1 | contig 15676 bp, 13 predicted proteins | sample RVTome_10_FD_201361 | JGI IMG/M metagenome (GOLD analysis project Ga0299914, IMG submission 201361) | Soil microbial communities from uranium-contaminated site in the Upper Colorado River Basin, Wyoming, United States - RVT153D57 (version 2) ...
GACATGGTGGCGACGGGTGGCGCGAGGCCGGAGCTGGTGGCTGCCTGTAGCGAACGTTCGATCATCTCGGGCGCCAGCTCGTCGTCGTCGTCGAGAAACGTGATCCAGGAGCCGCGCGCGTGCGCGATCCCGGTGTTGCGGGCGGCCGACGGCCCGCCGGCGCGCTCCCGGCGGATCACGCGGACACGGTCGTCGCCGGTCTCCCAGGCGAACGCGGGCCGGGAGCCGTCGTCGATCACCAGCACCTCGACGTCACCGAGCGTCTGGGCGAGGGCACTGGCGATCGCACGCCGCACGAGCTTCGGGCGGTCGTGCGTGGTGATTACGATCGAGGCCTGAGGGCTATCGGACATGCTCGACGATCCCACCTTCTCGAAATGCGGCTTCTTCGGGCCAACGCAGCCGCTAGTCACGCGCTGGCGACCGACGCAGCGCCCCACTCAATCGATCCTCGACCTCATCAAGTTGGCGCTCAATTGTGAAGTGCTCCTCGAAGCGCTTGTGTCCGGCGCTTGCGATCGATTCGCGCAGTTGAGAATCTCTGGCGAGCTCCCCGATCGCGGCGCGAAGAGTTGGTTGGTCACCGGGTTCATAGAAGAGTGCATGACGTCGGTCCTCGAGAGAGCGGGCCATCTCACCCGCTCGCGGCAGCACCGAGGCGCGACGGGCGGCAAGGTATTCTTTGAGCTTGAGCGGGGAGTAATGGAACTCGCCGCGTCCGGACGGGATGACGGCGATGTCGAACGACTTGATGAGCGCGGGTACGTGACCTTGACCGACGGTTCCGAGCGATCTGCAGGGCACCTCGAGCTCTCGAGCGAGCGCCTCGCAGGCAGCTCTCGTCGGCCCATCGCCGACGAGAAGCAGCACGAGTCGTGGACAGCTGCGCCGGGCCTCTGCGGTCGCCCGAATCAAGAGGTCGACGTGATGAAACGGCCGGAACGTTCCGACCCAGCCGACGACGATCTCGTCGGTGAACCCGAGCTCTACCCGCCGCGGGCTCGCACCATCAAAGCGCTCTGCGTCGGCGGTGCAGGGTGCGACCATCACGCGCCGCGGATCGGCGCCGAGCGCGACCGTGGCGGCTGCGACCTCCTCGCTGACGCACGCCACGAGATCGGCCGCCTCGAACTGGGGTTGCTCGCCCAGCCACTCGACGATCCGACCCCAGCCCGGACGCGTGACACCCCACTGTCGGGCCTCCCAGACCTGCGGCGCGTGCACGTACAGCACCAGCGGAACCTCGAGGCGGCGGGCCAACCGAAAACCGGCGCGCTGGAAAAGGTCGTGGTGCTGCCACACGTAGAGCGGCTGCGAGACCTCAGGGCTGGGCACCGCGAACGAGTAGCGCAACGCGCGCCCGAGAGCGCGTCCGTCCTTCGCGAGGCGCTTGATGTCCTGCCCGCGCGCTCTTCCACGCGAAGGGGGAGTGCCGGACCCCGGTGAGAACGCAAGGTCCCTGGCCTCGGTCGGAGTCAAGACCGCGTCAGGCGTTATGACCGGAGCGGCGCCGTATCTCCGCTCGCTCGCCTCGGCCCAGTTCGCCAAAACGACCCACAGCGCGCCGGCCAGGAGTTGTTCTCGACCCGGTGCAACGAAGAGGACGCTCCGGTTGCCGGTCATTGCACCGCTCGCACCGCCCGCACGGTCCACAGAGCCACAATAACGAAGCCTCTTCCTTCATTGATCATGCGGACCGATCGCGACTACACACGATGCGCCATGCGAGTCGTCGGTTTCGTTCCCTCGAAGCTCACAAGCCAGCGCCTGCCCCGGAAGAACGTGCGCCGTCTCGGCGGGGTGCCGCTCATCAGCCGTGTGCTGCGGACCCTCAGCCGCGTACCGGACGTGCACGAGACCATCGTGTATGCGAGCGACGACAAGGTCATGGGTTACGTCGCCCCCGATCTCGATTGCCGCTTCGTCAAGCGACCGGCCTGGCTCGACGAGGACACGGCCATGGTCGAAGACTTCGTGGGCTGCTTCCTGGAGGCGATCCCGTCGGACGTCGTCGCACTCTTGCACGCGACGTCACCCTTCATCAGTCCCACAACTGTTAGTGCCTGCGTTCAAGCAGTTGCGAGCGGCGAATACGAATCGGCGTTCGCCGCGCAGGAGCTCCGACGCTTCGCATGGTTCGACGGCCGACCACTCAACTACGCGCTCGATAAGCCGACACCACGCACTCAGGATCTGCCGCCCGTCCTCGTCGAGCAGAGCGGGCTCTACGTGTTCACCCGAGACCTGTTCAACCGAACGCGATGTCGCATTGCCGACGCGCCGTACATTCACCTCGTCGACGACTTCGAGGGGCACGACATCGACACGAACGAAGACTTCGAGCTCGCCGAGGCGATGCTCCTCGCCCGCGCGCGCGGGCGAGTGTGACACACCCTCAATGAGGCTGGTCGGCGAGCTCCTTGTACAGCGATTCCAGCTCGATTCGCGGAACGTCTCGAGTCAGCGAGCTGTTGCCCGAGGCGAGGCGGAGCGTTGTTCCGTGCGATTGCAGCCATGCCGAAGTCGCCGGGATTGCGTCGCGGACGGCTTCGGCCTCCCCGGGCAGCATGGTGGTGCGGTTGTAGACACGCCCGGCACGGTGATGGAGCAGCGCCCGAGTCCAACGAGCTGCGCGCTTGACGGCGCGAGGCATCTCGCCGCGCAGCCGCGCCATTCGATGGGCGTCTCGTCCCTTGTCGTAGAAGGTCGCCGAGGAGGAGCTGTCGTAGAAGTGGACGTTGTTCCTCCTATCGTTGGCAATGTCCCAGCCGACGGTGATCACCTCGGACACGCCGAGGTGGACGGCGAGAAACAGTGCTTCCTCGTGCAGGATGCCGGGTCCCCAGGGCCGTTCGAGAGAGTAACTCAGCAGGTACCGATCGAAGTCCCGTGTGACAACCAGCGACTCGGAGAGGTCGGAAGCGTGAGGCGCGTGCGGGAGGCTGATGTCGAAGCGATTCAACTGGGGAACTTGCCCGCTGGGTTCCGCTCCGAAGACCCGAATCGTCAGCGGCGAGGACACGCCGTAACGCGACACGTTGTAGGAGTTGAAACAGAGAAGGTCGGCCTGGTTACCGACAACTTCGACGGCCTGCTTGATCGCGATCGTGAGCACGCCGTCGAGCGACCGGCGGAGGCGTTCGGCGTCGAGGCGCGCGAGCGACGGTCCACAGGTGACGATCGCACACCGGGCACCTCTGTACGCATCCTTGAGAAGCTCGATCTGCCGGGTTCTGTCGGACGCGCTTCTGAGGGAAGGTGCAAGTTCGTTAGTGGCCGGGTGCATCACGGCGCCCCGTCGTCGGAGGGCCGGCGTTCATGCAGTTGGAGCAGCTCGGTGAGATCGTCGACGGTGGTCATCGAACCGTCGGCGAAACGAGCTTCCCATCCTTCGAGCTCGGTCCAGTGGCTCACGAAGATGAAGTCGAGACCGGTCGCCTTCGCCGCATCGTGGTCGTACAGGCTGTCTCCGACGACAACCGCAGGCCGCCGGTGCGCCTGGTTCACGATGGAGCCGATGAGTTCCGCCTTCGGCGCCGGGCTTCCGTAGACACCGTCGAAGAGCGAACCGAGTGACCGCTCGCCGAGCAACGCTCGCAACTCGGCCTGATCACTGCCGGACACGACGTACGCCTCCGATCCCGATCGGCGAATCTCAGCCAGCAGGTGGTGAATGCCTGGGTCCTCGTCGACCTCTCGGAGTCCTCGCAGGCATTGGTCGGCGAACGTCTCCAGGAGGGCTTCCAACTCTCCCGGTTCCGGATCCCGCCGGAGTACGCAGTCGAAGAACCACGCGAATTTCTCGTACCGAGAGACTCCACCGTTGGTGACATGATGCGTGACCATCGCAGACGCGGCCGCGTCGCCGTAACGGGACGCCGCAGCGCGAAACGCTCTCGTCTTGACTTCGTTCGAATCCAGGAGGACGCCGTCGCAGTCGAAGATCCAGGTGCGGTAATTCCAGGTCATCAACCCGGGTCTCGGTGCGCGAACAGTGATGACGTCGAGATCGAGTAGCTCGTTCGCGTGAGCGAGACGACGGGTGGGGTACTCGGGCTCTCTTGGAAGGCCGCGAAGATCGATTCCATGGCCTCGTGCCTCGGGTCACGACGACCGAAGCCGTCGAATCCCGTCAGCAGTATCCGCTTGGCACCACCGGCGGCGGCCACGGACATTGCGTAGGCAGCTGCTTCGAGGCGGGGAATGCTGCATTCGGTTGCCTCGATCACGAAACCTTCGCTCGAGACGCGCATGCCGTAGTCGCGGACGTCGAGCCCGGGCGGCACGGCACCTACACGCTCTCGGACCGACGACGGCATGAACACCGGTCGACTGAGACGGCCGATCTCGTCGGCATCGATCACCGCGCGTACGGGATGGGAGACGACGTACGCGTCCACGAGCTCGGCAGCAACCGGTGGACGCACGTTGAGGCCGATCACGATGGGCTTGACGCGATCGATGTAGCGCTCGATGTCGCCCCGCCGTTCCTGGCCGCTCGGCCCTGGGCCAACGATCAGGACGTCTCGATCCGAACACCAGCCCGTCGCACTCCACGTGCCCTCGGCGCGCCCCTGGGTCGGTGGGCTTGCCGCCGAGTCGAGCTGGACCTGGCTGAAGCTCGCGCCGGTGCCGGAGCCGAGCTCTTCCAGTGCGACCACGATCTCGTCGGCGGTGTAGCGGCCGTCGCGGGTCATCTCCTGTATGTACGTCGGGTGGACTCCCCTCGCAGCCGACAGGAAGTAGTACGGGTTGCTGCCCCATCCATACTCCCGGTGCAACTCGGCGAAATCACCCAACACCAGCTCGAGGAGCGGTAGGTAGTTCACCTCCGACTGGCCGCGACCGGTCAGTTCGATGGCGAGGTACTCGGTCCGCGCGTTCCCGGGCCCCCTGCCCATGCCCCGCAGAGTCCCGTCGACCCAGGTCGCGCCGGCGTCGACGGCGAGAAGCGAGTTGGCGAAGGCGAGCGACATGTTGTCGTGCATGTGGCAACCGACGACGCCCCCAAAGGCTTCGCGGATCGCAGAGATGATGTGCGCGATCTCACCACCACCTCGAAGGCCACCAAATGAGTCGGCGAAATACGCAAGCTCGATGCCCCACTCCTCTGCGAGTGCTCCGAAACGCGCGAACTCGGCCGTCGTGCGATTGCTCGCTTGCATGAGGTTGACGCCGACGCGGTAGCCGAGGTCGAGCAACCGGTCCACCGCGGGCGAAAGCGGTTCGAGCTCCGCCAGGTTCGACGCGATGCGAACCATCGAGATGGGCGAGTCCGCAGTCCGAGTGAAGAGCTCGTCAACCGCTTCACGCGGGCGGTCATCGCTCACGAGCTCCTTCGCGTTGCACATCACGCCGAGCGTGATCGCGCCAGGCAGTTCGAGGCTGGCGAGGAAGTCGTCTGTCGTATAGGCGACGGGGCCCATGTAACGGTCGACGACCCGACTGCGGAAGCCGAGCTCGACGACGGGGATCCCCGCCACCGACATGGCGTTCAGGTAACGCTGGATGAGGGACGTCGAGAAGTCCCAGTCGTTGTAATAGCCCCCGTCGCGTAGCGTGCAATCGAGCAGGACGATCGGTTCTCGGGGTTCGACCTCCGGGCTCGTCGGCTTGCTCATTGCGGATCTCCGTCGGGCGATCGGCGTGCTCTGGTTTCGCATGTTACCGGTCCACCCCCTGGCGACCGGGTCCGACACATCCAGCGGGACTGCCTGCCGACCGCGCGTGACTCGGATGCCGACCCGGCCGGCTCGACCGTTCGGCCCATGCGGTTCATCCACCCGTCCCGGCAGGCGGCGAGGTTGAGTCGGAGGTGGCAGTACGCGGCGCGCGGCTGCACCGGCAGGTTCGCCAACGGCTTGGCCACCCCCGCGATCGCCGTGACCCGCAGTGCGGAGCGTGGCCGGCCGATGGCGCGCAGGATCCAAACAAGATTCCGGAGGCTGTAGTACCGACGCCACGTGGGCTCGCTCAGCGAGCGCGTCGGCGCGATCCGAACGCCAAGCCGGCCTCCTCGAACGCGCCCTTCGTACCAGCTGGGACCGTGCGCGTAGAGGGAGTAGCCGGCGCGGCCGAGTCGCAAACCGAACTCGAGCTCCTCGAGGCCGAAGAACAGCTCCGCCCGGGGGGTACCGACCGAGCGCAGGGCGCGTACCGCGTACAGGGGGCACAGGTTCCCGGCGATGCAGTCGACCGGCACCGCGCCGTGGAGGTCGCGGTCGGGTACGCGCAAGATCCTTCCGACGCGCTGGTCGAACCTGGTTCCTTGGAGGCCGACGCCGCCAGTCGCCGGATTACTGGCGCGCGACTCCGCCGCGAAGTCGGCGAGCATCGCCACCGTGCCGGGTTCGGGAAGCGGGTCGTCGTCGTCGAGCGTCATGACCCAGTCGTTGTCGCCCGCGTGGGCGAGGATGGAGCGCATCCCGACGGCGATGCCGCCCGCGGGACCGAGGTTCTCCGGCGCGGCCACGTATTCGGCGTCGGGAACAAGATCACGAACGGCGCGCTCGCCGTCGGGGCTCGGGCTGTTGTCCACGACGACGAAGCGATCGAAGGGGCGCGTCTGCGACGCCACCGCCGTCAGCGAAGCGACGAGCTGCTGCGGGCGCCGGTACGTCACGAGGATGCCGTGTATCGCGAAGTGTTCGCCCGCCGGAGCCACCGGTCGCGTTCCTTCAGTGTTCAGCTTTGCCAGGCGGCGGGGCCGTACATGAACACGTCGGGATGCACCTCGTCGGGAATATGGCGATCCGGCCGACTCGGTCCGGGCTTTGGAACCGGTGATCGGTGGCCGGACGTGCGTCCTAGCGTAGACGGACCCGTCGTATAGGCTCAGCGAGATGCCTGTGGACCTGGAGCCCCGGACCCTCGAGCTGCGCGACTACCTCCGGGTCATCCGGCGGTTCAAGTGGACGATCGCGCTCACCGTCGTCCTGTGTGTCGCCGCCGCTCTGGCGCTGTCGTTTCGCGAGGAGCCGAAGTACACGGCGATCTCCAGTTTGGTCATCACACCCGAGCTCGCGGAGACCCTGCTCAATCCCTCTGCCGGGAATCCCAATGGTGGCGGCGCGCCCGAGAATGCCGCCCGCGTGATCGCGACCGAGATGCAGATCATGAGCAGCCCTCCGGTCGTCAAGGCCGTGACAGAGGAGCTCGGCTATTCGCCGGAAGGCGTCACGTTCGAGTCCGTACCCAACACCGACATCATCCATATCTCAGTCACAGGCACTGACCCCGAGAGGGCCGCCGAGACCGCCAACGTCTACGCCGAGACCTACATCGACCAGAGCCGAGAGCAGGACATCGACGAAGCGCGCGCCGCCATCGACCAGGTGCAGGGCGAGGTCCTCAGGCTCGCCGAACGGATCACACCTCTCGAGGCCGACCTTGGCTTGAACCCGCCGGCTCCTCCAGAGGAGGGGCAACGGGGGCCCACCGACCCGCGCGAGATCGAGCTCGCCCGGCTCGAAGGCCAGCGCAACTCCTACCTACTGGAGGTCGAGCAGCTCCAGACCGCGATCACTGCCACGCAGCAGGGTGGGCCCGACATCTTCGCCGAGGCCTCCGTGCCCGACGACCCGATCAACAAGACGCCCGTGCGCAACGGTGTGGCCGGGCTGGCGCTCGGTATCCTCCTCGGAGTAGCGCTCGCGTTCCTGCGGGAGTACCTCGACGACAGCGTCAAGACGAAGGAAGACCTCGAGCGGGCGTCCGGCCTCACCGTCGTGGGGCTCATTCCCGAGCTTCCGGACTGGAAGAACCGCAAAGCCACGCCACTGGTCGCGATGGCCCAGCCACGATCGCACGCGTCGGAGGCGTATCGCACCGTGCGGACGTCGCTCGAGTTCCTCGGGCTCGACCACCCGATCACCAGCGTGCAGGTGACGAGCGCACTCGCGGCCGAGGGGAAGACGACGACGCTCTCGAACCTCGCGACCACCTTCGCCAAGGGCGGCCAACGCGTGATCGTGCTCTGCTGTGACCTCCGGCGTCCGCGAGTGCACGAGTTCTTCGGCCTCGACAACCGGGTGGGCTTCACTTCGATCCTCCTCGGCGAGACCCCGCTGTCGGATGCCATCCAGGACGTGCCCGCCGACGGCCTCCCGCTGCGGCTGGTCGCGTCGGGCCCGCTCCCGCCCAACCCGGCGGAGCTCCTGTCGTCCAACCGCGCCGCCAGCGTCATCGAGGCGCTCCACGAACGCTGCGACCTGCTGCTGATCGATAGCCCGCCCGTCGTCCCAGTCACCGACGCCCTCGTCCTCGCCGGCCTGGTCGACGCCGTCCTGCTGGTCGGTGACTCCGGGTCGACGACCAAGCGGAGCCTCGGCCGGGCCGTGGAGCTGCTCCGCCAGGTCGACGCACCGCTCGTCGGCGCGGTCCTCAACGGTGTGGGCTCGCGGACGGAGTACGGCTACGAGTACGGCAAGGAGTACTACGCCTACCACGCGGAGCCGGGCCGGAAGCGGGGTGGCGGGCGTGCGGCGCCGAACGGCCGTACACGCGGCTCGAAGAAGACCCGCGTCCCTTCGCCCTGAGCTCGGGTCGTCGGTGAGTAGCCGCTCCTCGGCGCCCCTCTCGCTCGACTCTCACGGGCAGGTCCCGCGCCCACCGGTGCCGCGCGCGACCGCGTGGGCGATCAGCATCAGCTGTCTCGGTGGCGCCGTCTACGCGGTGTTGATCGTTTTTGCGATGCTGGACACGAACGTCAACATGCTCCAGGCGCTGACGGTGGCACCGCTCCTGGTGCTGTTCACGGTGCCGATCGCGCTCCGCATCGCTCGCATGGAGCGCGACCGCACGCTCGCGGCGATCGTCATGGCCGCCTTGATCGCCAAGCTGCTGGCAGCACTCGTCCGGTACTACGTCGCTTACTCGGTGTACAGCGGCGTCGCCGACGCCACGAGGTACGACAACGACGGGCGGCGACTGGCGGAGTATTTCCGGCGGTGGGACTTCGACATCGAGATCGGGAAGATCGTCGGGACGAACTTCATCCGGATCGTCACGGGGGTCGTCTACGCGATCTTCGGCTCGTCGAGGCTCGGCGGGTTCCTCGTGTTCGCCTGGCTCGGGTTCCTCGGGCTGGTGCTCTTCTGGCGGGCGTTCCGCATCGGAGTCCCCGAAGGTGACGGGCGCCGGTACATGTTGCTCGTGCTGTTCCTGCCGTCGCTGCTCTACTGGCCGTCGAGCATCGGGAAAGAGGCGTGGGTGATGCTCGGGCTCGGGATCTGCGCCGTCGGCGTGGCTTCCGTACTTCGCGGGCGTCGCGGCGGCGTGCCGTGGCTCGTGATAGGGCTGGTCGTCCTCGGGATGGTGCGGCCCCACGTCGGACTGGTGGTCTTCGCCGGCCTCGTGTTCGCTCTGCTCGTGCGTAAGGCGCCGCCGAAGACGTACCTCGCTCCGCTCATGCGTATCCTCGGTCTCTGCTTCTTGCTGGTCGTCGGCGTGGTGCTGGCGGGCCGTACCGCGTCGTTCCTCGGCGTGGAGAGCCTCACCCAGGAGTCGGTGGAGGCGGAGCTGAGCGAGACGGAGGCGCAGACCGCCGAGGGTGGTTCATCGTTCACGCCGATCCGTGTGCGCACGCCGCTCCATTTCCCGCCCGCGTTCGTGACCGTGTTCGTCCGGCCGTTCCCGTTCGAGGCCGGCACCACCCAGGGCCTGATCTCCTCGGGTGAGGGTGCGCTGCTCCTGGGGCTGTGCGTCGTGTCGCGAAAGCGATTGCGCTCCGTCCCCGAGATGATCCGAACGACGCCCTACCTCGCATTCAGCATCGGTTACGTGCTCGTCTTCGTCTATGCGTTCTCGAGCTTCAGCAACTTCGGGATCCTGGCCCGCCAGCGCGTCCAGGCACTTCCGCTGCTGCTCGTCCCGCTCGCCCTCCCGATCTTCCGCCCGTCGGCGCCGAAGCCGAGGGGTGCTCCGCTCACGATGCGGGCGAGGCGGGCCGCGCCTCGTCAGCCGGTGCAGGCGGGATCGCTACCGGCGGCGTCGACCAGCCGGTCCGCGGGCACGTCCCGAAGCTCCAGCGGCTTCCGGCCGCCCGGGAGGCGAGCGCGCAGGTCCACCGAGTCGACGTCGCCGAGGCCGAACGACGCTGCCGCGAGCGATCCTGACGCGTTCCCGGTGGACGCGGAGATCTCGCGCGACCCGAGGAGCTCCGACGCGTCGCCCAGGCCCCCCGAGCGGTAGATCTCGACCGTCGCCCCGACGCCGCCGGTGCCCGCCGGCCCGACCTGGGCGCCGAGCCAATGCGCGGTGTCGCCGTCGCCGCGCAGGAGCAGCGACGTACGGGTCTGGTCGAACTCGACCAGGAACACGTCGAGACGCCCGTCGCGATCGGCGTCGAAGGTCGCGCCCGCGATCCAGTACCGCGGGTTGCCGGTGCCCTCCGGGGCTTCGAAGCGGGGCACGCCGTCCTCGACGCCGAGGTGGCGGAACACCGCCGGTCCGGCGCCGTCGTTCGCCGACGCCGTGGTCAGGACGTCGGGCCAGCCGTCGGCGTCGACGTCGACGATCTCCACGTGGGGCGCCTTCGTGGGAAGGCCGACGAGACCCGCCTGCTCGGTGACGTCGCGGAATCGCGGCGCTCCGTCGGCGCCGGCGCCCTGGTTGAGGTAGAGCCGCACCGGTACCTCGATGCCGCCGTCGACGGTGCTGTTGTAATGCTGGCCGACGACCAGGTCGCTGCGGCCGTCCCGGTTCACGTCGCCTACCGCGACGCCGGCGGGGTCGTCCTCCTCGCCGTAGGTCTCCCAGGCGAACACCTCGGGGTCGCTCTCGCGGAACGCGCCGGCGCCGTCGTTGACGAACAAGCGGTTGGAGCCGGCGACGAACAGATCGGGCCAACCGTCGCCGCTGAGATCGGCAGCGGCCACCCCCAGGCCGTGCACGTCGGCGGGAAGGCCGGCGTCGGCGGTCGCGGCGGTAAAGCGGAAGCCACCCTCGTTGCGCAGCAGGATGCTCGACCCTCCGGTGAAACGGTCCTCGGCGAGGAACAGGTCGAGGGCGCCGTCGCCGTCATAGTCGAGAACGCCGACGGAGCGGAGCCCCCGTTCGGCGTCGAGGTCGGCGGCGACGGTGAAGCGGCCGTCGTCGTTGCGGAGCACCACCGAAGGGGCGCGGCCGGCTTCACTCGGACGATGGTTGCGGGCGACCACCAGGTCGAGATCGCCGTCGCCGTCGAGGTCGGCGAAGGCGGCGCCGCTCGTGCGGCCCTCCTGCCGCGGGAACGACTCGTCGAGCCGGAACCCCTCGGGTCCGCCGAGCAGCAGCCGATCGCCGGTCGCGCTGTCGGCCCCGGCCTCGCGCTTGTCGGAGAAGCTCCCGACGAACAGGTCGGGCCAGCCGTCGTCGTCGACGTCGCCGACCGCGGTGGCATGGCCGTAGAGGCCGGCAAGCGGCTGCGCGAGCCCGAGATCCTCGGTGGCGTCGACGAAGGCGACGCCATCCGCGCCGCCATCGCCGTCGCGAGCGGCTGCGTAACAGACGACGGCACCCGCCGAGGATGCGGTGGCGGCGGTTCTCGAGGTGCCCGCGTCGCCACCGGTGCCGCCGCCCCCGCCGCGACCGCAGGCTGCGACAACGGTCAACAGCATCGCGGCCAATGCTGCCGCGCGGTGACTCACGTCAGGTCCACGACCACCAGGACGACCTCGCCCCACGGCTCGTTGCGATCGGGACCGGCGTTCAGGCCGACGTACACGCGGTCACCCGACGGATCTACGGCCACGCTGTAGCTCCCACCCAGCGTGAGCCCGAGCTCCCGTTCGGCCAGCTCGTTGAGCGCGACCACTGTGGTGTGTTCGCCGGTCTCGGTGTCGACCGCGATCAGCGGCGTGCCGCCCAGCTCGGCGGAGTCACCGTGAGCGCCGGGGACGTAGAAGAACCGGCTGCCGTCCGGGTCGAGGGCGACGGAGGCGGTGTAGCCCTCCGCGGCGCCCAGGTCGTCGATTGCGCCGTCCGGGCGGAGCGCGAACAGGTTCGCCGGGCGCTCGGTCACCCCGTACACCGTGCCGTCGGGGCCGGGGCGCGTCGACGCCCGCAGGAAGCCGCCCGGCAACGGCTCGGGGTGCATGCGCAGCTCCTCCGCGCCCGGCTCGTATACGAGGAGCCGGCCTCCCGCTGCGGACACGTATGCCGTACCGTCGTCGGAGACGATGACGTTGCGGAACCCGTTCAGACGCTCGTCGTCGGCGCGGAACGCGACGTCGTTCCTGGTCACGTCGTAAGCGAAGAACGCCCCCTGCTTGCTGCCGTTCGGGTCGTCGGGTGCCGGGACGACGGCCTCCCCGTACACCAGCCCGTCGCTACCGGGCCCGGCGAGCGACGGGATCCCGTGCTCGGGCAGGGGTGTACCGAGCGGTTCGAGCTCGAGCGTGCTGGTGTCGAGACGGAGCACGAGATCGCCGCCATAGCTGCCCCCGAACTCGATGCCCTGATCCGTGCCCCAGTAGGTGCTCACATAGGCCTCGTCGCAGGCTCCGGCGACGATCTGGCCGTGGATCTTGCCGTACCCCCAGTCGCCTTCGGCGTGCCCGACGCGGGACAGGACGTCACTGAAACGGGTGAGCTGACCGCGCTCGGGGTCGTAGGCAAAGAGGTAGGAGTTGCCGTCCCGGCCGAGATGGTCGCCGATCCCGGAGAGGAAGCGGCCGTCGGCCAGCACCACGCCCTGCCCCCATTGCGACCAAGGATCTCCCTCGTAATCCGGCCGGGGATAGACGACAGCCTCCACGGCGGGCGTCTCGCCACTGCCCTGCTGGAGGGTCACGGCATCCGCCGACGGCCCCGACGGCCGGGCCGGCGGGGCCCCAGGATCGCAGCCCTCACCCCGCGCCGCGACCGTAGAGACGGGTGGGTCTGACGCCTGCTCGCCGTCGCTCGACTCGGACGCGCTGGCACACGCGCCGGCGACGACGAGGCCGGCGACGAAGGGGGCGAGGCGGCGGATGACGGGCGACCACCGACCAACAGCCGCGCCGAACTGCCCGGTCCCGTGCAGATCAGCCATGAGCGCCAACCTAACCTGTCGACACCTCGAGCTTCGGTCGGAGCCGCTTTGAGCGCTGCACGCGGGATCGTCATCGGAAACGTCTTCAGTGACCACAACCGTGGTGGTGCTGCGCTCACCGCCGCCTCGATCCGAGCCGTCCAGCACGCCTTCCCGGGACGTCCCATCACGGTCATCGTCGTTGCTCAGCCCGGCCAGCAGCTGACGCAATCGCATGGCCAGACGAAGCGGCGCTTTCCCGACGTCGAATTTCTCCCGCCGGCGTACCCGGCTCCACGAGGCCGCCTGGCCGGCCTACGCGCCACGCTGCGTTCGCTCTGGGCGGTCGCTCGAGGCAAGCCGGGTCGTTCCGAGTCGCTGCGGCGGATCGCCGCCGCGGAGCTCGTCGTCAGCCGGGGCGGGTACGTATTCGTCGACCGGCCGGGTTTCGGCGGGCTGCTCGCGCTCTGGCACACGGCGTTCCCGATCATCTACGCCAGCCGGCTCGGCATCCCGACCGTGGTGTTCTCTTCGTCGATCGGCCCGTTCCGGGATCGAAAGTCGCGGATGCTGAACCGCTGGATCCTTCGCCGCGCGACCCTGGTGCTCGCGCGCGACCCGCGCTCGTACCGCAGGGCGCTCGCCCTCGGCGTTCCGTTCGATCGGGTTCGAGAGGTGCCGGACAGCGTGTTTGCGTTGGATCCGCCGACGGTCGAGCAATGCGGCGCGGCGGCGCGGCGGCATGCGCTGGAGGGTGCCGTGGGAGTGGTGACGGTACGAGCCCTCGTTCCCGTGCCCGAGCGCTCTCGATTCCTGGACCGGCTTGCCGAGGCGTTGCAGATCGCCATCGCCGATGGCCTCGTCGACCGCATCGCGGTCGTCGATCAGATGTCGGGCGGCGAAGCTCGGGATTCGGCCGATCTCCTCGCCCGCCTACCCGACGACCGCGCGACGCTCATCAGCGGAGACCTGTCGCCGACCGATCTGATGTCCCTGTACGGGTCGGTACGGTTCGTGGTCGGGTGCCGCCTGCACTCGACCATCTTCGCGATGATCGCCGGCACGCCCGCCGTCGTGGTCTCCCTCACCGAGGAGAAGGCCGAGGGCATTTTCGAATCCCTCGGGCTCGGGCACTTCGTCGTCGAGGCGGACTTCCAGCCTCGCGTGCTCGTCGGTCTCTTGCACGAGATCGTGGAAGGCGGCGCGGCGGCCCGCGAGCGAGTTGCCACAGCGGTGGGGGAGGCGCGCCAGCGTGTCCAAGCGCTCCCGGACCTGCTGGAGGAGGCATCACATCTCTCCTCACAGAGCAGCGGCGCGGTCTGAGGCGGCTCAGTCGGCGACGCCGTGGCGGGCGCACTCGATCACGGTGTCGTACAGCCGCGCCATCGCGTCGGCGGAGCGGTCCATCGTGAACCGCTCCTCGAAGAGCGCGCGGCTGCGACGGCCCATCGCTCCTCGCCGCTCCGAATCGAGAGACAGCTCTCGGCACCTGTCAGCCAGCGTGGCGGCGTCGTCGACGGGGAACACCAACGCGTTCTCGTTCACATCGAGGATCGACGTCACTGTTCCAATGTCAGAAGCAACCACCGGCAGGCTGAGGGCAAGCGCTTCGATGACGGCACCCGGCATCCCTTCGTAGCGCGACGGGAACGCGAACACATCGGCGGCGGCGAGGATGTCGCCGACGTCCTTTCGGTGGCCGAGGAAGCGGAAGCGATCGCCGAGTTCGAGCAGAGCATGGAGCGTCGTCAGCTCGGTCGTCGCGCGTCCGTCGCGACCAGCCTGGACGACCACGACGTCGAGATCGCCGCTCATGCACGCGGTCGCCCGGAGGAGCGTGTCGATCCCCTTCTGGTGCTCGTGACGGGCGAGGTTCGCGATGACGAAGCTGTCGGTGGTGAGCCCAAGTGCCTCGCGCGCGGTTGCGTGCCGCTCCTCGCTCCTCTTGCCGAGCGACCTGTCGTCCCGGCCGCGCTCGATCACGGTGATCTTCGACGACGGTACGTCCAGGCTCGCGGCCGCGTGGTCGGCCACCGGCTGCGATACCGCATGGAACTGGTCGACGAATCGCGCCGTCGCCTTGTCGACGAGGCGGACAGCCGCGAGCTTTCGGGCGCTGAGCTTGGGATTGACGAGCCGTTCGGGGACATAGTTGGTGTTCACGATGCTGTTCACGAGCGGGGGGCCTCCGCGGGCGCGCACGATCCGTGCGCGCAGGTCCGACGCGAAGAGCATCGAATGGACGAGATCTGGCCGTACCTCTCGAATCATGGATCGCAGCGCGCGGACCTGTCCGAGGAGGCGGCCAGGGGGGAGGACGCGGACATCGACACCGCGCCGACTGAGCGACTGCTCGACGCCCTCCTCGCCCCTGCTCTTCAGGATGGCGATGCTCGACTGGACGCCGCGGTCGGCCAGAGGTTGGAGCAGATCGGCGAGCGACGACTCGGTCCCCCCCTCACCGAGCGCGTCGATGACGTAGAGAACCCTCACGACCTCGCCCGGCGTCCGGCGAGCAGCGCGATGCGAGCGCGCAGCTCGCCCACGGTTGCTACGGGGCAGATCTCCGCCCACTTGGCGTCGATCAGCGTACGGTCATCGACGGACGAGAGCGTGTGACAGCCGGTGGCGTCGGCCCAGGTGCCATGCGGCCGCAGCGTCGTGACGGGGCGTTCCTCGAACTCG
>Ga0299914_10001451_pt1 | contig 15663 bp, 10 predicted proteins | sample RVTome_10_FD_201361 | JGI IMG/M metagenome (GOLD analysis project Ga0299914, IMG submission 201361) | Soil microbial communities from uranium-contaminated site in the Upper Colorado River Basin, Wyoming, United States - RVT153D57 (version 2) ...
GCCATCCCCATGCGCGGACTGCTCCAGCTGCTCGATGGCGAGGAGCGCGCGGAGTGAAGACGCGCGTGCACGCGCTGGCTGAGCTGGCACGACTGTACGGCGTCGAAACCGCCTATGAGGGCATGGGCGGTGAGCGCCGGAAGGCCGACACCGAAGCACTCGCACTCATCCTCCGGTCGCTCGGCGCCCCGCTGCACGACAGTCGCGACGCCGGCGGTGCGCTCCAGGCCCGGCGGGCAGAGCTGGCCGGGCTGGGTATTCAGCCCGTGCAGGTGGCGTGGGATGGCGCGTTGCCACAGCTGCGCGTTCGGCTGTCGCACGCCGAGCCGGAGCGTGCCGTGGTCGAGATCAGGCTCGAGTCAGGCGAGATCATTCCGCACGCCTGCAGCGCCGAGCCCGTGAACGCGCGCTCGCGCGGAGGCTGGACTGCGACCCACTCGCTGCCCATCGGCCGCCGACTCCCGCACGGATACCACGGAGTTCAGGTCGAGACGTCCGGGGCCACGTTCAACACACTGATCATTTCGGCACCCAGGCACGCGCACGCGCCGGCAGACACTCGCGCGTGGGGCCTGTTCATTCCGCTTCATGCGCTGTGCTCGACGACCAGCTGGGGAACGGGTGACTACACCGACCTCGCCCGCACCGCACAGTGGGCCGGCGACCTGGGTGCCAGCTTCATCTCGACGCTGCCGCTGCTGGCCACGTTTCTGGATGCGCCGTTCGAGCCGAGCCCGTACTCGCCCGCGAGCCGACTGTTCTGGAACGAGTTGTTCATTGATGTAGCTGCCGTTCCAGGATGGACGGAGAACGTCGTCACCGCCGATGAGATCGCGGCATGCAGGGCGGGCGAGCTGGTCGATTACCGGCGTACGGCAGCACTGAAGCGTCGCGAGCTGGAGCGGGCGCGTCAGGCCTCGGCTGGCGACTCCGCCGTCCAGGAAGGTTTGAAGCACTTCTCATCCGCCCACGCTCACGCCGAGCGCTACGCCCGCTTCCGCGCCGTATGCGACCGCCGGCGTGACGCGTGGCCGGCGTGGCCGGAGCGCCTTCAGGACGGCGACCTCCGGGATGGCGATTTTGCGCCCGAGGACTTCGCCTACCATCTGTTCGCGCAGTGGCAGGCTGAACAACAGCTCGAGCGGGTCGGCGCAGCACGTCATTCGGGTGCCGCCAGTCTCTACCTGGACATGCCGCTCGGCGTCAATCCGGCCGGCTACGACGCCTGGTACTTTCGTGACCTGTTCGCCGACGGCGTATCGGCCGGAGCGCCACCCGACCCGTTGTTCACCGGCGGTCAGGACTGGGGGTTCCGTCCGCTGGTCCCACAGGCCCTGCGGGCGAGCGGCTACCGATACCTCATCGAAACGCTGCGTCATCACTTCCGGCATGCGCCGATGCTGCGTCTGGATCACGTCATGTCGCTGTACCGCCTGTTCTGGGTACCCCACGGCGTCGGCGCGCAGCGCGGCGTATACGTCCGCTATCCCGAGGACGAGCTGTTTGCGATACTCGTGCTGGAATCCGCACGGCACAACGCGGTCGTGATCGGCGAAGACCTGGGCACCGTGCCGCCTGCCGTACGTCGCGCGATGGACCGCCATCTCGTGCATCGCATGCACGTGGTCCAGTTCGAGGCTTCACCGGACGACGACACTCCCGCCAGGCCATCGGGTGAGAACGTGGTCGCAAGCCTCAACACGCATGACATGCCGCTGTTCGCGGGGTTCTGGCACGGCAGCGAGATCGACGATCAGCTCGACCTCGGTCTGATCGATCGCGCCGAGCACGCTTCGGCGCTGGAGCAGCGCGCCCGGCTTCGCCGGCGGCTCTCGCGCGACGTCGGCGCGGGCGGGGAGATAGAGCCGGGTCTCGTCCGGCAACTGCTGCTCGAGCGCCTGGCCGCCTCACCGGCGCGGTATGTGCTCGTGACACTGGAAGATCTGTGGCTCGAGGAGCGCCCGCAGAACGTGCCCGGGACGTCCGCGGAGCGGCCGAACTGGCAACGCCGCGCCAGCCGATCGCTGGACGACATCATCGAGGACGCGGCCGTGCGCCGCATGCTGAATGCAATCGGCGAGCGTCGCAGGATGCGCCCTGATCGCTCATTGAACACCGAGACCGTGATCCATGGCTGAGACACGCAGCAGAACACCGCGTACCGTCCTCACGAAGGACGACGTGTACTGGTTCAACGAAGGTACGCACAACCGCCTGTACGAGAAGCTCGGAGCGCACGCGCGTAACGCGGCCGGCGTCGACGGCACCAACTTCGCCGTGTGGGCGCCGAACGCCGAGCGAATCAGCGTGATCGGCGACTTCAATGACTGGCAGCCCGATGCTACGCAGCTCGCGCCGTCGGGCGATTCCGGCATCTGGGAGGCGTTCGTGCCCGGAATCGGGCGCGGCGCGCGTTACAAGTACCGTATCGACTCGCGCTACAACGGATTCCGGGTCGACAAGGCCGACCCGTTCGGATTCATGCACGAGATACCGCCCGCTACGGCGTCGATCGTGTGGGATACCGAGTATGAATGGGGCGACGCGCAGTGGCTGAAGACGCGCGCCGGGCACAACGGCATTGATCGACCGACCTCGATCTACGAGATGCACATCGGCTCCTGGCGTCGCGACGACGGCGTGCCCCTCGGCTATCGCGAGATGGCGGGCCCGCTCGCGGATTATGTGGCCGAGATGGGTTTCACGCATGTCGAGTTTCTCCCCGTCATGGAGCACCCCTTCTTCGGCTCATGGGGGTACCAGACCACCGGGTACTTTGCGCCCACCAGCCGCTTCGGCACGCCGCAGGATTTCATGTACCTGATCGATGTCCTGCATCAGCGCGGCATCGGCGTGCTGCTCGACTGGGTACCATCACATTTTCCGGGCGATGCGCACGGCCTCCATTACTTCGACGGCACGCACCTCTTCGAGCACTCCGACCCGCGACAGGGTTTCCACCCGGACTGGAAGAGCTACATCTTCAATTACGGGCGCAACGAGGTGCGCTCGTTCCTGCTGAGCAGCGCGCTGTTCTGGATGGATGTATTTCACGCGGATGGGCTGCGTGTCGATGCCGTCGCTTCCATGCTGTACCTCGACTACTCCCGGTCCGCGGGCGAATGGATCCCCAACCGATTCGGCGGCCGTGAGAATCTCGAGGCCATCGAGTTCCTGCGTCGTCTGAACGCGGATGTCTATGGGAGATTCCCGGATACGCAGACCATCGCCGAAGAGTCGACGGCATGGCCGATGGTGTCGCGCCCCACGTATGTAGGCGGACTCGGCTTCGGGATGAAGTGGGACATGGGCTGGATGCACGATACCCTCGACTACATGTCCCGCGACCCGATCCACCGCAGCTACCATCACAGCCGACTCACGTTCCGCGGCGTCTACGCGTTTACGGAGAACTTCGTGCTGCCGCTCTCACACGATGAGGTCGTGCACGGCAAGAGCTCCCTGATCGGCAAGATGCCCGGCGACGACTGGCAGAAGTTCGCCAATCTGCGGCTGCTGCTCGGGTACATGTACACGCAGCCTGGCAAGAAGCTGTTGTTCATGGGAGGGGAGATCGGGCAGTGGCGTGAGTGGAACCACGACACCCAGCTCGACTGGGATCTCCTCGAGAACGATGCGCACGCGGGGCTTCAGCGCTGGGTACGCGACCTGAATCACTTCTATCGCTCCGAGCGCGCCGCCAGCGAGCTCGACTTCGATGCTGCGGGCTTCCAGTGGCTCGACGCTGACGATGCCTGGAACAGCGTGCTCTCCTACGTCCGCCGGTCGCGTGTGCAGCCGGACACCGGCACATCCGAAGAGCTGCTCGTGGTCTGCAACTTCACGCCGCTCGTGCACGAGAACTATCGCGTCGGTGTGCCGCACGTCGGCTTCTGGCGGGAGCTGCTCAACAGCGACGTCGAGGCCTATGGTGGCAGCGGTGTGGGTAATCTCGGCGGCACGCATTCCGTGCCCGTCCCGTTCCATGGTCGACCCCATTCGCTGAACCTGACGCTTCCGCCGCTCGGCATGCTCGTGCTCAGGTATGAAACCGACGAGGGCGGGTGAGCGCAGCAGTCGACCCGCAGTCGCCCGCGGCAGACAGTCCCGGCCGGCATACGGAGCCGGCGCACGCGAAGCGTGCCGTGACCGCGGCACCATTCCCGCTCGGTGCGCATGCGCGCGACGATGGCAGTGCGAGCTTCGCCGTGTGGTCGCCGGAATCGAATCGCCTCTCGGTGCGCATCCACGATCGAACAGAGCGCACCGTCGCACTCTCCCGCGACGAATGCGGATACCATACGGCGGTCCTGGACGATGTGGCTCCGGGCACGCGCTACAGCCTCGGGCTGCCCGACGGTGCGCTGCTGCCCGATCCTGCTTCCCGGTTCCAGCCCGATGGTGTGCACGGGCCATCCGCGATTGTGGCGACTGCGTTCGCCTGGCAGACAGACGCCTGGCGGCAGCCGGAGCTGCGCGACCTCGTCATCTACGAGATGCACGTCGGTACGTTCACCGCCGAAGGCACGTTCGACGCTGCGATCGAGCGCCTGCCGGCGCTGCGCGAGCTGGGTATCACGGCCGTGGAGCTGATGCCTGTCGCACAGTTTCCGGGGCGTCGCAACTGGGGCTATGACGGCGTATTCGCATTTGCCGTGCAGAACTCTTACGGCGGCCCTGTCGCGTTGAAGCGCTTCGTCGACGCAGCGCACGAGCATGACCTGAACGTCATGCTCGACGTCGTCTACAACCATCTCGGCCCCGAGGGCAACTACCTGCTCCGCCATGGCCCCTACTTCACCGATACGTACCACACGCCATGGGGCGCGGCGCTCAACTTCGACGATGCCGGCAGTGACGAGGTGCGGCGCTACTTCATCGAGAGCGCCCTTCAGTGGACGGACGAGTTTCGCATCGACGGGCTGCGGCTCGACGCCATTCACGCCATTCTCGATCGCTCGGCGCAGCCGTTTCTGCGGCAGCTGGCCGACGCGGTCCACGAGAAGGCGGCCGATCGCGGCCGGACCGTGATACTGATCGCGGAAAGCGACCTCGGCGATCCACGCGTGCTCCGCTCGGAGCGACTCGGTGGTCTGGACCTGGATGCGCAATGGCTGGATGACTTTCACCATTCGCTGCGGACGCTGCTGACCGGCGAGGACACCGGCTACTACATCGACTTCGGCACTCTCGACCAGCTTGCACGGGCCTTTCAGCACGGATTCGTGTATGCGGGTGAGTATTCCCGCTATCGGGGCCGGCGCCACGGCGCGCCCGCGCCCGACATCCTGCCGCGGCAGTTCGTCGTGTATGCACAGAATCACGACCAGATCGGCAACCGCATGACCGGCGACCGGCTGTCGGTGACCGTTTCGGCTGCCCGGCTCCGCCTCGCCGGCGCCGCCGTGCTGCTCTCCCCGTTCACACCCATGCTCTTCATGGGCGAAGAGTACGGCTCCAGCGCGCCGTTCCCCTTCTTTACGGATTTCGACGATGCACAGCTGATCGAAGCCGTGCGTAGCGGTCGCAGGGCGGAGTTCGCGTCATTCGCCTGGGACGGGGAGCCGCCCGATCCGCAATCGCCGGCGACGTTCCGGAGTGCAGTGCTCGACTGGGATGCGCGCACGGACGAGCGTCACGCGCCTGTTCTTGCTCTGCATCGGCGACTCATCGAGCTGCGTCTGACGGCCCCCGGCGTTCATGCTGCCGACGCGATGAGTACCGATGTTCTCGACACCAACGGCCAGCCAGCCGACGGCAGCAACGCGCAGGGCGTCATCTCCGTGCTCCGCCGCGCAGCCCGGCAGAGCTCGCTGCTGCTCCTGAATTTCGCCGCCGGCCGTGCGTGCATCGACGTGCCGGCTACCGGGCAGGTCTGGCGTTGCGCGCTGGATACGGAGTCGCCGGAATTCGGGGGTGGCGGCAGCGACATTCCCGATACGATCGGTAGTGCCGGTCATCGCATTCAGCTCGCGGCGCACAGCGCCGTGCTGCTGCTCCACGACGAAGAATGAGCATGGATCGTTATATCTGCATTCATGGACACTTCTACCAGCCGCCGCGCGAGAACGCCTGGCTGGAGACGATCGAGCAGCAGGACTCGGCATATCCATATCACGACTGGAACGAGCGGATAACGGCAGAAGCCTACGGGCCGAATGCCGACGCGCGCATCCTCGATGAGCGCGATCGCATCGTGCGCATTGTCAACAACTATGCGCGCATCAGCTTCAATTTCGGTCCGACTCTGCTCTCGTGGCTGCGAGAGCACGCGCGTGAGACCTACGACGCCGTGATCGATGCGGATCGCGAGAGCATTGCTCGCTTCGGCCACGGCTCGGCGCTCGCCCAGGCGTACAGCCATCTGATCATGCCACTCGCCAACGCCCGCGATCGCCGAACACAGGTGATCTGGGGCGTGCGCGATTTCGAGCATCGCTTCGGCCGGCGTCCGGATGGAATGTGGCTGCCGGAAACCGCCGTCGATACCGCGACGCTCGAGGACCTCGCCGGGCAGGGGATCCGCTTCACCATACTCGCGCCCAATCAGGCCGCCGCCGTCCGGCCCCTCGGTTCGGACGCATGGCAGATGATCGAGCGGGCGGGCACCGATACGCGCAAAGCCTATCTGTGCCGCCTGCCTTCAGGTGCGGAGATCACACTGTTCTTCTATGACGGCACCACCTCGCGTGCGGTCGCATTCGAGGGGCTGTTGCGGAATGGTGAACAATTCGCCCAGCGGATCCTGGCGCTCCACGGCAATGGTACGGATGCGGACCTGGCCCACATAGCCACCGATGGCGAGACGTACGGCCACCATCACCCGCACGGCGAGATGGCTCTCGCCTATGCGCTGCACCACATCGAAGAGCGCCAGCTCGCAAAGCTCACGAATTACGCCGGCTACCTCGAGCACCATCCGCCATCGTGGGAAGTGCAGATCGCGGACAATACCTCGTGGAGCTGCGCCCACGGCGTGGAACGGTGGCGCAGCGACTGCGGCTGTCACACCGGCGGCGCGCCGAGCTGGAACCAGCAGTGGCGGCAGCCGTTGCGCGACGCCCTCGACTGGCTCCGTGATGAAGTCACTCCCCATTTCGAGAAGCTGGCCGGTACGCTGCTGAACGATCCCTGGGCCGCTCGCGATGACTACATCGATGTCATCCTCGATCGCCGACGCAACACCATCTCGTTCACGGCGAAGCACGCGCGCGGTACACCCGGCCCAGGCGAGGTCACGACGCTGCTCGAGCTGATGGAGCTCCAGCGGCACGCCATGCTGATGTACACCAGCTGCGGCTGGTTCTTCAACGAGGTCTCCGGCATCGAGACCATACAGGTCCTTCAGTACGCCGGCCGTGTGGTCCAGCTCGCCGGCAAACTGTTCGGCACGTCGTTCGAGCAGGGTCTGCTCGAACGGCTGGAGAAGGCACGGAGCAACATCCCTGAAGCCGGCGACGCACGCCGACTCTACGAACAGCACGTCGTACCCGCACGCGTCGACCTGCTGAAGGTCGCTGCGCACTACGCCGTCAACTCGCTGTTCGACGAGCTCCGTCCGGAGATGCCCATCTACTCGTATCAGGTCGAGCTGGAGCATGGCGAGCGCCGGCAGAGCGGCGACACCGTACTGCTCGTTGGACGCGCACGCGTCGTTTCCGAAATTACGCAGGAGTCGGATGTCGTCACGTTCGCCGTACTTCACTTCGGTAATCACAACCTGACGGGTGGAATTCGCCGATTCGCGGGCGATGAAGAGTACCGCACGCTGCGCGAGGAGCTGCTTCGTGCGTTCTCGACCGCCGATCTCTCGGCTGTGATCCGCGAGCTCGCAAACTTTCCGGAATACACGTTTTCACTGAAGTCGCTGTTTGGTGACCGCCAGCGCCAGATCCTGTACCGCGTACTCGAGTCGAGCATTAACGACGCGGAAAGTGCATACCGCAGGTTATATGAGGAGAACGCATCGCTGATGCGGTTCCTGATCGCACAGGATCTGCCTCTGCCCAGTGCGTTCCGGATGGCCGCCGAGTTCGTGCTGAATCGCGACATCCGCGCCGCTCTGGGCGCGCCGCGGGTCGATCTCGAGCGCACCCGCTCGCTGCTCGACGAGGCGGAAGCGACGAACGTCCAGCTGGACCAGGAGGGACTCGGTTACGTCGTCGGCAAGGCGCTGGCGAACGTTGGCTATCAGCTGCTCGAGGCGCCGCACGATCTCGATCTGCTGGAAGCATGGGCGGGCCTCGCCGGCCTCACGGTCGGCCTGCCCTTCGATGTCAATCTCTGGAAATCGCAGAACGCGTTCTATGAGCTGCTCAACACCGTGTACCCGGCGGTAAGGAGCCGCGCCGATGCCGGCGACGAGGACGCGATCCGATGGACCGGGCTGTTCGAGGTGCTCGGAGAACAGCTTTCGGTGGTGGTGAGCTGACGTGCGCGTGCCCGTCGCAACCTACCGCCTCCAGGTCAATGATGACTTCACGCTGTCCGACGCCACGGCGGTCGTGCCTTATCTTGCAGGCCTCGGCATCAGCGATCTGTACCTGTCGCCGATCTTCGAGGCCCGGCGTGGCAGCTCGCACGGCTACGATGTCACGGATCCAACGCGCGTTCGTGCATCGATCGGCGGCATGGACGCCCTGGAGCGGCTGGCCGCCGAGGCGCAGCGCTACCATATCGGGATTCTGCTCGACATCGTGCCGAATCACATGGCCGCGTCAGCCGAGAATCCATGGTGGCACGATGTCCTGCGGAGCGGCTCCGCTTCATCGTACGCGCGCTTCTTCGATATCGACTGGGGCACGGCACGCGCTCCCCGCCGGCTGCGCCTGCCCATTCTCGGTGCTCAGCTCGATGAGCTGATCGGACGCGACGAAATCACGATCGACACCGCTGCCCGCGAAATCGTCTACCACGGGACGCGGCTGCCGCTGCGGCCTGACGCGACCGGATCCGGCATCCGCCAGGTGCTCGATGCGCAGCATTACGAGCTGGTGCACTGGCGCAGTGTGACGGAAGAGATCAGCTATCGACGCTTCTTCGACATCACCGATCTGGTCGGTATCCGCGTCGAGGATGACGAGGTCTTCCGGGCGTCGCACTCCCTGATCGTCGAGCTCGCCCGGGCCGGCGTCATCACCGGGCTGCGCATCGATCACGTCGATGGCCTGCGCGATCCGACCGGTTACCTGCAAACGCTGCGCGAGCGAGTGCGCGATCCTGCGGACGGGCCGGTATATACGATCGTCGAAAAGATCCTCGAACGATCGGAGACGCTGCCCGCCGACTGGCAGTGCGAGGGTACCACCGGATACGAGTTTCTCAGCATTGCGACCGGGCTGCTGATCAGATCGGATGGGTTTGCCGCAATTGACGGGTTCTATCGCCGGATCACCGGCGACTCCCGCGATTTCGAGGAGCTCGTTCGCGAGAAGAAGCTGATCGTGATGGACCGGCTCTTTGCCGGCGAGCTGGCGGCGCTTGCGCAATCGCTCGCCCGGCTCACCCGGCTCGACGCTGCCCTCGCCCGTCGTGCGATAGCAGACGTGACCGCGAACATGCAGGTCTACCGAACGTACCTGCGAGCGACGGGCGATATCAGCAGCGGTGACAGGGAGCGCATTGAGCAGGCGGTGTCGGCTGCCATTCGGCAGACAGCTGACGATGACGTGCGGCGCGCGATCACGGCGGTTCGCCGCATGCTTCTCGCTGGTGATGAAGGATCGGAGGGCGATACCGATCGGCGTACACCGGCCGCGGCAGCTTCCGCGGAGGGCGATACCGATCGGCGTACACCGGCCGCGGAAGCTTCCGCGGAGCGGGACGCGCGGCTGGACTGGGCGATGCGCTGGCAGCAGTTCACGGGTCCCGTGATGGCCAAAGGTCTCGAGGATACGGCGCTTTACTGCCACAACGTGCTACTTGCAGCCAATGATGTCGGTATCGACCCCGCCCGGCCCGGACTGAGCGCCGCCGGGCTGCACGCCGCGCTCCAGCGACGTCACCGCACGTCGTCGCTAGCCCTCAATGCCACTGCCACGCACGACACGAAGCGAGGTGAGGACACGCGAGCACGGATAGCCGTGCTGTCAGAGCTGCCGGACGAATGGCGCAGGCGGCTCCGCAAATGGATCCGACAGGGTGATGACTGGAAATCGGAGGTGACCGAGGATGCCGACACCGCCGCTCCATCCGCCGATGTCGAAAGCCTGCTGTATCAGACCCTGCTCGGGACATGGCCCCTGCACGCGCTCGACGATCGCTTTCGCGAGCGCATCAAGGCGTACATGACGAAGGCGGTACGCGAAGCGAAGGAGCAGACGAGCTGGCGTCGACCGGACGAAGACTACGAACAGGCGCTCGGTCGATTCATCGAGCTGCTGATGGACGAATTCGGCCGCGAAGGCCTGGCCGACGACGTAGCTGAGCTCGCCGGCCGCATCGCACCGCACGGTGCGCTCAACTCGATCAGCCAGATGCTGCTCAAGATCACCGCGCCCGGCGTTCCCGACTTCTATCAGGGCACCGAGCTGTGGTCGTTCACCCTCGTCGACCCCGATAATCGTGCGAGCGTCGATTTCGCCCTGCGACGCCGGCTCTTCGATGACGTCGTACGAATCCGTGATACGCCCGATGCCGCCGCTCTGGCCACACTGCTCGAGTCATGGCGGGACGGCCGTATCAAGCTCGCCCTGACGGCGCTCGCGCTCCGGTTTCGCGCCGCCCACCGCCACCTCTTCGAGTCCGGCAATGTGATTGCGCTGAGCGTCGAAGGCACTGCCGCCGAACACGTCTTCGCGTTTGCGCGACGGCTGGAGGATCACGTGTGCATCACGGTGCTGCCGCGCTGGACGGCGGCGCTCGGCGACGGCGAGCTGAGGGCGAGCGACCCAAAGGGCAGCGATCGAATGCGTGAGCACGGCGTCCTGATCGACCCCCGGGCGTGGTCCGATACCGTGCTGCTGCTGCCGCAGGATCTGCGGGGCGACCCCTCGTGTGCATGGCGCAACGCGCTGACCGGAGAGACGACGCCGCCGACGGACCGCCTGTCCGTCGCAACGCTTTTCCGATCGGTCCCGTTCGCCCTGCTGGAAGTATCGCAGCCCATCGGCGCGTAGGATCGACCGACTCCTTCGCCCGGCCGCCCGGGCGCCGGATTCGTCTATGAGCGTCGTGCCCGGTGTGCGGCGACGATGCCTCCCGTCATTACCTCCCACTGCACGTCCTCGAAGCCGGCCGCTGCCATGAGACGCGCGAGCTCCGGCGGCTCGGGAAACCGCAGGACGGACTCCGGGAGATAGCTGTACGCGCTGCCGTGTCGACTGATCAGGCGGCCGATCAGAGGCAGGACACGACGAAAATACAACAGATAGAGCGCACGGAACGGCTGCCAGTGGGGCGTCATGAACTCGAGAATAACGAGTCTGCCGCCCCGACGAATAACGCGCGCGAGCTCACGCAGGCCACGGTCGACATCCGCGAGGTTGCGGACTCCGAACGCGACCATGGCACCGTCGACGCTGCCGTCGCGCAGCGGCAGGCGCAGTGCATCGGCGCAGGCCGGCTGGATGTTGCGGCCGGGGATCTTCGCGCGCCCGGCAGCGAGCATCGGGTAGGCGAAGTCGAAACTCAGAACGACGCCGGTGAACGTCGTCCGATCGGCCAGCTCCACGGACAGGTCGAACGTCCCGGCGCACGCATCGAGGTACACGCCAGCGCGCGGCGTGTCCTCGAGGAGTCGGTCGACCGCGCGCCGGCGCCACACCCGGTCGCGATTGAGGCTGAGAAGGTGGTTCAGCAGATCATAGCGGGGCGCGATCGCGCCGAACATGCGGCGCACCTCCGTCGCCTTTGTATCCGGGGGCGGCAGAGGCATGCCTGCCATCGCGCAAATCCTTTGGTTTTCATTACATTGGTGCGGCCAACCGGCTGCCGGCGCGCCAAGGTAGTGTCTGCTCTGACCGGCAGCAACCGGCCCAGCGGCCGAAACCGGGCGTCGCACATCGCCGTACGTTTGTACTCAGGATGGCAGCGGTGTCGCGGCGCAACAGACACCGCACCGGCCGTCCCTTTCCAACGGGGGAATTGGACTACTCTACCCTTACCGACCAGCAGGTCGTCCAGCTTGCGCGAGATGGTCGCGAGCCGGCGTATCGTGAGCTGATCGGGCGCTACCAGCGTCCGGTCTTTTCGCTCATCTACCGGCTGGTGCGGGATCGGGAAAAGGCCGAGGACCTCGCGCAGGACACCTTCATCAAGGTGTTGAACGCGATCGACCGCTACGACCCCCAGTACAAGTTCAGCTCCTGGATATTCAAGATCGCGCACAACACGGGCCTCGACCATCTCCGGCGGAAGGAGCCGGAGACGCTCTCCCTGGACGGCTCGCCCCACGCCCGCACTGCGGCCGAGACGGAGGCGAGCACCATCACACCCGAGAGCCGCACCGAGACGCCGGAGCAGTATGCCCAGAATCGCGAGCTCGGCAGCGAGATCGAGGAGGCCATGGGCACGCTTCGGGCGGAATATCGGACCGCGATCGTGCTGTGCCACGTCGAAGGACGTGCGTACGAGGAAATCGCCGAGATCATGGACGTGCCACTGGGTACCGTGAAGACGTATATCCACCGCGGCCGCAAGGAATTAATGCAGCGCCTGGAGCATCTCCGATGTTGAAACCGGGGCACCGGCCAGGGCGTAGGGTCATTCGGACAACCGGCATGGAGAATCAGGGAAGATGAACGAGAGATATCACCCGGCAGCGGACCGGCTGGAGGCCTTCGCAGAAGGCGACCTCCAGGCCGCGGAGCGCGTAGTGCTGGAATCGCACCTGATGGGGTGTCCATCGTGCCAGACGCGGGTGGAGGAGTGGCGCGCGCTGTTCGTGACGCTCTCGAGTCTGCCGCAGTTCGAGCCGTCCATCGGCTTCGCGAGCCGTGTCATGGCGCATGTGCGGGTTTCGCCGCGCACGGCCTGGCAGGAGTGGGCGCACCGGGCGAACGCGCTCGTCAGCCGTGCTGCACCCAAGACCAACCGTGGCTGGTCGCTTGCCGCCGCGCTCCTCGCCCTGCCCGTTATCCTGGGCGGCAGCGCGATCGCGTGGCTGGTCTCGAGGTCATATATCACGCCCGAAGCGCTGATGGGCTACACCCGTGAATCGCTCGTGGAGGGACTTCAGGGGATGGGCTCCACCGTCATCGCGGCAGTCATGAATACGGACATCGCCGCCTGGGTCGTCGCAAACGTCGGCACGCTCATTGGCACGACCGGCATGACCGGTCTCGGGGCCATCCTGGCCGGTGCGGGTGCCACGACGGTGCTCTCCGCCTGGGTCCTCTACCGCAACCTGTTCCGCTCCCCCTCGAGGGAATCAGATTATGCTCTCTACTCGTTCTGACCGGGTCCGCCGCCTCGCGGCAGGCACCGCTCTGTTCATCCTCACCGCGGCCGCGCCGCTGGCAGCACAGACGCTGACGAACGTGGCATCGAGTGAGTTCTCCATGTCCGGTTCCGAAGCCGCCCTCACCCTGGAGTTCGAGGGCAGTCGCAGCCTCGCCATCGCCATTCGCGACGGCGGTGTCTTCATCGACGGCACGCGGGTCGGCGCTGCCGCGCGCGGCAGCGCACTCGATAGCAGCTGGCGTGACCTACTGACCCGCGCCATGGACGCCTCACCGGCGGAACTGCCGCAGCTCCTCTTCGAATGGTCGGCTGAAGGCGATATGGGCGCGCACATCGACAGCGCACTCGATGCTGCCCTCCAGTCGGCTGCCCCTGGAGTGGACGCCATGCAGGTGCCCGCAGTACCCATTTCCGACAGTGTGACCCGGCTGAACGAGCGTATCGGTGAGCTCGAGCAGATGGTCGATCGCCTCGAGGCGCAGCCGACACGGGTCAGGGTCGAGCGGCCGGCGCGCAGGTACAATCCCTTCCATCACATCACGGAAGGCCTCGCCGGGATCTTCTCGATCCTCGTCACATACGTCGTCCTGTTCAGCATCGGCTTCGCCACCATCTTCTTCGGCGGCCGCAAGTATATCGAAGGCGTGGCGGACACCGCACGTCACGCTCCCGGGCGCAGCTTCCTTGTGGGTCTGGCAGGGTCGTTCCTGGTCGTGCCCGCGTTCATTCTGGGTATCATTGCACTGGCGATATCGGTGATCGGCATTCCTGCGCTACTCGTCTGGGTACCGGGATTCCCCGTCGCAGTCGTGCTCGCCGTGCTTCTCGGGTACCTGGCCGTGGCCCACGCTGCCGGCGAGGTCTTCGCGGAGCGCCGATTCTATGTAACCGACTGGTTTCAGCGCGGGAACTCGTACTATTTCCTGCTCTCCGGCATCGGCATTCTGCTCGCGTTGTTCCTCGTGAGTCAGGTCGTGCACATGGCCGGCCCGTGGCTGCGTGCGATCAATGCCATTCTGATTTTCCTCGGGTGCGCCAGCACCGCAGTTGTCGTGCTGATCGGCCTGGGCGCCGTCCTGATATCACGAGGCGGCAAGCAACCGGTGCGCGCTGACGGTACGGTCGCCGAGCCGGATCTGTTCACGGAGGAGGAAGCCAGTGTCTGAACAGTTCGCACGCGTCGCCACGCATGAAGCGGAACGCCGCGTCGCCACGCACGAAGCGGAACGCCGCGTCGCCATGCACGAAGCGGAACGCCGCGTCGCCATGATCCGCATTGCGATTGCTGCGACGATCACCGCACTCCTGCTTCTTGCGCCACGATCCGCTCGCGGCCAGGACTGGCACGAGACGTCCTACGCTCGTCAGGTGAGCGGCGAATCGGACCTCGCTGTGAAGATCGAGTACGGCGCAGGCAAGCTGGATATTGCACCCGCAGCGCCGGGCACGCTGTACCGCGCGAATCTGCGCTACGATGCGGATGCGTTCACGCCGGAGGTATCGTACGCAAACAACCGCCTGCGTTTCGGCATGGAGAGCGGCAACGTACGGGGTCGCAATCTGAAGGAGGGGCGGCTCGATCTGCGCCTCAGCCCCGATGTGCCCCTGGAGCTGGAGCTCGCGTTCGGAGCGACCGATGCAACGGTCGAGCTCGGCGGGCTACTCGTGCGCCACGTCAACATTAAGACGGGCGCGAGTCGGACCGTCGTCAGTGTGGCGTCGCCCAACGAGGAGGAGTGCCGAATGTTCGAGGTCGAGGTCGGTGCCGCGAGCTTTGAAGCGCGGAACCTCGGCAACCTGAACGCGCCGCGCTTCGCGCTGCGGGGTGGTGTCGGCGAAGTCATACTGGACTTCACAGGCACCTGGCAGCAGGACATGAACGCGGGCGTCGAGATGGGCCTCGGTACACTGACACTACGCCTGCCCAGAGGTCTCGGCGTACGAATCGTGAAGGATGGCCTGCTCGCATCCTTCGACAGCCAGGGCCTCACGAAGCGCGGCGACGTGTATTACTCCGAAAACTATGAAGACACGACACGCAAACTCTCCCTCGATCTCGATGCCGCGCTCGGATCGATCCGGGTGGAGTGGGTGGACCCTTAATAACCTGACGGAGGCAGCAATGATCTCTACCCTTCTCACCCTGTTCATCGTCGGTATCGTCGCCCTGATGGTGCTCTCCGTTGTCGGCGCCGTGCTCGGCCTCGCGGTAGGCCTGCTGTTCAAGGTGCTGCCGATCCTTATCGTGGGATACGTGGTGGT
>Ga0299914_10001452_pt1 | contig 15661 bp, 17 predicted proteins | sample RVTome_10_FD_201361 | JGI IMG/M metagenome (GOLD analysis project Ga0299914, IMG submission 201361) | Soil microbial communities from uranium-contaminated site in the Upper Colorado River Basin, Wyoming, United States - RVT153D57 (version 2) ...
GTCCAGGACATGGGCCAGGCCGTCCTCACCGACCTCGAACACCTCGGGCAGGAGCATCTCGCAGCTGCCACTGCCGATGCACTTGTCGCCGTCGACCTCGACCAGCATCTGTCACCTCCCGGTCCGGATGCCCGGATACGGTCGCATCCTGCCACGAGCGGCGCCGGGGCCGACCCACGGCCAGCAGCGGCCACCCACCACTGCCCGCCACCGCAACCCCCGTCCGTCGCCCGGTGCCGTTGTCCGCCGCGCCGGGATCGACCTACGGTGCGCACCGGCTCGGGCCCCCCGGGCCCCGGGTAACTGCCGACAAGGAGTGCTATGCCGATCTCACAGGGTGACCGCATCCCCGACGTGGAGCTGAAGACCATGGGCGACGAGGGGCCTACCTCCGTGCGCACGGGCGACGTGCTGGGCAGTGGAAAGGTGGTGCTGTTCGCAGTACCCGGAGCGTTCACACCCGGCTGTTCGAAGTTCCACCTGCCGGGTTTCGTGCGCGGTGCCGACGACCTCACGGCCAAGGGGGTCGACCGCATCGCCTGCGTGGCCGTCAACGACGCGTGGGTCATGGAAGCCTGGGCCGAGAGCCAGGGTGTGGGCGACAAGATCATGATGCTGGCCGACGGCAGCGGAGAGTTCACCCGCGCCATGGGCCTCGAGCTCGACGGCAGCGCCTTCGGCCTGGGTACGCGGTCCCAGCGCTACTCGGCCGTGATCGAGGACGGAGTGATCACCGGTCTCGACGTCGAGGACAAGCCGATCGTCGACGTCAGCTCGTGTGAAGCGGTACTGGCCCGCTTGTGACGCAGCACGGTGCGAACAGGCTCGACTCCGAAGGACCAAGAGGGGGATACCGATGAAGATCGGCGTGATGATGTTTCCGACCGACACGTCCATCCAGCCCATGGAGCTGGCCCGGGCGGTCGAGGAGCGCGGCTTCGAGTCCCTCTGGTTCCCCGAGCACAGCCACATCCCCACCAGCCGCAAGACACCGTGGGGCGGTCGTGAGGGTGCCCCTCCCCTGCCTGACATGTACTGGCGCAGCCACGACCAGTTCGTAGCCCTCACCGCCGCCGCGGCGGTCACGACGAACCTCAAGGTGGCGACCGGGATCTGCCTGGTGGCCCAACGCGATCCCATCTGGCTGGCCAAGCAGGTGGCCTCGCTCGACGCCATCAGCGGCGGTCGCTTCCTCTTCGGCATCGGCTACGGGTGGAACAAGGAGGAGATGGGCCACCACGGGGTGGCCTACACCGACCGGCGCGATCGCATGCGCGAGTGCATCCTGGCCATGAAGGAGCTGTGGACGGCCGACGAGGCCGAGTACCAGGGCGAGCACATCTCCTTCGAGTCGTCGTGGTCGTGGCCCAAGCCGGCACAGAAGCCGCACCCGCCGATCATCCTGGGTGGCAACGCCGGCCCTCGCACCATCGCCGACATCGTGGAGTTCTGCGACGGTTGGATGCCCATCGCCGGTCGCCACCCGTTGACCGATCGGCTGCCCGAGCTGCGGGCCGCTGCCGAAGCTGCGGGAAGGGACCCGGACTCGATCGAGCTCGGGGTCTTCGGCGCCACCGACGACGCCGACCGGTTGGACACCCTGCGCGACACCGGCGTGCACAGGGCAGTGTTGGGTCTGCCTTCGTCCGGGGCGGACGAGGTCGTGCCGCTGTTGGACCGCTACGCGCCTCTGCTGGAGAAGTACGCAGACTGAGGGCGTGACCGATCCGGGCCCCGAGCGGCTCGACGTCTACGACTCCATCGGCCGCCACCTGGGGGTCAAGGACCGCCGCGCCGTCCACCGTGACGGGGACTGGCACCGGGTGTTCCACTGCCTGGTGCTGGCCCGCCGCCCGGACCGCACCGGCAACCGCGGTCAGGGACCGGTGGCCGTGCTCCAGCGGCGCAGCGCGACCAAGCAGTCCTTCCCCGGCAAGCTCGACCTGAGTGCCACCGGCCACCTGGCCGCTGGCGAGCAACCGACCGACGGGACCCGCGAGCTGGCCGAGGAGCTCGGGATCACCGTGACCCCCGACCGTCTGGTCCCGGTCGGGGTCCGCCGACTGGTCGATGACGGCGGCGAGGGCAACCTCAACCGCGAGCTCGCCCATGTGTTCCTCGTCACCGATGACCGGCCACTCGTGGACTACGCGCCGGAACCGGGCGAGGTCGACGGGGTGTACGACCTGCCGCTGGCCGAAGGCCTGCGCCTGTTCGCCGACCCCGATCACCAGGCGACGGTGGCGGGAGCGGAGTGGGATGGTGGCCACCTCAGCGCCGTGCAGCGCACCCTCACCCGGTCGGACCTGGTGCCCGGGGACGACTACTGGGTGGTGCTGTTCGTCATGGCCGAGCGTCACCTGGCCGGCTTGCGGCCTCTGGGGATCTGAACCATTGCGGCAGGCCAACGCCCTGGCGGACGCGCTGTGCGATGGGCTCGCGGCAGGTGAGGGACCGCGTCAGCGGCCCACACCGATCAGGTTCATGGCCTCGGCCCTGGTGGCCTCGGAGAGGAAGATCCCCCGCACCGCCGAGGTGACGGTGACCGCACCCGGCTTCTGAATGCCGCGCATGGACATGCACAGGTGCTCGGCCTCGATCACCACCAGGGCGCCGCTCGGCTGTAGTGCGGCGACCAGGCAGTCGGCGATCTGGCTGGTCATCCGCTCCTGCACCTGGGGACGGCGGGCGTAGGCCTCGACCAGGCGGGCCAGCTTGGACAGCCCGGTGATGCGACCGTCGTCACCGGGGATGTAGGCCACGTGGGCCCGGCCGGTGAACGGCACCAGGTGGTGCTCGCACATGGAGTAGAAGGGCACGTCCTTCACGAGGATCATCTCGTCGTGATCGGCCTCGAACTGCACCTCGAGGTACTCGGCGGGGTCCTGGTGGAGACCGGCGAACACCTCGGCGTACATGCGGGCCACACGGTGCGGGGTCTTCTCCAGACCGGCGCGATCGGGGTCCTCGCCCAGCGCCAGGAGGATCTCCCGCACAGCCTTCTCCATGCGCCCGAGATCCATCGTCGGTGGGGGAATCGGTGCGGCTCTGTCCAGGTTGACTCGTTCGTCGACGGTCACGACACCTTCTCCACGTTGTGGTCGACCCGCCCAGGGCGCCTCCGGCAGGATTCGAACCCGCGACCTTCCGGGTAGAAACCGGCTGCTCTGATCCACTGAGCTACGGAGGCCCGTCCAGTGTCGCGCAGCGGGACGGGAGCGGCACCCCACGGGCGTAAGTCGACTTCGACCTCCGGAGGCGATGTGGCAGACTCGATGTTCCTTGGTGGCCGTAGCTCAGTCAGGTTAGAGCGCCAGGTTGTGGCCCTGGAGGTCGGGGGTTCAAGTCCCCTCGGTCACCCGTGAACTCCGAAGGCCGGGGCACGCTCTGCGTGGCCGACGTCGTGGAATCGATCGTGGGACCCGGCCTGGCGGTCCGCATCGAGGCCTACGACGGGTCGGTGACCGGTGATCCGACGGCGGCCACCACCGTGCGGATCCGCAACAGGGACGCCGTGATCCGGGCCGTGCAGGCCCCCGGCGACCTGGGCCTGGCCCGCGCCTACGCGGCGGGCGACATCGAGGTGGAAGGCGACATCAGGGACGTCTTCGCCGCCGGCGACGAAGACCTCACGGTGAGGATCGGCCCCCGCCAGCTGCGCGCCGTGATGGGCCTGGTGGGCAGGGATGCGCTCCGCCGGATCCCCCCGCCACCCGAGGAGTTCCGCCCCTGGGGGCGGCTGCACTCACTTCGGCGTGACCGCGCCTCGGTGTCGCACCACTACGACCTGTCCAACGGCTTCTACGGACTGTTCCTGGACGAGTCGATGACCTACTCGTGCGCCGTGTTCGAGGACAACGACTGGACCCTCGAGCAGGCTCAGGCAGCCAAGCACGAGCTGGCGCTGCGCAAGCTCCACCTGGAGCCGGGCAAGCGTGTGCTCGACGTCGGATGCGGGTGGGGGGCTCATGCCATCCACGCCGCCCGCCACTTCGGGGTGGAGGTCACGGGCGTCACGGTGGCCGACCAGCAGGTCGACCTGGGACGCAAGCGGGTGGCCGAGGCCGGGCTGGGCGAGCGGATCGACCTGCGTCTGCAGGACTGGCGCGAGGTCGACGACGGGCCCTACGACGCCATCAGCTCGATCGGGATGTTCGAGCACGTGGGGTGGCAACGGGGACCGGAGTTCCTGGCGGCCATGTGGGACCTGCTGGCACCGGGCGGGCGGATGATGCTGCACATGATCACCCGTCCCGACGCCAGGCCCGTCCGCCAGAGGAGCCGGGCCAGGTTCATCTACCGCTACATCTTCCCCGACGGGGAGCTGCAGCGGATCGGCCACATCGTGGACCAGACCCAGGTCGCCGGGTTCGACGTGATCGACGTCGATGCCCTCAACCAGCACTACGCAACCACCCTCGACCACTGGCTCGACCGGCTCGAGGCCAACTGGGACGCGGCGGTGGACCAAGTGGGCCTGCACCGGGCCCGCATCTGGCGCCTGTACCTGGCCGCCTCGGCCTCGGGCTTCCACGGACGCCGCCTCCAGGTGCAGCAGATCACCGCCGTCAAGGCCCACACCGACGGCCGCACGGCGGCACCGGCCCGACCCGACTGGGACCCCAGCCACCTCGACCGCTACGGCGGCTGAACCGATCGCCGCGGCCCTTTCAGCGGCCGCTACGATGTCTCGTCCACCAGCGCCTCTAGCTCAATTGGTAGAGCAACGGACTCTTAATCCGCAGGTTCCGGGTTCGAGTCCCGGGGGGCGTACGCCGAGAAGCCCAGGCGGGGTCATATTCCTCGGTGTGCTCGAGGGCATCCTTGTCGCCGTCGTGCTGCCGATCGTGCTGTTCTTCCAGCGGAACTGGTGGCCGCACGGCGAGGTGCTCGGCCGGGTGGCCGGCCGTGAGGGCTGGCACAGCGACAGCCGGGGCGACGGGTGGGTCGAACGTCCCGGTGTGGTTGTCTTTCGCTGGGAGGCACCACCCTTCTTCGCCAACTCGGGGATGTTCGCCGACCAGGTACCCCAGCTCGTGCAGGAGCTGCACCCGAAGTGGGTGGTCCTGCAGTGCGAAGCGATCACCGACATCGACGTCACCGCGGCCGGGATACTGGAGCAGCTCGACAACGAGCTCAACGTCCACGGGGTCCACCTGGCCTTCGTGGAGGTCCGCAGCCGGCTCCGCGCGCGAGTCCACGACTACGGGCTCCACAAGACCCTCGATCGCGAGCACTTCTACGGCTCGATCAAGGACGACCTCGTCGACATCGACCCGCGTCCGGGCGAAGAACGCCCACCATCGTGAGCACCGGACCGGGTCCGGGTCACACCAAGCGTGTGTCGCGCGCCGCATCGTGCCAGGTGCACGTGAACCCACCCGCCGACGGGTGGTGTCAGCTGGGCAGGACCGTGCTGTGATGGCCTCATGCCACGTGACGCGGATCCGTCCACGACCTCGCTCGACGCCGACGCGCTCGCCACCCGGCTGCTGGGGTCGAAGAGGACGCGTCTTGGCGGCCTGCAGATCGACCACGCCCGTCGTGTCGCGGCCACCGCCGGGGACGTCGATCCTCGTGTTCGAGCGGTGGCCTTGCTACACGACGTCGTCGAAGTCGGCGGTGCCAGCAGCCCCGAGTTGCGCACACTGACTGGCGACGCGTGGATCGCCGACAACGGTTGGTGTCCTCACGAAGCAGCAGGGCGAATCCGAGCGGGATTACCTGGCCCGATGCGCGGTCGATCCCGTCGCGCTGCACATCAAGCGCTTCGACATCCTCGACAAACTGATCACCGACGACGTCCACGTTGCCCAAGCCGTCGCCATAGGGCTGCGCGCGGCGGCACGCGACCGACTGCGGACCCTCGGGTACCTCGCTCGGGACCACACCGACGGACTGGGCTGACATCGTCCCACCTGGATCTCCGGAGGATCAGGCCGGGAGTCGGCTGATCAGGACTCCGTGGCGAAGGCCACGGTCGCTCACGGTCATCGCGTCGTGGCCGAGCTTGGCGAGGATGGTGCGCACGATGCACGCCCCGCCCAGGATCACCTCGGCCCGGGCGGGCTGGAGACCGGGGATGCTGCGTCGTTCATCGGCGCTGCGGCTGCGGTAGAGGTCGATCTGGCGATCGAGCTCGGCGCGGTCGATTACGGTGCCGTGGACGACGTCGGGGTCGTAGCTGACGAGTCCCTGCGCCACCGCGGCGAGATTGGTGACGGTGCCCCCGATGGCCACGACGGAGTCGGGACGCGGTTGGCGGTCGAGGCGATCGAGTTCAGTCGAGAGCCAGGCGAGCACCTCGTCGAGCCGGTCCGTCGACGTTGCTCCCGCGAGCCCGAAGTGCTCGGCCACTCGCACCGCGCCGATGTCGAGGCTGAACTGCTCGTCGACGTGGTCGTTCCGGCCGAAGGTGAACTGCGTGCTGCCCCCACCCGAGTCGAACACGGCCAGCCGCCCCCGCGCCGCGGGGAGGGCGGAGGTGGCAGCGAGGTAGGCGAGTCGGGCCTCCTCCTCGCCCGAGATCACCTCCACGGTGACCCCGGTGCGGTCCTGCACAGCGTCGACGAGCGCCGCCCGGTTGGGGGCACGGCGCAGACCGGCGGTGCCGACGGCGGCGATGTCGACGCCGGCCTGCCGGACCTCCTCGACCATCGCCACGATCGTGTCGACGGTCCGGGCGATCGGCTCGGAAGCGAGGACGCCCGAGTCGGACTGTCCTTCTCCCAGTCGCGTGACGACAGCGCGATCGGCGATCGCGTGGAGCGACCCGTCGGCGCGACGTTCGCCGACGTGGTACTTCACGGAGTTGGTGCCGATGTCGATGACGGCGTGTCGTGTGGCTCCGATCCCGACGAGCGTCTTGAGAACGCTCGCGACGCTGATGTTGTCGCGGCCCGCCAAGCCGAGCCTGTGCACCGTGTCGGCCACCTGAGAAGGATCTGTCGACTCCACGGTCACCGTCCGCGTCGTGAGGTCGTCGGCGGTGATCTCGGTCAACTCGACCATGCACCCGTCCAGCCGGTAGTGGGAGCGCTCCTTGTGGACCGACACCACGAAGAGATCAGGATGCGGCACGATCAGGTCTGCGAGGATCGCATTCAGGCTGTACCAGGGCTGTAGTGCGCCGGGTGCCTCGACCCCGAGCGCTGCGAGCACAGTGAGGGCGTCGTCCGTGGACACGGGGAAACCGGCCTTCAGCGTCGGAGTCCACAGTTGGAGCCCGTTGTCGTCGACCTTCAGAAGGACCTTGACGTCCAGCAGCCCATCGCGCACCTTGACCGACGCATCGCTGTGGGTCGAGAGGAAGTAGCGCTCGTCACTGCGCTCCTCGCGTTCCGGCTGCCGCGACGCGAGCATGTCGTCGGCCTCGTCGAAGGTGCCGACGCTTCGCCACTCCCAGCGCGGGTTGATGCCTGCCGATGCCTTTCCCGTCGAACCATCGGCTGTCGCGGCCATCGCCCGGACGGTACTCGCCGTGCCCCGCCGTGCTCATGCCCAGTCCATCCCTTCGATGTCCGATGACGGCTCGATGTCGGGCGGGCGCACCATGCGGAAGCCGTTGAACACGCCGACCAGCGCAGCGGCCAGCGGGATCACCAACGCGACCTGGAGGGCGCGGTCCCGGGCCTCCCGATAGATGGCGAGGATCTCGTCCTGCACAGCCGGGGGCTCTTCGGCCACGATCGCGTCGACCTGAGTATCGCTGACGATCTCGGCGTTGGCCTCCATCACCTCCGCGATCTGTTGCTGCTGGTCAGCCGGGATGACCGGTCAACCCCATCTACTGGCCGGTCCGGCGGCGCGAGGCCAACAACGTGGCCGCCATCTACCGGGCGCACCGAATGTTCGCCGATGCCGACTTCGCCTTCTGGTACCCACCCGAGGGCCCCGACGGGCGGTTCGAGATCGCCGACTTCGGGATGGCCTCCCTCGAGGGTGGCGACGTCATGCCCATCGGCAACGGCACCGTCCTCATCGGCACAAGCGAGCGCTCGACGGGCCGGATGATCGAGCACCTCGCCAACGCTCTCTTCACCGCCGGCGCCGCCGAGGGCGTGATCGCCGCCGTGATGACCAAGGACCGCGCCCACATGCACCTCGACAGGGTCTTCACCCGGCTCGACCGTGACAAGGCGACGGCGTACCCGAGGTCGTGAACGACATGCGGGCCATCAGCCTGCGCCCCTGCACCAGGGCGGACGACTTCAAAGTGACGGTGGCGCCCGACTTCCTCACCGCAGTGGCCGACGCGCTCGGGATCGGCAGGCTGCAGGTCGTCGAGACGGGTGGCGACCAGTACCAGCAGGAGCGCGAGCAGTGGGACGACGGCAACAACGTCGTCGCAGTGGAGCCCGGCATGGTGGTCGCCTACGAGCGCAACACCTACACCATCGCCCAGATGCGCGAGGCCGGGGTCGAGGTGATCGAGATCGCCGGGTTCGAGATGGGCAAGGCCCGTGGCGGGAGGCACTGCATGAACTGCCCGCTGATCCGGGACCCGGCGTAGGGACCTAGCGATGCCGAGCAGTTACGTGCGCTGGGTGGTCGCCGTGATCGTCGTCCTCGCCATCGTCGCCCTGCCGCCGTGATCGTCGACCTCGCCATCGTCGCCCTGCTCGCCTAGCTGCGCAATGAGCCCGGCGTCGGCGGTCGCATTCCCGACCCTGAGGACGCCGCAGCCGTCGTCGTCGTGGCCACTACCGACGGACGGTCCGGGTAGCCGACGGAGGCAGCACCAGGTCGAGCGACGTCACCACCTCCAACGGCGGATCGGTCGAGGCACCACGAGGGCGCCGAGACCGAGCCGCACGACCCTCGGTTCAGGCTGCCCTCCGGCTACACGATCCTGTTCGCGCTGATCGTCATCACCGCCCTGGCGACGTGGATCATCCCCGCCGCCAGTACGCGTGTACGACATGAAGGAGGCCAACGAGCGGCACTTCTCGGCAGCGACGGAGGCCGACACCGGCGCGGTCGTGCTCACCGGCAGCCACAAGGTGGTGCTCACGGTGTTCGCCGCCGCCTTCGCGGTGATGTCTACGGCGTCATCCCGTGGGAGGACCTGGGCATCGGCATGCCCACGCTGTGGTGGTGGTTCCCGGAGATGACGGCGTCGTTCCTGCTGTTCGCCATCCTCATCGGCGTGATCGGCAGGATGAACGAGGGGGAGCTCACGACCACCTTCGTGGACGGGGCCCGCGACCTGCTGGGCGTGGCCGTCATGAACAACGGCCAGATCACCGACACCGTGCTGAACTGGCCGAGACGGCGCTCGGCGACGTGGGCGAGGCCGCCTTCGCGGAGGTGAGGTACGTGCTGTTCCGGCCCCTGTCGTTCCTGATCCCTTCGTCCTCAGGCCTGGCGACGGTGGCAATGCCGATCATGGCGCCCCTGGACGATCTCGTGGACGTCGACCGCAGCCTGGTCGTCACCGCCTACCAGAGCGCGTCTGGGCTGCTGAACCTGGTGACACCGACCTCTGCGGTGGTCATGGGCGGGCTCGCCATCGCCCGGGTGCCCTACGGGACCTACCTCCGCTACGTCTGGCCCCTCCTGGCGATGCTGGGCGTGCTGACGATGGTCGTCCTGGTCCTCGAGACGTACATTCCGTGAGTCGGCGACAGCGCCCGGGCAGCGACCCCCGCCATCGGCGAGCGCTGGGCAGGACCCGCCGGCTCGCCGAGCCGACCCAGGGGAAAGGGGCCAAGGATGGCCAAGAAGAGTGCGCGGGCGAAGGATCGGCGTGGGGACGAGGCCGACGTGCTGACGGCACCATCCGATGGCGGGACCAGTGCGGCGACGCCGAAGATGAAGCGCAAGGAGTATGAAGCCGAGCTGCGCCGGCTCCATGGGGAGCTGGTGGCGATGCAGGAGTGGGTGAAGGCCACTGGAGCGAAGATCTGCATCGTCTTCGAGGGGCGGGACACGGCAGGCAAAGGGGGCACGATCAAGCGGATGACCGAGCGGGTGAGCCCTCGGGTGTTCCGAGTGGTTGCCCTTCCCGCACCGACCGACCGGGAGCGGTCGCAGATGTACGTCCAGCGGTACATCCGGCACTTCCCGGCGGCAGGCGAGGTGGTGATCTTCGATCGGAGTTGGTACAACCGGGCCGGGGTCGAGCCCGTCATGGGCTTCTCCACACCCGAGGAGACGGCCCGATTCATTGAGCAGGTGCCGGCCGTGGAGCGGGCGATGGTCGAGTCGGGGATCCTGCTGATCAAGTACTGGCTCGAGGTCAGCCAGGAGGAGCAGACCCGGCGCCTGAAGAGGCGCATCGACGACCCACGCAAGGTCTGGAAGCTGTCGGACATGGATCTCAAGTCCTACAGCCGCTGGTACGACTACTCGCGTGCTCGGGACGAGATGCTCGCCACGACCGACACCGCCTGGGCACCCTGGTGGGTGGCTCACACCAACGACAAGAGGCGCGGCCGGTTGAGCATCATCGCCCACCTGCTCGATCTCGTCCCATATGAGCCCCTTGAGCACCGCGACGTGAAGCTACCGAGGCGACAGAAGGCGGATGGCTACCGTGAGCCGCGCCTGTCCGTACGCCACGTCCCTGCGCGGTACTGAGACCCCACGAGCGAGGAACCGAGGATCGATGACGACGATCGAGCGGACCGCCGGGCCCGCCACCAACTGGCATGCGATGTCGGAGGATGACGTCCTGGCGACGCTGGGGGTCGACGCCGGCAGCGGCCTCGCTGCCGGCGAGGTTCAACGGCGGCTCGCGGAGTACGGACCGAACCAGATCGCCACCGAGCCGCCTCCGACCCTGCGGGAACTGGCCAAGGGCCAGCTGTCCAACCCGATGAACATCATGCTGCTCGTCGTCGCCGTTGCCAGCTTCGCCATAGGGCAGGTCGCGACAGGGACCATCGTGGGGGCACTGGTGACCTTCAACGTGGTCATGGGCACGAACCAGGAGCGCAAGGCGATGGCCAGCGTCGAGGCGCTGGCCCAGCTGCAGGTCCCCAAGGCACGGGTCCGTCGGGACGGCACGGTGGACGAGATCGATGCCACCGACCTGGTGCCCGGCGATGTGCTGCTGCTGGAGGCGGGCGACCTCGTCCCGGCGGACGGCAGGATCATCGTCTCCGCCTCCCTGGAGGTGCAGGAGGCAGCACTGACGGGCGAGAGCGCCCCTGTGGCCAAGGACCGCGCGACGCTCCCCGCGGGAGAAACGGCTCTCGGCGACCGCACCGACCTCGTGTTCCAGAACACCCAGGTGACCCGGGGGTCGGCGACCGCGATCGTCGTGGCGACCGGCGAGTCGACGCAGATGGGCCGGATCGCCGACATGGTCACGGCGACGAGGCGGAGCAAGTCGCCGCTGCAGCGAGAGCTCGATGGCCTGACCAAGCTGTTCGGCTTCCTCGCATGGACGGCAGTGGCCGTGATCGCCATCTTCGGCATCGTCCGCGGCCAGGACGGCACGACCCTGGTCCTGCTGTGTGTGTCCACGGCCATCTCGGCGATCCCGACGGGCCTGCCGACGTTCGTGCAGCTCATGCTCTCGTCGGGAGCCCAACGCCTGGCCGAGTCCCAGGCGGTCGTCCGGTCGCTGACCGACGTCGAGACCCTCGGCGGCACCACGGTGATCAACAGCGACAAGACCGGCACGCTGACGATGAACGCCATGACCGCAACCACGATGCTGACCGGCGGTCAGTGGTACACGATCGACGGGGGCGGCTACGCCAAGTCCGGCGCGATCCGGGGCGCGGCGGGGGCGCCGACGCCGGACTTCACCCGGCTCGCGCTGGGCCTGACCCTGTGCAGCGACGCCACCGTCGCCGACGACGAGACCATCATCGGCGATCCCACCGAAGCCGCCCTGGTCGTGCTCGCCGCCAAGATCGGAGTGGACGCGGAGGAGACCCGCCGGACCCTCCCTCGCCGGGCGGAGGTGCCCTTCGACTCCGAGTACAAGTTCATGGCGACCTTCCACGATCGTCCCGAGGGCTGGACCGGCCCCGTCGCCGACCACCCGCACTTCGCGACAGTGAAGGGAGCACCCGACGTCGTCCTGCAGAGATGCGGCGCAGCGTGGTGGCACGGCGAAGTGGTCCCGATCGACCAGGTCCGAGACGAGTTGCTGGCCGCCAACCAACAGTTGTCCGAACGGGGACTTCGTGTCCTGGCGTTCGCCGCCCGGGGACTCTCCGACGACGAGCTCGCCACCGCGATCGAGGATCCGATGCCGGCGGTCGCCGATCTCCTGTTCGTCTCTCTGGTGGGGATCATCGACCCGTTGCGCGCCGAGGCCAAGGACGCCGTGCAGATCGCGCTCACCGCAGGGATCGACGTTCGGATGATCACTGGCGACCACACGGTAACGGCGCGCGCGATCGCCGACGAGCTGGGACTGGGTCCGGGCGTCATCACCGGCACCGAACTGGGCGGCCTCGACGACGCCAAGGTCATCGAGCAGCTGCCCGAGCTCCACGTCTTCGGGCGCGTCGCTCCCGAGGACAAGGTGCGGCTGGCCCGCCTCATGCAGGAGTCCGGTGAGGTCGTGGCCATGACCGGCGACGCCGTCAACGACGCCGCCGCGCTCAAGCAGGCCGATATCGGCGTGGCCATGGGCAGCGGCTCGGAGGTGACCAAGCAGGCGGGAAAGCTCGTCCTCACCGACGACAACTTCGCCACCCTCGTCCATGCCGTCGACCTCGGCCGCGACATCTACCGCCGCATCTCCACCTACGTTCGGCTGCAGCTCACCGTCCTGTCGTCGGTCCTCCTGCTGATGCTCACCGCCACGATCCTCAACATCAACGAGGGCGTGGCGCTGTTCCCGATGCAGCTGCTGTTCGCCAAGCTGTTCGTCGTCGTCACCGTCGTCGTCGGGCTGATCGTCGACGTCGCCGACCCCGGTGTGATGCAACGTCCCCCACGCACGCCCGGCACCAGGATCGCCAACCGGCCCCAGGTGATCCGCTGGGTGATGAGTGGGATCCTCATCGCCGGGCCCGCCCTGGCGCTCGTCCGATGGGGCCCCGACGAGCCCAGCACGACGGATGCGTCGATCTCGATGACGATGGCGTTCGCCGTCGTCGCGCTCAGCGCCGTGAACAACGGCCTCGTGATGCGCCGCGAAGGTGAGCCATGGTGGTCGGCACCCCTGTTCCCCTACCTGGGCTGGATCATCCTCGGCTGGTTCCTGACCTGGGCGGCCGTCGAGCTCGGCATGCTGCAGCGCCCCCTCGACACCATCTCGCTCACCGGCAACCAGTGGGCCATCGTCATCGGCCTGTCCCTCCTCTCGCCGACATTCGTGGCGATCGACAAGGCCATCCACCTGCGTCGCCTCGACCGCTCTCCTTGATCGGCAGTCACCGGGACCACTACGGAACCACCTTGCAGAGGGCGGCGATCAGTCGATCAGCCCGCGGGCAACCGAGCGACTGACGGGCGCCGGGTGCTCCCGCTCGACCAGGCCTGGTACCGCCGCCTGATCGGCCTCGCCGCGCTCCTCGGCCTGGTGGCCGGGTTGCTCGGCATGCTGTACCTGGCGGGGACCGGCGCTGCCACCGACCTGGTCTTCGGGGATCCGAGGATATCGGCGTGGTCGGGCGACTGGTGGTGGATCCCGCTCACCGCGATCGGTGGCGTCGCCGTCACCGCGCTGCGGCGGCGGTGGCGGGTCCCCGCTCGCGTGCCGAGCGGCGTCGAGACGATCGAGTCGGGCCGGGTCGACCACGCCACCGCCCCGTCGTGGCTCGCCATCGCCGCCGTGTCGGCGGTGACCAGTGCCAGCCTCGGACCGTCCTTCTCCCTGGTCATCGCCGGTGGCGCGCTCGGCTCCTGGTTGGCCGCCCGCCGCTGGATCGACGACGAGGCCCGGCTCGACTACACCCTCACGGGCATGGCGGGCGGGCTCGGCGGAGCCTTCACATCGCCGATCCTCGGGATGTTCATGGTCACGGAGCTGGCTCCCATCCCTCGTCAGCGCTACCTCGCCGCCCTCATCCCCCAACTCATCGCCGCCACCATCGGCTTCGGCCTCTACTACGCCATCGCGGGGAGGACCTTCCTCGGCATCTACGGTCTCCCGCCCTACGAGTTCAGCCTCTGGCACATCGGCGTGGCGGTCATCCTGGGCTCCGTCGCGTCGCTCATCATGGGCGTCTTCGCCCTCATCCTGCTGGCGGTCCGCTTCGTGGCCGTCCTGGTAGGAAGCGACTATGCATGGGGACTGACCGGCGGCGCCATCGTCGGGCTCATCGCCGCGGTCCTCCCCCTGACGCTCGGGGCCGGCAGCGTGCAGCTCGACACCGTGATCGACGAGTCGACCGAGATCAGTGTCTGGCTTCTCGTCGCCGTCCTGCTCGGGAAGATTCTCGCCATGGCGGTCAGCCTCTCGAGCGGCTTCATCGGCGGCAACGTCTTCCCGATGATCTTCGTCGGCGGCACCGCGGGCACCGTCGTCACCTCGCCGTCCCCGACCTGCCCTCCTCCTTGGCAGTCGCGGCGATAATGGGCTCAGTGCCCGGAGCCGTCATCAGCGCCCCGATCAGCCTCACCTTCCTGGCGATCATCACGGTCGGCCTCGGTCCCCGCACCACCGCGCCCATCGCAGTGGCGGTCATCACCTCGCATCTGGTGACCGCTGCGGCTAGGTGGCTGGTGCAACAGCACCGCGGTCCGGCGGCGCTCCAGCAGTCCCCACCCGGCTGACTTCTCGACGACCGCGCAGCGACGCTGCCGCTCAATGCCCGAGCAGCAGCTTGAGGATGACCACCGCGACGCCGATGGAGCCGGTCACCGCTGCGTACGTCCACGTGGCCAGTCCGCCGAGCGATGCCGCGTGCCCGACGTACGCGCCCAGTTCGATGAGCTGGGCGACCGCTACCCACAGCGCCACTCCGTTGTCGAGGACGTCCCAGCCGCCCGAGCGACAGCATCGCCGCAGGCACCACCGCGGCGGCAATGATCGCCAGACCATCGGTGGCGGCCGCCGTGATCTCCTGACAATCGGGCGCTGTCTCACAGCGCAGATGATCGCCGACCACCTCGGCGTACAGATGGGCCACCCAGGTGGCGACCCCGACCCCGGTCACGAGCTCCCAGCCGAAGCCGGACCCGACCTCATCCGCATCGATCGCCGCCAAGGACTCCAGCACGAGGACCGTCCCCGTAGGAGGCGGCGCTGACCCGCTCGGAGACACGCCCTCGCCGACCTCTGACGGAACCGGTGGAGACCTTCCGTCGGGCGGGGAATCTGGTCGCTGTGCGATCGGTTCCCTCGCTGGGTGGTTGTTCACCACCGCTGCGCATGGCGACCCGGGGAGGCAAGGCGGGTGATGAAGTCGACGACGTGGCAGCGGCCGACCTGGTCGACGCACCCCAGCCAAGCCCACGGAGTCGCGCCACGTGGCTAGATCGGGGAACCGTAGTGTGACGACGCGGCGTTCTCGCCGGAACCGGATCACAATGGCAGCACCGGCCAGCCCAGCCTTCGGAGTGTGCGCGTGGCCCCGGCCAGACCCAACCAGCAGGAGGAGGCCTTCCGACAGCACGTGGTCCCCGAGCTCGACGTGCTCTATCGGGTGGCGATGGGGCTCACCCGCAATCGGGCCGAGGCGGAAGACCTCGTGCAGGACACCTTGATCCGCGCCTACCGCGCCATCGACCGCTTCGACGGCCGCCA
>Ga0299914_10001453_pt1 | contig 15660 bp, 15 predicted proteins | sample RVTome_10_FD_201361 | JGI IMG/M metagenome (GOLD analysis project Ga0299914, IMG submission 201361) | Soil microbial communities from uranium-contaminated site in the Upper Colorado River Basin, Wyoming, United States - RVT153D57 (version 2) ...
GAGCCGCGAGGTCGTGAAGCAGACCCGCGAACGCCGGGGCGACTCTTTCGATCTCCTCGCCGATCTGCTCGATCGACTCGAGTCCCAGGTCGGCGCCCAGCCGGAAGGCCAGGTCGGCGGCGATCGCCCAGTCGGGTTGGGCGGTGCCCGGGGGCGTGACGATCTGGGCCAGGGTCGAGACGCGGCCCTCGAGGTTGGTCGTCGTCCCGTCGACCTCCGCATACCCGGCGGTGGGCATGACCACGTCGGCCTGCCTTACCGACTCGGTGAGGAACTGGTCGCAGGCGATCACCGTGCGGGCCCCGGCGACGCCGCGTTCGGCGAGGTCACGATCCGGAAAGTCCGCCAGTGGATCCGCGCCGAGCAACACCAGCGTGTCGATCCTGCCCTCCGACGCCGCGCGCAGGATCCCGGCGGCGTCGAGCCCCTTGGCCTCCGGGACGGTGGGCCAGTGGCCGGCGAACCAGCTGCGACCGGCCTGGAGCGTGACCCGCCCCGGCAGGACACCGGGCGCCATGCCCAGCTCGAGGGCGCCGCGCACGTTGGCCCGCCGCAGCGCCGACAGGAACCGGACCTGCGGGTGCGCGTCGTGGATGACGTTGGCGGCAGCGGCGATGGACTTGGCACCCTCCGCCAGGTTGGCCCGGCCGAGCACGACCGTGACCGGCCGCTCGGCCAGCAGCGACGCCGCCGCCACGATGGCCTCCGGCGCCACGCCGGCCACCTCGTCGTCTGCGTCGGTTGGCGCCAGGAGGGCCCGCATCAGGGCCAGCGCGTGGCCCGGCCGATAGCGCAGCGAGTGGGTCGCCAGGCCGGTGGTGCCGGTCTCCGTCGCCGCCAGCTCGACGATCTTGACGTCGTCGTTGAGCACCGCGTGACGCAGCCGCAGGAACAGCACCGGCAGCTCTTCCTTGGCGTCGGGCCCCAGCAGCAGCACCGCACCGCCTGGCCGGCAGGCGTCGTCGATGGTCGCCGGGGGCAGGCCCAGCACGGCCTCGGCCGGCAGGCCGTCGCTGAGCTGGGCGTCGACGTTGTCCGATCCGATGATGCCCTTGGCGAGCTTCACCCAGGCGTAGGCGTCCTCGTTCGTGAGCCGGGAGCCCCCGAGCACCGCGACCCCCCCGGGCCCGCTCCGCTCCAGTCCCTCCTGGATCGATGCCGCGGCCCGCCGGACTGCGTCGTTCCACGTGGCGGGCTTGAGCAACAAGCCCTCGTCCCTCACCAGCGGGCCCCCCAGCCGCTCCGACGAGCTGACCGCCTCGAAGTCGAATCGCCCCTTGTCGCAGAGCCATCCCCAGTTGACGGCGTCGACGTCGACCCCGAGGTAGCGCAGCACCTGATTGCGGCTCGACTGGATCACCACCCTGCACCCGACGGAGCAGCTGGTGCACGTCGACTCGACCTGTTCGAGGTCCCAGGGCCGGGCCTTGAAGCGGAAGGGCGTCGCGGTCAGCGCGCCCACCGGGCAGATCTGCACGGTGTTGCCGCTGAAGTAGCTGGAGAAGGGATCCCCGGGGAACGTGTTGACCTGGGTCTCGTTGCCCCGGTCGATGAAGCTGATCAGCGGGTCGCCGGCCACCTCGGCGGCGAACCGGGTGCAGCGGTCGCACAGGATGCAGCGTTCGCGGTCGAGCATCACCAGGTCGCTGATCGGGATGGGCTTCTCGAAGTGGCGCTTCTCCTCCAGGAAGCGGCTCTCGCCCGGGCCGTGCGACATGGTCTGGTCCTGCAGGGGGCACTCGCCGCCCTTGTCGCACACCGGGCAGTCGAGCGGGTGGTTCACCAGCAGGAACTCGAGCACGCCCTCCTGCGCTTTGCGCGTGGCCGGTGACCCCGTGGAGACGACCATGCCGTCGGAGCACTCGATCATGCACGAGGGCTGGAGGGCCGCACCGCGCCCGGTGTCGATGTCGACGATGCACATGCGGCACATCCCCACCGACCGCATCCGGGGGTGGTAGCAGAACCGGGGGATGTAGATGCCGTTGCGCTCGGCGGCGTCGATCACCAACTCGCCCTTGGCGGCGGTGATCGTGCGGCCGTCGATGGTCACGGTGAGAACATGCTCCCCGCTCCCACGGCCGCTCGGGCCGGACGCCTCTGGGGCGGCGTCGGTGGTATCCGTCACTTGCTCGCTCCAACGGCCGGGGGCGTCGACAGGTAGGCCTTGCCCTGGACCGGGACCGTGATCTCTCCGCCGCCGCAATAGGCGAAGAACTCGTCCCGGAAGCGCATCACCGCCGAGGCGATCGGCGACACCGCCGAAGGCCCGAGCGGGCAGATCGTGGTCTGCTTGGGCGGCCAGGTGATCTGCGGGCTGATGTTGTCGCAGATGTCGAGCAGTTTGTCGACGTCGCTGGGCCGGCCGTACCCGTCGAGCATGCGGCGCAGGATCCGCTCGAGCCAGGTGGCGCCCTCGCGGCACGGCGTGCACTTGCCGCACGACTCCCGGGCGAAGAACCGCACGATGCGCCACGCGGCCTTGACGACATCGGTGGTCTCGTCCATCACCACGATGGCGCCGGAACCGAGCATCGACCCGGCCGCGCCCACCGCACCGGTCTCGAGCGGCAGGTCGAGGTGCTCCTCGAAGAACCACGGCGCCGACGCCCCGCCGGGGATGAACGCCTTGAGCCGGTTGTCGTGGCGGATCCCGTCGCCATAGTGCTCGCCGTAGAGCAGCTCCCGGAAGGTCGTGGTCCCGAACTCGACCTCGTACACCCCGGGCCGGTTGACGTGTCCGGACACCGTGAACAACCGGGTGCCGAGGCTCTTGTCGACCCCGAGCGCGGCGAACGCGGCGCCGCCGTTGTTGACGATCCACGGCAGGTTGGCCAGCGTCTCGATGTTGTTGACGACGGTCGGCTGCATGTAGAGGCCCTTGGCCGCCGGGAAGTACGGGGGCTTCAGGCGGGGCATCCCCCGGTAGCCCTCGAGCGACTCGATGAGGGCCGTCTCCTCGCCCACGATGTACGCGCCGGCACCCCAGTGCAGGATCACGTCGACGGAGAAGTCCTCGTTGCCCATGATGTTCCGACCGATGTAGCCGGCGGCGTACGCATCGTTGAGCGCCTGGGCGATGCGTTCCTGCGCCAGCGCCATCTCGCCGCGCACGTAGAGGAACGCCTGCGCGGCACCGATGGCATAGCAGGTGATGAGGGCGCCCTCGATGAGGAGGTGAGGGTCGCGTTCCATGATGACGCGGTCCTTGTAGGTGCCCGGCTCGGACTCGTCGCCGTTGACCACCAGGTAGCGGGGGAACACGCCCGGCGGGACGAACCCCCACTTCACGCCCGCGGGGAAGCCCGCACCGCCGCGGCCAAGCAGGCTCGCGGCCTTGACCTCCTCGGTGACCTCGTCCGGGGTCATGGCGGACAGCGCCCGCCCGAGCGCTTCGTAGCCGCCGGTGTCGAGGTAGCGCTCGAGCGTGTGGCCGTCGGCGAGGTCCCAGCGGGTGCGGAGGATGCTCGGGACGGGCTTGGCGTTGGCGTGAGCGTCGGCGTTCATCGGGCGGCTTCCGTCGAGACCCGGGATCGACCCCAGGGAACAGGTTCCCTCCGACCGCGGGCGAGGTGATGGGTTCCGGCTCCGGAACCTATGGCCTCGGGCTGGATCGCTTGGAACCTATGGCCTCGGGTCACGACGATTTCCCGCCTTCCCCATCGCCGGCGCCGTCGTCTGCGCCTTCGCCGTTCCCCTCGCTCTCGGCCCTGCGGTTGCGGGCCAGCCACGGGGGCTCCACGTTGCGGTCCGGCGGGGCGTTGCCCGCCCGGTCCTCCGGCAGCTGCTGGCGAACCCGGCTCAGCGTCCCGTGGCGGGGGACCTCGTGCGCCAGCTTGCCGGCGCGCAGGTCGTCGAGCAGCTCGTCGACATCGTCGAGCTCGACACGGTGGAAGTAGCGGTAGTTCACCTGCATGCACGGGGCCTCGCTGCAGGCCGCGATGCACTCGACGTCCTCGAGCGTGAACTTGCCGTCGGGTGTGGTGCTGCCCGCCTTGATCCCGAGCCGGTGCTCGAGGTGGTGGAGAAGCTCCTCGCCACCGAGCAGCAGGCAGGAGATGTTGGTGCATACGGTGACGACGTAGTCGCCCACCGGCTCGCGCTTGAACATCTCGTAGAACGACGCCGCACCCAGCACCTCGGCCGGGGTCACGTCCACGAGCTCGGCGATGTGCTCCATCGCCTCGTCGGTGAGGTAGCCGTCCTGCTCCTGCGCCAGGTGCAGCAACGGGATCATCGCGGACCGCGCGCGGGGGTAGCGGGCGATGACATCGTCGGCCACGGCCGTGTTCTCGGACGTGAACCGCGGCATCAGCGATCAACCTCGCCCATGATCGGGTCCACCGAGGAGATGACCGCCACGGCGTCGGCGATCAGGCCGCCCCGCAGCATGTGGGGCAGCGCCTGGACATGGACGAACGACGGGCCCCGGATGTGCATGCGGTAGGGCACGGCGCTGCCGTCGGACACCATGTAGCAGCCGAGCTCGCCGCGTGGGCTCTCGACGGCGCAGTACACCTCGCCCTCGGGCACCTTGAAGCCCTCGGTGAAGATCTTGAAGTGGTGGATCAGCGCCTCCATGGACTCGTCGATGCGGGCGCGGGGCGGCGGCGTGACCTTGCGATCCTGGATGCGGTAGTCGCCCGCCGGGAGCGCGCCGAGGATCTGGCGCACGATCGCCATCGACTCCCGCACCTCGTTGAGCCGGATGGCGTAGCGGTCGAACGCGTCACCGTAGCTGCCCACGACCGCCGCGAACTCGACCTGGTCGTAGAACAGGTACGGCATGTCCTTGCGCAGGTCCCATGGCAGGCCGGTGGACCGCAGGATCGGCCCGGTCGCGCCCAGGGCGATCGCCTCGTCGGCGGTGATGACGCCCACGCCCTGGAGCCGGGCGCGGTAGATGGGCTGGCCAGTGAGCAGCTCGTCGTATTCGTCGAGCCGGGGAGCGCACAGGTCGAGCACGCGCAGCACACCGTCGCGCCAGCCGTCGGGCAGGTCGGCGGCCACCCCGCCCGGGCGGATGAAGTTGTGGTTCATCCGCAGTCCCGTGATCATCTCCAGCAGGCGCAGCGTCTCTTCCCGCTCCCGCCAGCCGAACAGCATCATCGACACCGCACCCAGGTCCAGCCCGTTGGTGGCCAGGAACAGGAGGTGCGACGACATGCGGTTGAGCTCGCACAGCAACATGCGGATCCACTGCGCCCGGGGCGGGATATCCCCGTCGATGCCGAGCAGCGTCTCGGTCGCGAGCGAGAACACCAGCTCGTTGAAGAGCGGCGACGCATAGTCCATGCGGGTCACGTTGGTGGGGCCCTGGAGGTAGGTGAGCGTCTCCCCGGTCTTCTCCATGCCGGTGTGCAGGTAACCGATGACCGGCTTGGTGCGCAGCACCGTCTCGCCCTCGAGCTCCAGCATGAGCCGGAGCACGCCGTGCGTGGACGGGTGCTGCGGGCCCATGTTGAGGATCATCGTCTGGTCCTCGGTGGGCTCGTCGTCGGCCGTGGCCGCCACCTCGGCTTCGGACATCCGCAGCACCGAACCGACCTCGCGCATCAGCTCGGCGGCGCCCGCGCCCTTGCGCGGCGTGAGCTCCTGGGATCCCTCGTACGTCCGGGCGGTGGCGTCGGTGGAGACGGAGGTCACGGCATCAGCCCCACATCACCTGGCGTTCTGCACGCCCTTGAACTGCACCGGGATCGCCCCCACGGGATGGTCCTTGCGCAGCGGGAAGCCGTCCCAGTCCTCCGGCATGAGGATCCGGCTCAGGTCGGGATGATCCGTGAACTCGATGCCGTACATGTCGTAGACCTCGCGCTCGAGGGCTTCGGTGCCGGGGTGCACGTCGAACAGGGACGGGCAGGTGGCGTCGTCGGCCGGCACCTGGACCCGCAGGCGCAGGCGCTCGTGCGTGTCGTGGGACAGCAACCCGACCACCACTTCGAACCGCTCCGGTGTGACGTCCGGGGGCAGCCGACGCGGTGCCTCGTAGGCCAGGTAGTCGACGGCGGTGAGGTCGATGCACACCCGGTAGCCCTCGTCGTCCCGCAGGGTCCTGACGAGGTCGACCAGTTGGTCGCGGCTCGGGTGCAGCACCAGCTGGCCCCTGCTCGAGGTCGCGGGAACGCCGAAGCGGGTCTCGGCCTGCGCTGTCGTCGCTCCGGTCTCGTCTGCGACCGACTCTTTCCCGAATCCGGACGTCGCCTGGGTGTCGGACATGGGACCGCCTCAGCGCCCTCCGCCCGCCGAAGCCGCAGTCGCCGGCTCGGGCTGGCCGTCCCGCTGCTCGACGACCACGCCGGCGCCCGCACCCTGGCCGCGGGCCTCGCGACGGCGCAGGAGCTCCCCGTTCTGGATCTGCTCGTGGATGGTGTTGATGGCGTGGATCAGCGTCTCGGGACCGGGCGGGCATCCGGGCGCGTAGACGTCAACGGGCACGATCTGGTCCACGCCCTGGACGAGCGCGTAGTTGTTGAACATCCCGCCGGAGCTGGCGCACACGCCCATCGACAGCACCCACTTGGGCTCCATCATCTGGTCGTAGACCTGGCGCAGCACGGGCGCCATCTTCTGCGACAGGCGGCCGGCCACGATCATCAGGTCGCTCTGGCGTGGCGAGGCCCGGAACACCTCCATGCCGAAGCGGCCGAGGTCGTAATGGGAGGCGCCGGCGGCCATCATCTCGAGCGCGCAGCACGCCAGGCCGAAGGTCACGCCCCAGAAGGAGCGGCGGCGCGACCAGTTGACCAGGTCCTCGATCTTGGCGGTGAAGACGTTGTGGTCGAGGCCCTCGAGTCCCCGCTTCATGTCCCAGCCCACCTATGCCACCTCCTCTCCCTCTGAGACCGTGTCCTTCGCTCCCCCGGCGGCTCGGGCCGCCGCGGGCTCGACGGGCTCGGCCGCTTCCTGGCCCTCGGGGCGGCCGTCGAGGCCGACGCGGCGGATCGTCGTGCGGGTGGTCCGCTCGGGCGACACCATCGGGGAGGCGCGGCGGGCCCGGTTGCGCGGCCCCCAGTCGAGCGCGCCGTTGCTGATCAGGTACACCAAGCCCACGAACACGGCCGCCGAGAAGAGCACGACCTCGACCAACCCGAAGGCGCCGAGGTTCCGGTAGATGACGGCCCAGGGGTACAGGAGGATGATCTCGACGTCGAACACGATGAAGATCATCGCCACCAGGTAGAACCGCACCGGGAAGCGCTCCGGGGGCTCGCGCGTGGGCAGGATGCCGGACTCGTAGGGCGCGTGCTTGGCGGCGCTCGGACGGCGGGGGGCCAGCAGCCGTGACGTCAGCAGGCTGATCGCCGCGAACGCCGTGGCGAGGACCGCCATGACGACGACGGGGAGATACTGGCCCATGGGACTAAGTCCCTCCGGTCGGGGCTGGCAGTGGCGCCGAGCGGTGCTCGGCAACCACGCGATCGCGGGCGTGAAGCATGGCGCACAACAGCCCGAACATCAGGCCCGAACCCAGCGTGATGAGCGCAGGGACCAGGCGGCGCTGGCCGAGGTCGCGCACCATCACGATCGAGATCACCTCGGCGTTGGGGTCGGCCTCGGGCGGGGGCGGAGCCTGCCCGACCACCTCCTCCTGCGGGATCGCCGGCTGGATCTGGACGATGGCGTAGTGGGGCGGACTGGTGATGCGCAGGGTGTTGGTGATCCGGTTGGTCACCCGGTCCCAGACGCCGTCGCTCTGGCGTTCGGGCTTGCCACCGGTCTCGAACGTGTAGAGGTGGACGTAGCTGCTGCTCTCCTCCAGGCCCGGGATCACGCCCTCCGCGAGGGTGGCGTCCGCCGTCGACTGCGCCTCGGCGCGGGAGGCGTCCGAGGCCGCCAGCAGCGTCCACTCGTTGAGCTGACCGGCGAGCTGCTCGTTGATCTCGACGATGTCGGCGTCGGTGGCGTCGTTGATCTCCTCGGTGGAGGGCAGGCCCGAGGGATCGAGATCATGGGCCTCGTCGAGCAGCGCCTGGGAGAGGTCACCGTGGTTGATCTCCTCGACCTCCCATGCGGGGATGTCACCGATCGGGCCCTGCCCCGGGGGGTAGAGCCACCACACCAGCCCGTGGATGGTCATCCAGCCGAACAGCGCCGTGAGGATCACCAGGAACCCGAGCCGCGCCGCCAGGTCGGTGGCCAGCACCAGGTAGACGCCGCCGCCCAGCACGATGACCCCCGCGAGGACGGCGAGGATGCCCCGGATCTGCGGGTCCCAGGCGATCCCGGCCACGACGGTGGGGAGCAGCGTCATGTTCAGCCCTCGCCCCCGGACGACGCGGACGAGTCCGACAGCCCGGGCCGCGGCGCGTTGGTCGTGGTGTCCGCGAGCGGCAGGCTGTCCTCGTAGCGGGCGATGGCCTCGATCATCTCCGGGGTCATCATCCCGTCGCCCTCCACGTTCTCGGTGTTGGGGTTGTCGCCGAAGCCGGGCATCTTGCCGCTGCCGATGCCGTTGTTGCCGTACTGCTCGCCGTCGACGCTGCCGGTGCTGACGAACAGCGCCAGCTCCTCGACCGAGGCGAACTGCCGGGGGACGAGCCCGCCGGTCAGGTTGGGACCGAGGGCGCCGCTGCCGTCGGGGAACCCGGCGTAGGCGTTCAGGTCGGCGTTGGGCGGCTCGACGCTGTCGGGGATGATCGACCAGCCCCGCGTGTGGCAGCGGGCGCAGGCGTAGGCGCCGCCGGCGACCTCGAGGTTGAACAGGGCCCGCCCCGTCTCGGTGTCCTGGTAGTCGATGCGCTCCAGGGCTGCGTCGATCACGTCGTCGTCCGACTCGCCCTCCTCGAGCAGGCCCAGCTGCTCGGCGAGGGCGACCTGGGCCTCGCGTTGGGCCTCCTCGGGCGAGAGCTGGATGGACTCGAGGTAGTCGACCACGTTGGCGATCTGCTGCTCGTTGAGCGGGCCCTTGTTGACAGCCGCGCCCCAGCCCGGCATGGGCGAGAAGGGCCGCCCGTAGTTGATGACGAAGGTCACCTCGTCCCTGCTGTAGCGCAGCAGCACGGTGTTGAGCGCGGGCGCGCGCCAGTTGACCTGGGCGACGAACTGGTTCTCGGCGTCCGTGATCGTGTACGGGGCCTGGCCGCCGGTGCCGTCGGGGCCATGACAGTTCTCGCACTGCGAGCCCTCGGTGTAGATCTCCTCGCCGCGGCTCACGAACTTGTCGTCGAATCCCTCGACCGCGCCCGACATCCGGCTCGGCTCGTTCAGCCAGTAGAGCGGTAGGCCGACGCCGACGATCACCAAGGAGATCAGGGCCCACCGGAGGGTGCGGTCGAGCTTGCTGGTCTCGAGCTCCTGGTCGTCGAGGTAGGGCTTGCGGTTGGGCGCCAGCTCGATCTCGGAGCCGGCCTCCGCCCGCCCGCCGTGGATGTTGACGATGACGTAGACGACGAAGCCGATGAGGATGATCGACGCAATGACGGCGCCAACCACTGTGACCGTGCTGGCGGCGAGCACGGTCACGCCCGCGAGGAGGTCATGCATCTACTCGGAGCCTCCACTGACGCAGTGGGGGCCCTCGGCCTCCTGGCCGGTGGTGTTGGTACCGATGGGCGGACCCTGGATCTGGCCCGAGGTGCCGGTGTCGACGGTCACGGTGCCGCCGTCGACGGTCGCCGCGAAGCGGTCCATGCCCCGAGGCGCCGGGCCGCCCCGCTTCTCCCCCACTTGGTTGTACTGCGAGCCGTGGCACGGGCACTCGAACCATTGCGACGTCTCGCACTGGGGCACCCGGCAACCCAGGTGCGGACACTTCTGCCACAGGGTGACGATCCCCTCCCGCATCGCCACCAGCTCCGGCTCGGAGTACACGGCCTCGGCCTTCGGCAGCGCGTCGGATGGGTAGGCGGTGACCCACATGCGGGCCTCGGGGTAGTAGGCGAACCCGTTGCCGTCGTCGATCGCCTTCTTGATGTCATCGAGGCTGCCGACGCGGATCCTGCCGCCGAACCCGCCGGTGCCCGACGGCCACAGCTGGGCCAGCATCGCCCCGCCGAGACCCAGGCTGCTGAAGGCGAAGAGCGACACGATCGAGCGGTTGAAGAACTGGCGCCGAGTGATGCCGAGTGTTTCCTCGTCCGGCGGCACCCACTCCACCGGTGCCTCCTCGGCCTTGGCCACCGGCAGGGAGTCCTCGCGACGGGCCAGGGCGGCCGCGCGCTCGACCTCGCGGCCCGTCATGGGGGCGCCGTCGTCGTCGAGGGTGACCGGGCCCCGGTCGCGCTTGCTCGTCTCGTGGCTGATGGACCCGGTGGCGGACCCGGTGTCGCGGCGGCGGGCGGTGGCGAACAGCAGCACTCCGGCCGCCACGACCAGTGCGGGGATGGCGATGGCGAGAACGGTGGTGGCGCTCATCGGCTCGCCTTCGACTCGCCAATGAGCGCATCGCCGCTACGCGGCGACAAACGCACTGCGTTCATGGTTCGCTCGCTGCGCTCGCTCACAGGTCGAAGAACAGGCCGGCGTTCCACGGGAACACGAAGTTCTGGCCCGGGCCGCGGAAGAACGAGCCGATCATCACCAGCACGGTCCACGACATGAGGAAGATCGTGAAGATCGAGATGGCGAACTTGCGGTCCTCGGGCTTGTGGGACGGGTTGCGGTCGGTGTACGGGGCCAGGATCAGGCCGACCAGCCCCAGCCCCGGGATGGTCACGCCGGCGACCATGGGATGGAACATGGTCAGCAGCTCCTGGAGGCCCAGGAAGTACCAGGGCGCCTTCGAGGGGTTGGGCGTCTGGTTGGCGTTGGCCAGCTCGAGCAGCGGCGCGTTGACGAACGTCGAGAACACCAGCAGGAACGCGGTGCACGCCAGCGCCGCCACGAACTCGATGCTCAGCAGGTGGGGCCAGACGTGCACCTTGTCCTGGGGCACGGCCTTGACGTCCTGGATCGAGCCCGACTTGACGACCGTCAGCAGCCGCTGCGTGTGTCCGCCGGGCCCGGTGGCCAATGGCGGAGCCACCGGAGCGGCCGCGGCGGCAGCGGCCGCCGGTGCGGTGGCGACTGCCGTTCCTCCCCCGCTGCCCGACTCGGCCTCGGCGTCCGCGCCGCCGCCGGCCCTCGCCTTGGCGGCGCGGGAGCGCTCGAGCAGGTGCGCCGGGATGCGGCTGGCCGCGTCGCTCGGCGGTGCGTCGGCGCTGGCACCGGCATCGGCGCCCTCGGTTCCGGCGCCGGCGCCGGCATCGGCGGCGGGCGCGCCGCCACCCTTGGCCGCCTCGGCCTTCCTGCGGGCCTCCGCTGCCCGCTTGCGCAGATGTTCGGGGATCTCGGTCATGTGGATCTCTCCCGTGGGGCCGCGCTCCGCATCACAGCGGCCCCGACATGCCGCCATCCTTGCGGACCCGCCAGAAGTGGATGGCCAGGAAGATCACGAGCACGAACGGCAACAACAACACGTGCAGCACGTACCAGCGCAACAGCGTGTCGGTGCCTATCTCGGCCCCGCCCAACAGCACGAACCGCACCTGGTCGCCGAACACGGGCGTGTATCCCATCATGTTGGTGCCCACGGTGACGGCCCAGAGGGCGAGCTGGTCCCACGGCAGCAGATAGCCGGTGAACGAGAGCAGCAGGGTGAGCGTGAGCAGGATCACGCCGATGACCCAGTTGAACTCGCGGGGCGGCTTGTAGGCGCCGTGGTAGAAGACGCGCGCCATGTGCAGGAACACGGTGATCACCATCAGGTGGGCCGCCCAGCGATGCATGTTGCGCACCAACAGGCCGAAGGTGACCGAGGTCTGCAGCGTGTAGATGTCGTCCCAGGCCTGCGCCGCGGTCGGCCGGTAGAAGAACATCAGGAAGATGCCCGTGACCGTGAGCAGGATGAACAGGAAGAAGCTGAGTCCCCCCAGGCACAGCGTGTAGCTGACCTTGACCGCGTGCCGCTTCACCTTCACCGGGTGGAGGTGGTAGAGGACGCTGTTCATGACCACGTAGGACCGGTTCCGCGGGCTGTCGTTGTAGCCCCGCCGGAAGATCGAGCCGGGGCGGAAGATCGAGTTCCAGGCCTGCGAGCCCTGGATGGCGTCGGGGAGCCCCTTGAGTGCGGTCTCGACCCGCTCGCGCAGGGGGACCTTCGGTTCCATCGTCTTGGCCACGGGCGCTCCTACCCCAACCGCATCCCGTAGCCGTAGCCGTAGGTGGTGGTGCGCTGGTGGGCGTCGCCGGTCGCCACCGGGTCCCCCACCTTGCCCATGATGATGACGCCGGTTGGGCAGCGGTCGACGCACAGGGCGCAGCGGGTGCACACGTCGTCGTCGATGGTGAAGATCACGTGGTCGGATGGGTCGTCACCCGGTTGATCGACGCCGACGGCCTCGTCGATCGCATCGGTGGTGACCATGTGGATGCACTTCCACGGGCAGATGTCGACGCAGCCCTCGCACATGATGCACTCGGACTGGTCGATGTGGATGAACTGCTTGGGCTTGACCGCCTTCGAGAGCCAGGCGGCGTCGACCTCCTGGAGGACGTAGTCGTCGCGGAACTCCGGCATGGGCGGGTTGGCGTCGTTCTTCGCCATGCGCTCAGCCCTTCCTCACCAACGGACGGCCGTAACGCGAAGCGGGGACCTCGACGGGCCGGGGCTTGGCCCGGTCGTTCCACCACGCCCACACGCCCACGTGGAGTCCGATCCCGACGCCGTAGATGATGACGACGACGATGTCGCGGACCGCCTGCATGTTGATCGTGAGTGGCTGCCAGCTGTTGGGCTCCATGAGGATGTTGTCGACCGTCCACCCCAACTCGGCGCTGGCCCACGTGAGCCACTGGTGGGGGATCACCGCGTACCACCAGAAGAACATGAACATGCCGTAGGTGGCCGCCAGCATCGCCTGACCCCACGACAGCGGGGCACCGATCGGCCGGCGCCGGCCATACAGGATCACGGCCCCGACGCCCAGGAAGCCGATCACGAGCTCGGTTATGAAGGCGACCACTTAGCTCGCGACTCCTCGTGAAATCGCTCACATAGGACAGTAACAGACGCCGGGACGCCGGCAACGTGGCCTGGTCTACCACGCCACCTCCGGCGCAATCACATTGGGGTCGCGCCCGGGCGCGGGCGGCTTTCCGGTCTTGGTACCCGTCGGCGGACCCATGTAGAGGGCATCGCAGACCGGTCACGCCGCACGCCCGTCACCCTGCTGTGTTTGCCGGAGGCCTCGCTGTGCGGCCAGGGTCGGTTGGCACATCCCGTCCTGTTCAGTGCCCACTTGCGGCCCTATCCGCTCGGCCTCTTAGAGTGGCCCTTCGGAGCTCCCGCGGAGGTTCTGTTGACCGAGGTCCCCGAACACCTTCTCAAGCGCTCTCGCGAGCGTCGGGCCGCGCTGGGCCTGGAGGGCGGCGAGACGCCTGCGAGCGCCCCCGCCGAGGGTCAGGCCGAGGAGGCAGAGGCCACCGAGTCGACACCGGTGCCCGCAGCCGCCGCGGCCACGCCCGCTCCAGCGTCGGGGAGCACGGCGGTGGAGGAGGCGAGGGCGGCGCCCCCCAAGCCCGAGCCCGCCTACGTCAAGGCGGCCAAGGCCCGCAAGCGCATCCCCTACTGGGCCATGCCCGTGCTCGCGGCGCTGCCGCTCTGGGGTTACGTCTACGTCCGCACCCTGGAGCCACCGCCCACCGGCGAGACCGATCCGCTGGTCCTGGGCACCGAGCTGTACCTCGCCAACTGCGCGTCCTGCCACGGCGCGAGCGGGCAGGGCGTGTCGGCGCCCGCCTTCGTCGACGGTGCCGTGGTCGAGACCTGGCCCGACTGGCGCGACCACGTGATGTGGGTGAAGCTCGGCACGGACGGATGGCCGGCCGCCACCTACGGTGCGAACAACACGCCGGTCGGCGGGGCCGGCACGATGCCGGCGTTCGGCGGCCAGCTGACCGACCAGGAGACCGCCCAGATCGTGCTCCACGAGCGCGAGCTCGCCGGCGAGGACGTGTCACCGGACAACCCGCAGTACACGGGGCTGTTCGCGGTCGCCAACGGCGAGACGACCCTGGCCGAGGCCGTGGGCCCCGACGACGCGCCACCCGGGCTGGGCCCGCTGTCCCAGGAGGCCGGCGTGGACGAGAGCGAGCTGGGCGGCTGACCGAGCCGATGACCGCCGAGCGGCACGACGTCCTGGTGGTCGGTGGGGGGCCGGCCGGGGCCGCCGCGGGGTTCTGGCTGGCCAAGGCCGGCCACGACGTGTGCGTGCTGGAGCGCAAGGCGTTCCCCCGGGACAAGACCTGCGGCGACGGGCTCACGCCCCGTGCCGTCCACCAGCTCCGGGAGATGGGGCTCGAGCCTGCGATCGCGGCCCGCCACCACCGCCACGACGGCCTGCGGGCCGAGGCGCACGGCATCACCCTGGAGTTGCCGTGGCCCGACCATCCGGTGTTCCCGAGCTACGGCTACGTCGTGCGCCGCCGCGACCTCGACCGGATGGTGGCCGAGCAGGCGGGCGCCGCGGGCGCCACGGTGCGGGAGTCCAGCGAGGCGCTGCGCCCACTGACGCGTGACGGCCACGTGATCGGCGCGCTCGTGAAGGACAAGGCGAGCGGCGAGACCCGCGAGCTCCACGCCCGCTACGTGGTCGTGGCCGACGGGTCGCTGTCGCGCTTCGGACGGGCGCTCGGAACCGCCCGCAACAAGTCGTACCCGCAGGGCATCGCCATTCGCGGCTACTTCGAGAGCCCGCTGTCCGCCGACCCGTGGATCGAGTCGTGCCTCGACGTCCACGACCGCGACGGCCGGAGCCTGCCGGGCTACGGCTGGATCTTCCCCCTGGGCGACGGGACCATCAACGTGGGCATCGGCCTGCTGTCGACGTACAAGGGCTACCGCGACGTCAACACCACCCACCTGATGAGCGAGTGGGCGGCGACGGCGCCCGAACGCTGGGGGATCGACCCCGACGCCATGCTCGCACCGCCGACCGGCGGCAGGCTGCCCATGGCCGGGTCGGTCAACCCCAAGGTGGGGCCCAACTGGCTGGTCGTGGGCGACGCCGCCGGGTCGATCAACCCGTTCAACGGCGAGGGAATCGACTACGCCTACGAGACCGCCCACATGGCCGCCGACCTCATCGACGAGGCGATCGTCTCCGGGACCGGCCAGCCGCTGCAGCGCTACACGACGATGCTCGACGACGTGTACGGCCTCTACTTCAGGGTCGCACGCAGCTTCGCCAGGATCATCGGCCAGCCCGTGCTCATGCGTGAGCTGACGCGGGTGGGCATGCGATCGCAGAGCCTCATGGAGTGGGTGCTGCGAATCATGGCCAACCTGCTGCGCGACGACGAGCTGGGGCCGGCCGAGGCCGCCTACCGCTCGGTCGCCCGCATCGCCCGGATGGCACCGAGCCCCGCAACCGCCTGAACGCGCTGCCCGCGCGGCGGCGGGGGGTGTGGGGGGCAGAGCCTGCTGGCGGAGCCCCCCACCGTCGCTCGATCCGGCTTTGCCGGTCGAGCGACCGGCAAGCGACGCCGCCGAGAGGCGGCGACCAAAGTCTCCGCTCGCAACCTCCGGTTGCGAGCCGAAACACTCAGCCCTCCGCCAGCGGCTCGACCCAGCCGCCGACCTGGGCGGCCAGGGTCTCGGCACTCGGGGGTCCCCACGTGCCGCGGCGGTAGAGCTGGACCGAGGGTGGCTGGTCGAGGACCGGCTGCACGATCCGCCAC
>Ga0299914_10001455_pt1 | contig 15639 bp, 15 predicted proteins | sample RVTome_10_FD_201361 | JGI IMG/M metagenome (GOLD analysis project Ga0299914, IMG submission 201361) | Soil microbial communities from uranium-contaminated site in the Upper Colorado River Basin, Wyoming, United States - RVT153D57 (version 2) ...
CCGGCCGGCCGCGACCGGCCCCTACCCGCCCGGACCACCCTCCGGCGCCATCCCTCACCGCCTTCGTCGACTAGAACCGCGAACGGTCTTCACCACCAATCGGAGCCCCCACGAGGTGACGTAAGGGGGCAATCGCTTCCACGCTGACACCCCGCAAATTTCCGGAGCCCCGGATAATTCAAGTTCGCTCCTTTGGTTGGGCCCGGCGTCCATCCCATAAGGCCGCCGGGCGGGAATCACTGTTTGACGTGCGATGAGCCGACTCGGTTCCAGCCGGTACATGACGTTACGTTTGACCCTGGGGCCAAGGGACCCCGAGCCCGGTCTCAGCCGTGGCGGCCGTAGTAGCTCAATATCTGGAGTTCGGTGGAGAGGTCGACCTGACGTACCTCCACCCCGGCCCCGAGGCGGATGCGAGTGGGAGCGAAGTTGAGGATCGAGCGGACGTCGGCCGCGGCCAGCCGTTCGGCGACCTCCTGAGCCACCCCACCGGGGGTGGCGATGATGCCGATGTCGAGGGCGTCGTCCGACAACCCGTCGAGGCTCCTGACGGGAACCCCCGCCACCACCTCGCCGATCTTGGCGGCATCGTTGTCGTACAGCGCCACCACCCGGAACCCCCGCCGTCCGAATCCTCCGTAGTTGGCCAGGGCGCGGCCCAGGTTGCCTGCCCCGACGATGGCCACCCGGACGTCGGCGGTGAGGCCCAATTCGTTGCGGATGTGATGGCGGAGGCCGTCGACGTCGTAGCCGACCCCTCGCACCCCCGGAAAGCCGAGAACGCTCATGTCGCGGCGCACGACGGCGGCGTTGGTGTCAGCGGCTGCCGCCAGCTCCTCCGAGGAGATGCTGGTCCGGTCGATGGCGGACTCGAGGGCGCGCAGATAGCGGGGGAGTCTGCGGACGGTGGCGCGGGGCGGCCCGTTCGTCTCAGGCATCCAGCACCCTCCCGGCGACCACCGGCGGCTCGGTCGACCAAGGAAAGTTGATCCACCGCTCTGTTCGCCTCCACACGTAGTCGCAGTCGACGACGCTGGTGGGCTTCTCGTAGAGGACGGCGGTACGCGACTCGGCGACGGCACCGCAGAACTCGTGTACGGCCTGGAGGGTCAGACCGGTGTCGGCCACATCGTCGGCCACGAGAATCGTGGCGTCGGCCAGTTCCGACGGGTCGACGAAGGGGGGAAGGACGATCGGAACCTCGAGTCGGCTGTCTACCCCGGTGTAGAATTCGAGGTTCATCACGTAGAGGTTCTTGACGGACAGGGCGTAGCCAAGCGAGCCAGCTACGAACAAGCCCCCGCGCGCGATCGCCAGGATGAGGTCGGGCCGGTAGCCGCTGGCGGCAACCAAGGTAGCCAGTTCGCGCACGGCGACGCCGTAGTCGGGCCAGTCGAGGGTCTCTCGCTCCATGGCCGGCACGGTACACGCCTGGTTTGGGAGCGGGCAGTTCGGGTAGGACGTGACAGAGCAGAGGAGCAGACCATGAAGAAGAGCTTCAAGTACCTGGCGGCGATGGGCCTCGGGGCGGCCGCGGCGATGCTGATGGACCCGGATCGTGGAGCGGCGCGTCGGGCCCGGCTGATGGACCGGGCGGGCGCCCGCAGCCGTGACCTGAAACAGCAGATGGAAAAGCGCGCCCGCTACGAGAGCGGCCGGATCAAGGGCACGGCATATGAGATGACCCACGAGCAAGACACGCCGGCCGATGACGAAACCCTGCGTCAGAAGGTGAAGAGCGAGGCCCTGGGGCCGGCCGGTGCCGACAACATCGAGGTCGACGTCGACCATGGAACCGTCACGCTGATCGGCGATATTCCCGACAATGATCTTCTTCGACGGGTTCGTTCGGTCACGGGGGTAGCGGACGTGCGGGTGCGGACGAACCGGAGCTGAGTCGACTCAACTGATTATCCGTCGTGGTCACGGCGTCGATATCCTCGCGCCATGCCCACTCCCACAGTCATGGTGGTCGGCGGGGGCCCGGCGGGTGCCTCGGCGGCGCACTGGCTCGCCCACGACGGGCATGACGTCACCTTGGTCGAGAAGAAAGAGTTTCCCCGCGACAAGACGTGTGGAGACGGGCTGACCCCGCGGGCGATCCGACAACTCCTCGATATGGGCTTCGACTTCGACGTCGCCGAGTTCCACAGGATCACGGGTCTGCGGTCGTATGCCGGCGACGACCTCATGCTGGAGATGAACTGGCCCCAACATTCCAGGTTCCCGGATTGGGGCGGCGTAATCCGCCGCCGTGACCTCGACGAACAGGTCGCCCGGCTCGCCGAGAAGCAGGGGGTGAAGGTACGTCAGAAGACCGAAGCCAAGCCGGTGATCGAGGACGGTCGGTTGGCGGCGGTCGATCTGACCCACGGTGGCCAAACGGAACAGGTCAAGCCCGACATGATCGTCATCGCCGACGGTTCGATGAATCGTTTCGGACGCGACCTCGGCACCAGCCGTCGCAAGGACTATCCGATGGGTCTGGCCGCCCGGGGTTACTACTCCTCGCCCCGCTCGGCCGATGCGTTCCTCGAGAGCCAGCTGGACATCCGCGACGAGTCCGGGGCGTCGATGCCCGGATACGGCTGGGTGTTTCCCCTCGGCGATGGTTCGGTGAACGTCGGTGTTGGTCTCCTCTCGACCTTCAGCAGGTGGAAGCACGTCAACACGACCAAGATGATGAACGACTACGTCGACAACTCGGCGCCCGACTACTGGGACCTGGGCGACCACTCCAAGCTGTCCGACCCCGAGGGAGGCAAGCTGACGATGTCGTTCTCCAAGGGCCCCCTGGTCGGCGCCAACTGGGTGGTGGTGGGCGACGCCGCCGGGGCCATCAACCCCTGGAACGGCGAGGGCATCTCCTATGGATACGAGACCGGGCGTCTAGCCGCCCAGTATGTGGGGGAGGCGCTGGCCGCGGGCGATCCCTCCCTGCTCCATCGCTATCCCCAACGTCTCGACGAGGACTACGGGCTCTATTACAAGATGGCCCGGATCTTCGTGAAGCTCATCGGCAACCCACCCGTCATGCGCACCCTCGCCCATACCGGACTGCGCAGCCGACCACTGATGGAGTGGACCCTCAAGGTCATGGCCAATCTGGTGGACGAGGACGACAGGGGGATGGGAGAGGCGACATATGCCGCCCTGGCCGCCCTGGTGCGGCCGCTTCCAATCCGATGAGCCGCCTCGCGAGCGCCTCAACCACGTCGCAGACCTGGAGGGCCTGAGGACGTCTTCCCTGCCCGACTAAGTCGTCGCATGGACTTCTCCCTCCCGGCGCCGGCCCCCTAGAGTCGAGCGTGAAATGACCTTGGCCGACTACCTGCCCGTTGCAGTGATGCTGGTGCTGGCCGCCGGCTTCGTCGCTGTCTCGCTGCTTGCTTCGCGTCTCGTGCGACCCAACCGTCCCACCGCCGAGAAGCTCGCCCCCTACGAGTGCGGCATCGTCCCCGAAATGGAAGCCACCCAACGCTTCCCGGTGAAGTTCTATCTGGTGGCGATGCTCTTTGTCATCTTCGACGTGGAAATCGTGTTTCTCTTCGCCTGGGCGGTCCGCTGGGACTCCCTTGGTTGGTACGGAGTCGCCGCCGTGGGGATCTTCACTCTCTTCGTGCTCGAGACACTGGCCTACGTGTGGAAGCGGGGGGCCCTCGACTGGAACGTCCACCGCCGAACTCGCTACGTGACCGAACCGGACCGGGTGGAGGCGGCCTGATGGCGGCCGTACCTGGTCTGCTCACGGCCTCGATCAACAAGGCGGCCTCGTGGGCCCGGACCCGATCGATGTTCCCGGCCACCTTCGGCCTGGCTTGCTGTGCCATCGAGATGATGGCCGCCGGCACCGCTCACTACGACCTGGCCCGTTTCGGGATGGAGGTCTTCCGGGCTTCTCCCCGCCAGGCCGACCTCATGATCGTGGCCGGTCGGGTCAGCCAGAAGATGGCCCCGGTGCTCCGTCAGGTCTACGACCAGATGCCCGATCCCAAGTGGGTGATCTCCATGGGAGCCTGTGCTTCCACCGGGGGGATGTTCAACAACTACGCCCTGGTCCAGGGCGTCGACCAGATCGTCCCGGTCGACGTGTACGTCCCTGGGTGCCCGCCCGGCCCCCAGGCGCTCATGCACGGAATCCTCAATCTCCACGACAAGATCATGTCGGGGGAGATCGCCTCATGACAGACGAGAAGCCATCCGGGGGCGGCGCCCCGCCCGACGTCGCCAGTGACGCCGCCATCTCCGGGCCGGCCCGTCACTCGACCACCGATCTGCTCGTCCCACCCGGGGGAGCACCTCTTCGCCCGGAGAAGGAGCCCGACGCCTTTCTCGCCAAGCTGCTGGAGGGGTTCGAAGACACCCGCCTCGAGGACTCCCACGGCCAGGAGGTGCTGCGGATCCCTCGTGGGTCGCTGCTCGACTTCGCCCAGGCCGCCAAGGAGGCTGGCTTCGACATGTGTGTCGACGTCACCGCCGTCGACTGGTTCCGGCATCGCCGGGTCCGTTTCGATCTCGTGGTGAGTCTCCTGTCCCGCCAGCACCGGCGCCGTCTCCGCATTCTGGTGCAGGTACCGGGCGACGACCCGACCGTGTCGTCGGTGGTGTCGGTGTGGCCGGGAGCGAGCTACGGCGAGCGTGAGGTGTTCGACATGTTCGGCATCGTGTTCGAGGGCAGTCCCGACCCCACTCGCATCCTCATGCCGGACGATTGGGTCGGACATCCCCTTCGCAAGGACTTCGGTGTCGGGGCGGTCCCAGTCCAGTTCAAGGGAAGCCACGAGGTCACCTGACATGACAGACACCCGCGACGACACCGACACCCCCGAGACCGAAATCATCGAGGTGTGGGCGGCCGGCACCGAGGAGCCGATCTTCGACCCCACCGACGAGGGCGGCCAGGAGTTCGCCGAACACGAGTCGGCGGGCCGTCTCGACGAGCAGTTCGGGCGGGTGGTAACCGACGACTACCGCTTCGGTGCCGAAGATGTTGGCGGCGAAGAGCGGATGATCATCAACATGGGTCCCCAGCACCCGTCGACTCACGGGGTGCTGCGTCTTCAGCTCGAACTCGAGGGCGAGGTCATCCGCCGCACCCGACCGATCATCGGTTATCTCCACACCGGTATGGAGAAGACCGCCGAGACCCTCACCTTCCTCCAGGGCCCCACCAATGTCACCCGGATGGACTATCTCGCCCCCTTCCACAACGAACTCGCCTTTTCGATGGCGGTCGAGCAGCTTCTCGAGATCGAGATGCCGCCCCGGGCGGCGGCCATCCGGGTATTGATGACCGAACTCAACCGGATCTCGTCACATCTCATCGCCCTGGCCACCAACGGCATGGACATCGGAGCCATCTCGATGATGCTCTACGGATTCCGGGAGCGGGAGATGATCCTCGACTTCTTCGAGGAGACAACCGGACTGCGGATGAACCACAATTACATCCGTCCCGGCGGGGTCGCCGCCGACCTCCCTCCCGGCTGGCGTCAGCACGTCACGACCATCCTCGACACCCTTCCCGAGCGCCTGGCCGGCTACGACAACCTGCTGGAGAACAACCCCATCTGGATCGACCGCACCCACGATGTGGGCATCATCACCGCCGAGGAGTGCGCCGCCTACAGCATCACCGGGCCCACCCTGCGGGCGGCAGGAGTGGACTGGGACCTGCGTAAGGCGTTTCCCTACTCGGGGATCGAGCAGTACGAGTTCGATGTTCCGGTCGGTCAGAACGGCGACGTCTACGACCGCTACCGGATCCGGATGGATGAGATCGACGAGTCGATCAAGATCTGCCGCCAGGTGGTGGACACGATGCCGGGGGGCGACTACCGGGTGACGGACCGCAAGATCACCCCGCCGCCCCGCGCCCGGATCGACGAGTCGATGGAGGCCCTCATCCATCATTTCAAGATCTTCACCGAGGGCTTCAAGGTTCCGGCCGGCGAGACCTACGCCGCCGTCGAGTCACCCCGCGGCGAGTTGGGCTGCTATCTGGTCTCGACCGGGGAGGGCAAGCCGTGGCGGATGCACACCCGGGCTCCGTCCTTCTACAACCTCCAGGCTCTCCCCATCATGATGGCCGACTCGCTGGTGGCCGACACCGTCGCCTCGATCGCCTCGCTCGACCCCATCATGGGCGACGTCGACCGCTGACCAACCATTCTGTGGGTCGTTTTCGCGCCTTTGGGCGACGGTTCCGACCCACAGAACGGATTCGGCGCGCCGGCGGGGGGTTTCCTATCCTGCGGCCCGATGTCGGACTGGTCTGAGACAACCCTCGAGCGCGCCCAGGAGATCATCTCGCGCTATCCCGAGAAGCGCTCGGCGGTGATGCACCTGCTGTATCTGGCGATGGCCGAGGAGGGATGGCTCACCGACCAAGGGATGGAACAGGTCGCCCTGCTGCTCGACATGACACCCGCCCAGGTCCTATCGGTCGCCAGCTTCTACACCATGTACAAGCGCCGGCCGACTGGCAGATACCTAGTGTCGGTATGCACCTCTATCTCGTGCATGCTCCTCGGCTCCGACGACGTCATGCACGCCGTCGAAGACGAATCCGGCGTTCCCCACGATGAGACCGATCCCGACGGTGTGGTCTCCGTCGAGCACGCCGAGTGCCTCGGTGCCTGCGGTGGCGCCCCCGCCGTCCAGGTCAACTACGAGCTGATCGAAGGCGTCACCCCCGACAAGGCCCGGGAACTAATTCGCTGGTTGCGGGCCAGCGCCCCGGAGGTCGTCAACGCCGACGAGATGCAGGAATTGTTCGGAGGACGACGCAGCTTCGATTGGGCAATCCCCTCCGACAGCGGGGCCACCGGCCCGTATCCCGCCTTCCAGCCGCTGGGCACCGACAGACAGGACCGGTCCCGATGACAACCGTCACATCGTTCGACCGGCCGCTGGTCGTCACAAAACGGATGGTCGAGCACCCGTCCGACTCCCACACGCTGGATCGCTACCGGGCCACCGGGGGCTACGAGGCCGCCCAGACCGCCCTCGGGATGAGCCGCGACGAGCTGGTCGAATTGGTCAAGGAGACCGGCCTCCTCGGCCGCGGCGGCGCTGCCTTCTCGGCAGGGATGAAGTGGAGTTTCCTCGCCCCGGCCCGACCGGCCTACCTTGTCGTCAACGGGGATGAGTCCGAACCCGGGACGTTCAAGGATCGCCAACTCCTCGAACGCGACCCCCACCAATTGCTCGAGGGGGTGATCATCGCCGCCTGGGCCAACGAAGTGCCCCATGCCTTCATCTACATCCGGGGTGAATATCCCAAACCCGCCCGCCGCCTCCAGGCCGCCGTCGACGAGGCCTACGCCGCCGGTCTTCTCGGCAAGAACATTCTCGGCACCGGCTACGACCTCGAGGTCACCGTCCATCTCGGGGCGGGGGCCTACATCTGCGGGGAGGAGACGGCCCTCATCAACTCGCTGGAAGGCCGCCGGGGCGAACCCCGTCTCAAGCCACCCTATTTCCCGGCGGCGGTGGGCCTCTATATGAAGCCCACCATCGTCAACAACGTGGAGACGATCTCCAACCTGCCCCATATCGTCAACCAGGGGCCGGAGTGGTTCAAGGGCTTGGGTCACGCCGAGGACACCGGCACCTTCCTGCTCTCCTTGTCCGGCCACATCAACCGCCCCGGGAACTACGAATTGCCCCACGGGATCACGTGGCGGCAACTCTTCGACGAGGTCGGGGGCGGCATCCCGAACGGACGTAGCCTCAAGATGTGGATTCCGGGTGGGGCCTCGGCGCCCTGGTTCAACCCCGCCGACCATCTCGACCTCGAGATCACCAAGGGCGCGGCCGCCGCCGCCGGGTCGATGCTCGGTTCGGGGGCCGTCGTGGTGATGGACGACACCACCTGCGTGGTCCGGGCTGCGGAGCGGGTCGTCCGCTTCTTCGCCCACGAGTCCTGCGGCCAGTGCACCCCGTGTCGGGAGGGGACAAGTTGGCTAGAGATGATCCTCCGCCGCATCGAGGCAGGTCAAGGCCGGCCCATCGACGCCGACCTGCTGCTCGACGTGTCCGACAACATCTCCATCGGCTTGGCCTGGCCTCCCAAGCAGACCACGATCTGCCCCTTGGGGCCGTCGGCGGTTTCGCCCATCATTTCGATCATGACCTATTACAAGGACGAGGTGATGGAACATATCCACGGTGGGAAGTGCCCGTTCCTATGAGTGCCCCGAGTCCAACTTGTTCTAGGTTCTATGTTCTAGGTTCCAGGTACCTACCACCTACAACCTATGACCTAGTACCCATGGTCCGGAGGCACGTGAGGTGACTGTCCCCGAGAAGGTCCTCGAGCAAGCTACGTTCACTGTCAATGGCAGGGAGATGACGGCGGCCAAGGGGGAATTGCTGATTCGGGCGGCCCAGGACAACGGGGTCTTTATCCCCCGCTTCTGCTGGCATCCGCGCATGCAACCGGTGGGCATGTGCCGCATGTGTCTGGTCGAGATGGAGGGGCCGCGGGGCACCATGATCGTCACCGCTTGCACGACGACGGTGGCCGACGGCATGAAGATAGACACCGAGAGCCCCGCGGCCAGCAAGGCGCAGGAGGGCATCTTGGAGTACCTCCTGATCAACCACCCCCTCGACTGCCCGGTGTGCGACAAGGGGGGCGAATGCCCGCTCCAGGACCAGACGATGAGCTATGGACCGGGGGAGACCCGCTTCGTCGAGGAGAAGCGCCACTACGAGAAGCCAATCGAGATCTCCGACCTGGTGCTGCTCGACCGGGAGCGCTGCATCCTTTGCGGCCGTTGCACCCGCTTCAGCGAGGAAGTGTCGGGCGACCCGCTGCTCGAGTTCATGGACCGCGGATACACGACGCAGGTCAATGTGTTCCCCGACGAGCCGTTCCGTTCGTACTTTTCGGGCAACACCGTCCAGATCTGCCCGGTGGGGGCCCTGACCGCCACCGCTTATCGCTTCCGGGCCCGGCCGTGGGATCTGCGCGAGGTGGCCTCGACCTGTCCTCACTGTTCGACGGGTGACGCCATCACCGTTCAGGTCTCTCAGAACGAGGCGTTGCGGTTCCTCGGAGTCGACAATCGCCATACCAACCGGAGTTGGCTATCGGACAAGTGCCGCTTCGGATTCGAGTACATCAACTCGCTCGATCGTCTTCAGACCCCCATGGTGCGGGGGGCGGACGGCGAACTCGTCGAGGCAACATGGGTAGAAGCCCTCGATCTGATCGGAGCCCGGCTCTCGGCCGTGATCAGCGAGCACGGTGGCGGGGCGGTCGCCGGGCTGGGCGGCGCCCGCGGGACCAACGAGGACGCCTACGCCTTCTCCAAGTTTCTCCGTACCGTCGTGGGGACCAATCACGTCGACGCCCGGCTGGACGACGCCCCTGCCTCTCAGTTCCTGGCGGCGACCGCCGATCGGGGCCGGATCGACGACATCGATTCGGCGGCCACCATCGTGGTCTGGGGACCCGACCTGAAAGAAGAGCACCCGACCCTCTATCTGCGGGTACGGGCGGCGGCCACCGGCCACGATCCCAACCGGGTCATGTCGAACTCGGACGGCCTCACGATCCGGCGGATGGGCGCCCGTCTCATCGTCATCCATCCCCGGCGCACCGGTCTCGACGATGTCGCCCGCCACACGCTGCGTTACCGACCCGGGACAGGGGGCGATCTTCTCGACGAACTCCAATCGGGGACGTACGTCGAGATCGACGAGGCACTGGCCGCCGGTCCCGTCGTCGCCCTGGTGGGTCGCACCGGGGCGACCGAGGATCCCCGCTTGGCCGAAGGTGTGGCGGCGTGGCTGCGTGACAGGGGTGCCAAGATCCTCCCCCTGGCCCGCCGCTCGAACACTTTCGGCGCCCTGGATATGGGTCTCGCCCCCGACCTGCTTCCCGGCCGCCTCCCCCTCGGCGACGGCCTCGACGCCTGGGGTGACGTTCCCACGGACGTGGGGCTCGACACCCGGGGGATCCTGGAGGGTCTGGTCTCCGGTGACCTGAAGGCGTTGGTGATGATGGGCGCCGACCCGGTAGCCGACGTGCCCGACCGTGACCTGGCCGACGCGGCGCTGCAGGCGGCCGAGTTCGTCGTCGCCATCGATATGTTCAACACAGCCTCGACGGCGCTTGCCGACGTTGTGCTCCCCGCTCTCGGTTTCGCCGAAAAGGAAGGAACGGTCACCAACCTGGAAGGCCGGGTGCAGAAGGTCAACGAGATCCTGCCCGGAGCGGGTCAGGCCCGGGCCGACTGGTCGATCATCGACGATATTGCCCGCCGTCTGGGCACCGATCTCGGGCTGGGATCGGCCGCCGGTATCGCCAAGGAGATCTCGACGGTAGCCCCCGCCTATGCCGGCATCACCTGGGACCTGCTGGATTGGGACGAACGCGACGGCGCCGTCGTCCCCTATGGCGACGCCGCCCAGCCGTTGGAGTACATTCCGGTGGCCGCCGCCCTGCCGGCGGTGGCCTCGGAAATGGTGCTCCACTCCGCCCGGACGATGTACGACGATGGCGTCATGATGCGGAACAGCCTTTCGCTCCATCGTCTCGCCCCGGGAGCAAGCGCACACCTCCATCCCGACGACGCCCGCCGCCTCGGGGCCCGCCCGGACCACACCGTCAGACTGGTGACCAGGACGGCTGAGGTGGAACTGCCCGTGGTCCTCGACGACAGCCTCCACCGCGGTGTGGTCTACGTTCCGTCCAACCAGCCCGGCGGCCCGTCGCTGGGTTCCGACCCGGTGGTGCGGGTCACCGCCGTCGGCTGAATCCGATCATGGACACGGCAGCTCTACTGGCCGGGAAGCGAGCCCAACTCGAGCGGCAACTCGCCGACCTCATCGAGCCGCCCGAACCGGGCAGTATCGGCTTCGGAAAGCGGGTGGGCGAAGGCACCAGCCATGCCGTCGAGCGCATCACCGCCGTTTCGGCCCATGGCCCGCTCCAAGCGATGCTCGCCGAAGTCAAGCGAGCCGAGGAGAAGGTCGTCGAAGGCACGTATGGCATGTGCGACAAGTGTGGAGTCGAGATCGCACCGGCCCGGATCGAGGCCCGTCCCTGGGCGACGAAATGCGTGCAGCACGCCTGAAGATATCGGAACCGACGGCGCCAGGTCGGCGTCTATACAGTTGATTCCGTTCCGAGCAAGGTGAGGCTTGATGCGACGACGTACCCGACTCAGCGCAGTGCTAGGCGCCGCCATCTTGTTGGCCGCCTGTGGGGGAGCGGGAGGGGCGGCAGGCGACCCGGTCGACGACACGACCGGGGCGACAGATGGTGGCGAAAGCGGCGATACCGCTGCCCCAACCCCATCGGGTGATGGCGGCGAGACCATGGCCGAGTTTTTCGGCTGGGAACAGGACGATCCGGAGGCGGCCCAGGCCGAATACCGCGATCAGGAGAGCCGGATCCAAGAGTCGATCCGTCGCTGCATGGCGGAACAGGGCTTCGAATACCAGCCCGTCCTGCCCCCCGAGGAATCCTTCCAGGTGTGGGACGAGACCGACGAAGAGGAGCGGGTCCGGACCCAGGGTTTCGGGATAACGACCTGGTACGGCAACGAGGAGGAGTTCGGCGGCGGGCCCGGCGAGGAATGGATCGACCCCAACCAGGAGGCGGTCCAGGCCATGTCAGAGGGAGAGCAGCAGGCCTGGAACGACGCCCTCTACGGCACCCAGGAAGAACAGGAAGAGGACATGCAGTCCGAAGTCGACTCCGAGACGGGCGAGACGATCTACTACGGCGAAGGCTATGGAGCCGGCTGCCAGGGTGAAGCCTATGAAGCCGAGTACGGAGACGTCGAAGACACCCAGTCCCTGTGGGAGGAGATCCAGCCGGCGATGGACGCCATGTACCAGCAGGTAGAAGCCGATCCCCGCGTGGTGGAAGCCAACGAGGCGTGGGCCGCCTGCATGGCCGACGCCGGCTACGAAGTGGCAACCCGCAACGACATGTGGGATTCGGTTTACTCGGACTTCCAAGCTCGATTCGACGCCATCGTCGGTCCCAATGGCGGGTATGTCGATCCCTTCGACGGTTGGACCGAAGATGAGATCAACGCCTTTTTCGAGGAGAAGACTCAAGAAGAGATCGATGCCTTCTTCGAGGAGGCGGAGAGCACTCGCCGGACCGACATCGACGACGAGGCCCTCGCCGCCCTGCAGCAGGAGGAGATCGACATGGCGGTGGCCGACTGGGAGTGCGCAGCCGACATGAATGATCTCTACACCGAGGTCAGCGCCGAGTACGAGGCCGACTTCGTCGCCGCCAACCGGCCGGTCCTCGAGCAGATCCGTGAAGCCCAGGGTGGCTGAGGTCGTTCTCGCGCGACATTCCCAGCGCATACGCCGTGAATGTCGCGCGAGAAGGGGGGGTGGCGGCCGGTGGTGAAACGCAACATACTGTTGGCCGGGGTGATCTTCGCCGTGGCGGCGGCGGCCGGGATCGGCTGGTTCTTCGGGTCCCAGATCCGCTCGCCCGCCGAGGTGGCAGCCGAGGCGGAACCACCCGAGGCTTCCAACATCACCGTGTCGGTCGTGCTCGAGGAACTGTCTGCCGATGTCATCACCCGCGGTGACATCGTCTTCGACGACCCGGTCACGGTGGCGTTGTCAGGATCGTTCGCCCAGCAGCCCGAGAAGCTGGTGGTTACCAAAGCGGTCGAGGTGAACGCCGAGTTGGCGGAGGGAGACCTGGCGGTCGAGGTTGTAGGGCGCCCGGTCTTCATGCTCACCGGCGAGCTTCCGATGTATCGCGACCTGCGCCCCGGGGCCACGGGCGACGACGTCCTCCAGGTGGAAGGGGCCCTGGGGCGGATGGGACTCTTCACCGGTGAGCCTGATGAGACCTGGGACCAAGCAACAGGGGCGGCGGTGGCCGCCTGGTACGAGCAGGCGGGATACCGGCCCAACGGCCTGTCGGAAGAGGACGAGGTCGTCCTCACGGCGGCCCGTGATCGGGTGCGGGGAGCCGAGGGAGCTCTGGCCGACTCCGAGGCCGCCCTCAACGAGGCTCTGGCGGGGGCGGGACAGTCGGCCATCGCCGGCGCCCGGGCTGAAATCGCCGCCGCCGAGGACGCCCGTGACCTCGCCGAGATCGATGCAGAACGCGCCAACCAACTGGCGGAGCGGGCCGTCACCGACGCCGAAGCAGCCCACGCCGCCGCCACGAACGAGCTGACCCGGGCGACCGCCGACCTGGCGGCCGCCGAGGGCGCCGATCCCCCCGTCGGTCCCGAGGAGATGGCGGAGCTGAGCCAGGCGGTGGCCGCCGCCGAGGGCGCCCTGACGGCGGCCGCCACAGCCCTGGACCAGGCCAACTTCGAAGTCGGACGGACTGTTACCGAGCAGCAGTCGCTGGTCGAGGCGGCCTCGAGCCGGGTGACGGTGGCCAAGGCGGCGCTGGCCGACCTGGAGAAGGGAGTCGACACCTCCTCCATCCGCCGCCAAATCGATTCGGCCCGGTCCGAGTTCGCTCTCGCCCGGGAGGAACTGGACGAGTTGGAGGGCGAACTCGGCACCTGGCTCCCCGCCGGTGAGGTCGTGTTCATCCGGCGGCTCCCGGTCCGGGTGGACCAGGTAGCGGTCTCGCGGGGCTCGGTCATCGAGGGCTCGTTCATCACGGTCTCGGGGTCGGAGCTCGCCCTGCGCTCCTCGGTCTCCGAGCGGGATGCCACCCGGGTCGAAGAGGGCATGACCGTCGAGATCGAGAACCCCGAGTCGGGGGAGACGATCCCGGGCGTCATCTCCCAGAAGGCCGACCGGACCGGCACGAACAACGTGGCCTCCGACCGGGTATATATCGAGATCACCCCCGAAACTCTCCCCGAGGAGATCATCGGAACCAACGTCCGGGTGACGATTCCTGTCAGTTCCACCGGCGGGGAGGTGTTGGCGGTGCCGGCGGCAGCCCTGTCGGCCACGGCCGATGGGTCGACGATCCTCCAGATCGAGGACGACGACGGGGTCCTGCGGACGGTGAAGGTGGAGCCGGGTCTGGCCGCCGGAGGACTGGTCGAGGTCACTCCGCTGGACGGCGAGATAGAGGAGGGTGACCAGGTGGTCGTGGGCCGCGATGACGGCTCGGCCCTTCCCACCACCGAGACCACCGAAGCCTCATGACGACACCGGTGGTCGAGTTGCAGGGGGCGGGCCGATCGTTCCCCGCCGGGGACGTCCTGATTCCCGCTTTGGTGGGGGCCGACGTCTTGGTCCACCACGGCGAGTACGTCGCTGTGGTGGGCCCGTCCGGCTCAGGTAAGTCGACGATGCTCAATCTCATCGGCCTCCTCGACCGTCCCACCGAGGGGACGTACCTCTTGGAGGGGATCGACACCTCGACCTTGGGCGAGGGCCAGCGGGCCGGTCTGCGCAGTCGCCGGATCGGTTTCGTTTTCCAGTCCTTCCATCTTCTGGCCCATCGGACGGTGATGGAGAACGTGCTCTTGGCCACGATCTACAACCGGATGCCCCGGGCCGAACGGCAACCGGCGGCCGAGACCGCGCTGCGTCGCGTGGGTCTGGGGCACCGCATCGACTTCCTGCCCACCGTCCTCTCGGGTGGCGAGCGTCAGCGGGTGGCGCTGGCGCGGGCCCTGGTGACGCGCCCCGCCCTCATGCTGGCCGACGAGCCCACCGGCAACCTCGACTCTGTCACCGGCAACGCCGTCCTCGGATTGTTCGATGAACTGCGGGCCGATGGGCTCACGCTGATGGTGGTAACCCACGACGACATGGTGTCCACTCATGCCGACCGGGTGATCCGTCTGCGCGACGGGCGAGTCGAAGGAGCGGCATGAGCCAGGCGGCGGTGCCCGACAGCGGTGTCACCGAGGCTGTCGCCCCGGCCCGCATGAGCGGGCGCGACCTCGTTGCCGAAGCGGTGGCGGGCATCTTCGCCCGTCCGGGTCGCACGGTCCTCACTGTGTTGGGGACGGTGCTGGGAATCGGTGCCCTGGTGGCGACCCTGGGCGTGGCGAAGACGGCGGGAAACCAGATCGTGGGACGCTTCGACGAACTGGCTGCCACGTCTGTGGTCGTCACCAACGACCCGGGCTTCTTCGGGGGCGGGGAGACGCGGGCTCCAATTCCCTTTGACGCCCAGGCCCGGCTGACGAGGCTCAACGGTGTCACCGCCGCCGGCTCGATGGGCCCTGTCGACGTCCAAGGCGTGCTGGTGCGATCGGTGCCGATTCCCGATCCGCTGGCCCAGACCGAATTCCAGATGAGCGTGTACGGCGCTTCTCCGGGCCTGCTGGCGGCGGTGCGGGGTGAGTTGGCGACGGGCCGCTGGTTCGACGCCGGCCATTCTGACCGGGCTGACCGGGTGGCCGTCCTGGGGACGGGCGCCGCTCAACGTCTGAACATCACCCGGGTCGACCAGCAACCGGTGGTGTTCGTGGGGGAGGAGGCCTTCGTCGTGGTCGGCATCCTCGAGGAAGTGCTCCGCCAGCCTGAGTTGCTCAATGCCGTCGTCATCCCCGAAGGCACCGCCCGCGACCGTTACGGTTACGTCTCGGCTTCGACCGTGCAGATCGATGTGGAGATCGGGGCCGCCTCCCTGATCGCCCAGCAGGCTGCCATCGCCCTGTCTCCCAACGAACCCGGGTTGATGCGTGTCCAGAAGGCGCCCGAGCCGGC
>Ga0299914_10001457_pt1 | contig 15636 bp, 16 predicted proteins | sample RVTome_10_FD_201361 | JGI IMG/M metagenome (GOLD analysis project Ga0299914, IMG submission 201361) | Soil microbial communities from uranium-contaminated site in the Upper Colorado River Basin, Wyoming, United States - RVT153D57 (version 2) ...
AGCATTCGAGCGCCTGCGGAAAGTCGGCATTATAGGCGACGAGATCGATGCGGATCAGGCTGTTGATCCGGAAGTGCGAGTTGGTCGGAAGGTCGGCGAGCACGCCGGTGATGCGGAAGTCGCGGGTGACGCCGCGGGTGATGAGCGTCATCGTCTGCCCGACCACCTCGTCGGTGCCGAAGCGGCGGCGCGCCTCGGACTGGGTGATGACCGCCGAATTGACCTGCGACAGCGCGCTGCGATCGCCATGCACCAGCGGCAGCGGCACGACATCGAGGAAATTGCCGTCGACCCAGAGATAGTCCTCGGTCGAAGTGGCCTCGCCGTTCCGGGAGAAGACCGGCCCGTTGTCGGTGACGTAGACTTCCTGCTCGATCTGCGGGAAATTGTCGCGGAGCGACTTGCCGGCCGCATACGGCGTCATCTGCAGGCGGGCTTCCTGCCCGGTCTCGCGCGACTTGTACCAGCTCTGGACCTGATAGATCCGGTCCGCCCCGGGGATCCAGCGATCGTAGCTGACCTCGTAGCGGACGTAGAGGAGGATCATCAGGCAGGCGGCCATGCCGATCGCCAGGCCGAAAATATTGATGAAGGCGTAGGTACGGTTCTTCGCCAGCGCGCGGATGCCGACGGTCAGATAATTGCGCCACATAGGCCTGCTCCCCCTTCCCTACCGAACGACCAGCCTCATTCCTTTCCCGACGCGGCGATCGGGGCGGGGACCGGACACGCGCGGCGCGGCCGGTCCCTTTCCCTTCCCTTCGCGGCTCCGGTGCGTCACGCTCATTCGTATCTCAGCGCGATGATCGGGTTGGACCGGGCGACCCGGAAGGCGTGACCGGCAATCGTTCCGATCGCGATGACCAGCGCGAGCATGCCGGCGAGCAGGAACGGCGCCGGGCCCAGGTCGATGCGCGCGTCGAACGTGTTGAGCCATTCGCGCATCGCCCACCAGGCGGCCGGCCAGGCGATCAGGTTAGCGACGATCACCGGCTTGGAGAATTGCCAGGCGAGCAGCCGGACGATGTCGCGGGTGCGCGCCCCCAGCACCTTGCGGATGCCGATCTCCTTGGTGCGGCGCTCGGCGGTGAAGGCGGCGAGACCGAACAGGCCGAGGCAGGCGACGATCACTGCAAGCGCGGCGAACCCGGCGAAGACCCTCGCCCGAGCCTGCTCAGCCTCATAGAGCTCGGCGACTCGCTCCTCGCTGAATTGGCCGTCGAACGGCACGTCCGGAGCGAGGCGCTTCCAGGCCTGCTCGACCCGGCCCCGCACGCCCCCCGGATCCGCCGTGTCGTAGCGGAGCAGAAGTGTGTTGGCGCCTGTGCGATCATAGCGAAACATGATCGGATCGATCGGCGTGCGTATCGAGCGGAAGCGACTGTCGCGGACAATGCCGATGATCCGTGTCGGCACCAGTCCGTCCTCAGGATCGAAATATCCGACCATCACGGTCTTGCCGACGGCGTCAGCGGGATTCTGCCAGCCCATACGCCGCGCCGCGAGTTCGTTGATGACGACGTTGATGCCGCGCGCCACCATCGCCCGCTGTTGCTCGTCGGTCGACGGGAAGGGCAAGGTCGAATCGTCGGCAGGCCGGCTCTCGTCGAACAATCGCCCGGCGACGCGCTCGATCCCCATCGTCTCGATGAAGTTCAGGTCGACCGAGTAGCCGCCGATGGTGACCGGCTCGCTTTGCCCGGGCACCTGGACGCCATTGTTGGTGGAGCTGCCGGTGGCGACTCCGATGCTCGATCGGCCGACCGAGACGATGCCGGGAATCCGCTCCATCTCGTCGACGATCGTCTCGGACCGGTCCGCGAGCTGTCGGCTCCCGAAATTCTCGATCTGGATGAGGCCTTCGCGGCGGAATCCCGGATCGGCGCTGCGGGCGTAGACGGTCTGGGCATAGACAACGGCGGTGCAGATGATGAGGCCGATCGACACGGCGAACTGTGCCACGACAAGTGCGTTGCGCAGCCGCCCGGAGCCGGCCGCCTCGGCAGTCGACTTGTTCGCCTTCAGCACCTGCGCCGGCTGGAAGCGCGACAGGTAGAAGGCCGGGTAGACACCGCCCGCGGCGCCGACGAGAAGGGTCAGCATCACGATCGGAAGCAGCATGCCGTCCATGCCGAGATAGCTCATCGCAAGATCGGCATCGAGGAAGTTGGACAAAGCCGGCAGCAGCAGCTCGGCCAGCGCCAGAGCGATCACCATCGAGATGGCGGCAATCAGCACCGATTCCATCAGGAATTGGGTGACGAGCTGCTGGCGGTTGGCGCCGAGCACCTTCCTCAGCGCCACCTCGCGGGCGCGCTGGCTGGCGCGGGCGGTGGCGAGATTGGTGAAATTGACGCAGGCCATTCCGAGGATCAGGAAGGCGATTACCGTGAAGGTCACGATGGTGCGCCGGTCGTTGCCGGCGGTGACCGAAGCGCGCTGCGCATCGCCGAGATGCACGTCGCGGATGTTGGCGACCTTCCAGTCCTGCTCCTCGCCGGCGTTGTACATCTCGGTTCCGAACTGCTGATCGGGGATGTTGCGCCGTTCCCAGGCGGGGAGCGCAGCCTGGATCGCGGCGGGATCGGTGCCGGGACGCAGGGAGAAGTAATACCAGCCCGACTGCCAGCCCCAGCTGTTCAGGAAATCCGGCGTGTCGGTGAAATAACTGGCCGGATCGAAACGCGCGACCAGAGAGAAGCGCATGTGACTGTTGCGCGGAATGTCGCGGGCGACGCCGGTGACGCGGAAATCAGTGGAGCTGCCGCGGGTGACCATGGTGAGCGTCTTGCCCATCGGATTCTCGTCCCCGAATATCCTCTGGCCTTCGCTTTCGGTCAGCACGACCGAACCGACCTGCGACAAGGCTGTGGCGGGATCGCCCTGGACGAGCGGGAAGCGCAGCACGTCGAAGAAGATATTGTCGACCAGCAGCGCATCCTCGGTCGGCAGCGCCTCGCCGCCGCGCATGATCACCGGGCCGCTCGACAGCACGTAGACACTGCTTTCGACCTGCGGGAAATCCTGCCGCAGGCGCTGGCCCGCGACATAGGAGGTCATCTGCAGCCGCATTTCCTCGCCCGTCTGCTTCGAGACGTAGTGGCTCTGAAACTGGTAGGTATTCTCCGAGTTCGGCAGCCACTCGTCATAGCTGGTCTCGTAGCGAACGTAGAGGAGCAGCATCAGGCAGGCGGCAAGACCGATGGCCAGGCCGACGATGTTGATGAAGGCATAGGTGCGGTTCTTGGTCAGCGCCCGGATGCCGACGGTCAGATAGTTGCGCCACATCTGTTCTTCTCCTCAGGTCCCTCCCGCCTTCAGCGGAGAGGGAAGAGCCGCTCCTTGTGCGGCGAAGGGAGAGGGGGACGCTGGTCCGGCCAGGGGGACATGGACTCCCCCTCTCCCCGACCCTCTCCCCGCCGGGGAGAGGGAGATTCAGGCCGCGCGGCGGTGCTCGATCAGGATCCGGCCGTCGAGCATGTTGACGACGCGGCCGGCATAATCGGCGTGGCTCGGCGAGTGGGTGACCATGACGATGGTCGACCCTTCCGCGTTGAGCGCCTGCAGCATCTTCATCACCTCCTCGCCATGGGCGGTGTCGAGATTGCCGGTGGGCTCGTCGGCGAGGATCAGCTTGGGGCTGGCGACAAGTGCCCGGGCGACGGCGACACGCTGCTGCTGGCCGCCCGACAACTGACTCGGACGGTGCTTGGCGCGGTGGGCGATACCCACCTTGTCCATCACCTCGTCGACCCGGGCGCGCCGCTCTGCCGCGGGGACATTGTGGTAGAGCAGCGCTAGCTCGATATTCTCGCGGACGGAAAGCTCGTCGACGAGATTGAAGCTCTGGAAGATGAAGCCGATGTTCCGCTTGCGAAAGTCGGCGAGCTTCGATTCGGACAGGCCGGCGACCTCGGTGCCGTTGAAGACGTAGGATCCGCTCGTCGGGCTGTCGAGCATGCCGATGACGTTGAGCAAGGTCGACTTGCCGCATCCGGACGGGCCCATCACCGCGACGAACTCGCCGTCGGCCACGTCGAGGAAGATGCCGTCGAGAGCGGTCGTCTCGACCATATCGGTGCGGTAGACCCGCGACAGTTCACGCATGCTCAGCATTGGTCTTTTCCCTTCTTGCCCACTCTCGGAATCATTCGTCATTGTCCGCTGAGGCTCAGCCGATCACGTTCGGCGAAACCGGTATACGGCGAGGTGATGACGCGCTCGCCCGGGTCGAGCCCTTCGAGCACTTCGATATGGTCGGCGTTGCGGCGGCCGAGCCGGACCTGGCGCTTGACCGCGCTGCCGCCGTCGGGCGCAACCACGAACACCCAGTTGCCGCCCGTCTCATTGTAGAAGGCGCCGTTCGGGATGAGCAGGGCCGGCGCCGGATCGCCCAGCGTCAGGCGGATCTGGACGGTCTGGCCGCGCTGCAGATCGGCCGGCTCCTGATCGAGGAACTGCAGGTCGATCTCGAAGGCACCGTTGCGCACCTGCGGATAGATCTTGCTGACACGCATCCGGTAGGGCCGGCCGGCGACCTCGGCGGTCGCGACCTGGCCTTCGGCGACGCGGCCGAGATAGAATTCGTCGACCTGGGCGCGCAGCTTGTTGCGGCCGGCACTGTCGATCTGGCCGAGCCGCTCGCCGCGGTTGAACGACTGGCCCACCTGGATCGAGAAGGACGTGAGCTGGCCGGCCACCGGGGCGCGCAGATTGAGCGCGTCGAGGCTGAGACGGGCGAGCTCGAGACTCTGGTTCAGCGCCGTCGTCGAAGCGCGAAGCTGGGCGAGCTGGCTCGACTGCAGCCGCTCATCGGTGGACTGGGCGCGGCGAATCACGTTCAGGCGATCGCGCGCCGCCTCAAAGGCGTCCTGGCTGTCGGCGAACTGGCGCGCAGAGACGAAGCCGCGCTCGGCAAGCGGCCGCTGCAGCTCATACTGGCGCCTGGCGGTATGGACCGCGAGCTCGGCCTCGATGACGGATCGCTCGTTGGCGAGCCGGTTCTGGGATAGCGCCAGCTCCTGGCTGCGCATCGAGTTGATCTGCTGGGTGACTTCGGTCTGACGGGCGAGCACGTTGAGCTGGAGGTCCGAATTGGACAGGACCGCCAGCATCTGGCCCGCCTGGACCATCGCGCCATCCTCGACCAGGACCTGCTCGACCCGGCCGCCCTCGACCGCGTCGAGATAGACGGTGACGAGCGGCTCGACGCGGGCACGAAGCGGCAGGAAGTCGTCGAAACGGCCGCGCTCGACCGTCGAGATGGTGAGCCGCGAGGCCTCGACCGTCTGGCTGTTGGCGCCGGGCGCGAACCAATAGAAGAGGGAAGCGAGCAGGAGGACGCCCGCTGCGGCGATGCCGATCTTGACCTGGCTGGACAGGCCGCGACGCTCGACGACGCGGTCCATGCCGCCGCCGCTCTCGGGCTTTCCGTCAGGTTTGGGAATCCGCACCACGCTCATTCACACATACTCCAATCGGCAAGCGACGGCGGCGGAAAGCGCCTGTCCGAATTCGGACAGTCCGTGTCCGCCGCCGCACACTTTTCCGGCCTCACGCTGCAAGCGGCAGCGCCACGAAGGTGATGAGACCGGTCATGAAAAAGCCGACTGTGAAAGCCAGCGCTTCGACCTTTGCCATCTTCATGCTCCCTGAACGTGAGTTCCCCTGATGCCGGGAATTCAGCAGGAGCCGTGCCAAATGCCGAAAGTGGCGGAATTCCGCGATTTTCAGCGAGATGGTTCGCAGCGATGCCGCCCACTTCACTGTCCGCTTCCGAACAGGAATGTCCGCCGCCGGACGGGCGCAGCCGGACACTGGCACGCTTATTGATAGTCGCCTAATCGACCAGGTTGGGAGGGTTCAGTGAATCAGACGACGCGCTTCGGGCGCTGCATCATCATCGACGACGATCCCGACATCCTCCTGTCGGCGCGGCTGCTGCTGCGCGACCTGTTCCGGGAGGTGGCCGATTTCGGGTCGCCCGAGGCGGCGCTCGCGGCGATGGACCAGGAACTGCCCGACGTCATCCTGCTCGACGCCAATTTCGGCCGCGGCGCGACCGACGCGGCGGAAGGCTTCCACTGGCTTTCCGAAATATTGAAGCACGACGCGCAGGCGGTGGTGGTGATGATCACTGCTCATGCCGGCGTCCAGATTGCGGTCGAGGCGATGAAGCGCGGTGCGACCGATTTCGTCTCCAAACCCTGGTCGAACGAGCGGCTGCTGGCGACGGTACGCACCGCCGCGGCGCTTCGCACGTCCCGCGAGGAGGCGACGACCGAGCGCAAACGCGCCGCCGTCGTGGCGTCGCCACCGGCCGGGGGCGACATGCCGCTGCTCGGCCGGTCGCCGGGAATGGCGCGGGTCTGGTCGCTGATCGAGCGGGCGGCGCCGACCGAGGCGAACGTCCTGATCCTGGGCGAGAACGGGACCGGCAAGGAGCTGGTCGCGCGCGAGCTGCACCGCCAGTCGCGGCGGGGCGACCAGGTGCTGGTCTCGGTCGACCTCGGCGCGGTGACCGAGAACCTGTTCGAGTCCGAGCTGTTCGGCCATGTGAAGGGCGCCTTCACCGACGCCCGCGGCGACCGGATCGGCCGGATGCCAGCGGCGAACGGCGGGACCCTCTTCCTCGACGAGATCGGCAATCTGCCGCTCCACCTCCAGCCCAAGCTGTTGACCGCACTCGAGCAGAGGCAGGTGATCCCGGTCGGCGCCAACAAGCCGGTGCCGATCGACGTCCGGGTGATCGCCGCGACCAACTGCCCGGCCGAGCAGCTCAGCGACGAAGGACGGTTCCGCCAGGATCTGCTGTTCCGGCTCAACACCGTCGAGATCGAACTGCCGCCGCTGCGCGAGCGGCGCGAGGACGTGATGATGCTGGTCGACCATTTCGTCACCCTCTACTCGAAGAAATACGGCAAGCCGGCGCGCGAGATTCCCGATGACGTGGTCGCGGCGCTCGAGGGCTATGACTGGCCGGGCAACGTCCGCGCGCTGCGCCACGCCTCCGAGCGCGCCGTGATCCTTGCCGACGGCGACGCCTTCACAGTCGAGGACTTCTCCCTGTCGCGCGGCGGGGCCGCGCGCGCGACGGCGCCGGCACCGGCCTCGCCGGTCCGCGACGACCTCAATCTCGAGCGCGCGGAGAAGCAGATGGTCGAGGAGGCGCTGAAGAAGCACAGCTACAACATCTCCCTGGCCGCCGCCGAACTCGGCCTGACCCGCGCCTCGCTCTATCGGCGAATGGAGAAGCATGGGCTGTAGGAGAATCCGCATCCGTCCCCATTGCCGCCGGGTCAGGCTTTCCTGATGCGCTTCCGTTCGCTGTTCCTTGTCGGGCTGGCGTTGCGCCTGGGGCTGCTGCTGATCGCCGTCTTCGCCTTCATCCAGTCGCTCTACATTGAGGGGCTCGGTGCGGCGCGGGTCGTCGCCGGCCTGCTGGTGATCGGCGCCGCGGCCTTGCTGTGGCGGCACGTTCAGCGCACCAACATGGAGCTGGCACGGTTCATCGACGCGGTCCGCTTCGCCGATTTCAGCCAGGGCTTCTCGCACCGGTTCGACGGCAGCGGCTTCGGCGAGCTCGGCGCCGTGCTCGACAATGCGATCAAGCGGATGCGCGACGAGAAGCACAAGCTGATCGACGCCAACCGCTTCTACGAGGCGGTGCTCGACGACGCGCCGACCGCCCTCCTCACCGTCGACGACAGCGGCAAGGTCGAGCTGACCAACAAGGCGGCGCGGCGGTTGCTGATGCGGCATCGGGGGGTCCGGGTCGAAGATTTCCGGGAATATGGCGAGGCCTTTGCCCGGGCGCTGGAAGGCGGCGCGGTCAACCGGCCGCGGCTGGTGCCGCTGATCAGCGACGGCGTGCCGCAGACCATGCTGGTCGGCGCGGCTGTGGTGCACCGGCTGGGCGGGCTTGTGCGCGTGGTGGCGGTGCAGCCGATCCAGGGCGAGCTGAACGCGATCGAAATCGCCGCGCAGAGCGACCTGATCCGAGTCCTCACCCACGAGATCATGAACTCGATGACTCCGGTCACGTCGCTTGCGCACAGCGCGCTCGACCTGATGCGCCGGGTCGATACCGGCGCCGGGCCGGACGTGGCCGACGCCCGCGCCGCCGTCGAGACGCTGGCGCGGCGAGCGGACGGGGTGATGCATTTCGTCGAGAGCTACCGGCAGATCAGCCGGGCGCCGCAAGCGCGGCCGCGCCCGATCGACGTGGCCGCCTGGGGCGCCGAGCTCGAGGCCCTGTTCCGAGCCGGCGACGGCGCCGAAGGGGTCGAGCTCACGCTCAATATCGACGAAGCTCTGCCGCCGCTGGAGGCCGACCCCGATCTGATGAGCCAGGTGCTGATCAACCTGCTGCGCAACGCGGCCGAGGCGGCGCGCGGAGAAGCCGAACATCCGCGCGTCTCATTGTCCTTTCAGCGGGCACGGTCCGGGCGCACGCAGATCGAGGTCGAGGATAACGGCCCCGGCGTGCCCGAAGGCCTTCGCCAGGACATCTTCCTGCCCTTCTTCACCACCAAGGCGAAAGGCACCGGCGTCGGTCTCAGCCTCGCCCGCCAGGTGGTGCTCGCCCATCGCGGCTCGATCAACGTGGTCGCCGGCGAGGGCGGCGGAGCCTTGTTCCGGATCGTGATCTGACATCCTCCCGAACGCGGGAGCGGCTGCTCAGGCCTGCGCCTTCAGCGGCTCGACCGGAGCGACCTTGTCGACGGAATCGGCGAGGGTGAGGCCGTCGAGGATGCGGGCGGTCTCGTCGCGGACGAGCAGCATTGCCCGGTGCAGCCGGCATTTGTCCTCGCTGATGCAATTGCGGCACGCCTCGTGCGCGTAGCGGCTGGCGCAGGGGAGCAGACCCAACGAGCCGCGGGTCAGCCGGACGATCTCGCCATAGCTGATCTCCTTCGGCGGCCGCGCCAGCCAATAGCCGCCCTCGCGGCCGCGCATCGTCGCGACCAGGCCGGCGCGGCGCATCTGCGACAGGATCACGGTCAGGAATTTGGGCGGCAGGTTCTGCGCCTCGGCAATTTCGGCGAGCTGGACCGGTCCCTCCCCAAAGCGGTCGGCGAGATGGAGCAGCGCCCGAATTGTGTACCGCGTCCGTTGAGAAAGCATGGCCTCCCATGAACCCGGTCGGCGCGAATCGCAACCGGGCGCGCCGCGATGCCGCCTGACAGCCGCGGCAAACCTGCCTATCAGAAGGGCGAGCGCGCCCGGCGGCGCGGGCGGGAGAGGGCGATGGCAGAGGCACGGCGGCCGTTCTGGCGGACGCTTTATTTCCAGGTGCTGGTCGGGATCGCGCTCGGCATATTGGTCGGCTGGCTGTGGCCCGCCACCGGCAGCGCGCTGAAGCCGCTCGGCGACGGCTTCATCAAGCTGGTCAAGATGATCATCACGCCGGTCATCTTCCTCACCGTCGTCACCGGTATCGCCGGCATGGCCGATCTCAAGGCATTCGGGCGGGTCGGCGCCAAGGCGATGGCCTATTTCCTGACCTTCTCGACGCTCGCGCTGGCGATCGGGCTGGCAGTCGGCAATCTCGTTCGTCCCGGCGACGGTCTGAACGTCGATCCGGCGGCGCTCGATAGCGGCGCGGTCGCCGGCTACGTCACCGCGGCGCAGGAGCGCACCCTCACCGAATTCATCCTGCACATCATCCCCGACACGGCATTCAGCGCCTTCACCTCCGGCGAGATCCTCCAGGTGCTGTTCGTCGCCATCCTGTTCGGGATTGCGCTCGCCTTGGTCGGCGAGCGCGGCGAGCGCGTGCTGAGCGGGCTCAGGGTGGTCACCGCGATCGTGTTCCGGATGGTCCACATATTGATGTACGCCGCGCCGATCGGCGCGTTCGGCGCGATGGCCTTCACCATCGGCGAATATGGTATCGGCTCACTCGCCAATCTCGCCGGGCTGATCGGCACCTTCTACTTCACGTCGCTCTTTTTCGTGATCGTGGTGCTCGGGTCGGTGGCGCGGGCGGCGGGATTCTCGCTGCTCAGCCTCGTCCGCTACATCAAGGACGAACTGCTGCTGGTGCTCGGCACGTCGAGCTCGGAAAGCGCGATGCCGCTGCTGATGGAAAAGCTCGAGCGGGCCGGCTGCCCGAAGCCGGTCGTCGGTCTCGTCGTCCCGACCGGCTACTCGTTCAACCTCGACGGCACCTGCATCTACATGTCGCTCGCCGCTTTGTTCATCGCCCAGGCGACCAACATCGAGCTGACCTTCGCCGACCAGCTGCTGCTGATGGCGGTGGCGATCGTTTCGTCCAAGGGCGCTGCCGGCGTGACCGGATCGGGCTTCATCGTCCTCGCCGCGACGCTTTCGGTGGTGCCGACGGTGCCGGTCGCCGGCATGGCGCTGATCCTCGGCGTCGACCGGTTCATGAGCGAGTGCCGCGCGCTCACCAATTTCATCGGCAATGCGGTGGCGACGATCGTCGTCGCGCGCTGGGAGAAAGCGGTCGACCCGGCGCAGCTGCGCGCCGCCTTCCGCGGCGAAGGCGGTGAGCTGACCGAAGCCGAGAGCGACGCGCTGCAGATCGAAGGCCAGAGCGATGTGCCCGCGCCGGCAGCCGACCTGCGCTGACGACCGTCAGCCCGGCGGCAGCGAACGGCGGTGCGGCATCTGATCGCGGCCGACCCGAAGCGCCCGGATGGCGAGGCGGATCTCCCATAGGAAGAAGACCAGGCCCGCAATCAGCAGCAGCATGGCGATGATGAACAGCCAGGCGATCTGCCGGCCGAAGGCGAAATCGGCGAGATCGGCGATGAACATCATCGCTATGAGCACGCAGACGAATAAGGCGGCGGCCGTGCAGGCGGTGATCGCCAGGTTCACGACGGTGACGCGCTGATCGAGGATATGCATCTCGGCTGCGGCGACCCGGCGCACATCCTCGTCGAAACCGGCAAAATCGCGCTCGAGGCTGCGCTCGCGCTCGACGGTTCGGGCAAGCCGCTGAGTCAGAACGCTGAGCAGCGCGCCGATGCCGGCGAGCAGGAAGACCGGCGCGATCGAAAGCTCGATCTGGGCGGCGATTGTCGAGACGGCGGCCTGGCTCATGGCCGCGGGCTTACCGTGAGGGGGCGCGGATGATCAACCGGATTGCCCGCCGAGGCCGCGCCCCTAGCATCACTTGCGCGTCCTGGGCTAGCAGGCGGCGAGCGAGAGCGAGGCGCAGTTGGCGGGACAACACGACCATCACCATGGGGGGCACGGCCACGCGCCGGCCGACTTCGGCCGGGCCTTCGCGATCGGCATCACCCTCAACATCCTGTTCGCGGCGGCCGAGGCCGCCGCCGGACTGATCTTCGGTTCGATGGCGCTGCTCGCCGACGCCGGGCACAATTTTTCCGACGTGCTCGGCCTCGCCGTCGCCTGGGTCGGCGCCGGCCTGTCGAAGCGGCCGCCGACGCGGCGCTTCACCTGGGGCTATCGCGGCTCGTCGATCCTCGCGTCGCTGGCGAACGCGCTGCTGCTGCTGGTCGCGCTCGGCGCCATCGTGCTCGAGGCAGCGAGCCGCTTCGCCGATCCGCAGCCGGCACCGGGGCGGGCGATGGTGGTCGTCGCGGCGATCGGCGTCGTCATCAACCTCGCCACCGCGCTTCTGTTCGTGCGGGGGCGCAAGCGCGATCTCAACATACGCGGCGCCTACCTGCACATGGCCGCCGATGCCGGCGTTTCGGCCGGCGTCGTCGCCGCCGGGCTGCTGATCCTGTGGACCGGTGCGAACTGGATCGATCCCGCCATCACCCTGGTGATCGCCGCGATCATCTTCTGGAACACGTGGGGGCTGCTCAAGCAGTCGGTGCTCATGTCGCTGGGGGCGGTTCCGGAAGGGATCGATCCCGAGGAGGTCGAGCGCGCCTTGGCGGCCATGCCGGGGGTGGCCGCGGTGCACGACCTCCACATCTGGCCGATGGGCACGGCCGATACGGTGATGACGGCGCATCTCGTCGTTGCCGACGGCCATCCCGGCAATGCCTTCCTGGCCGCCGCGCAGACGCTGATGCACGAGCGGTTCGGAATCGGCCACGCGACGCTGCAGATCGAGCTGGAGGCGGGCGCCGACTGTCACGACTGCGGCGGTGGAGGTCCCTGAACGGAGCCATTCGAGAAAGGAGGAGAGATGGTCCGCAACATCTTCCAGGTGACGCCGTTCATGCACGTGCCCAACCTCGAAGCCGCACTGGCGTTCATGACCGACACACTGGGCTTCACCGTCGACTTCCGGCAGTCCAACTATGCCTATGTGAGCCGAGAGGGGGCAGGCCTGAGGATGATGGAGGCCGGGCCGGGCGACCCGTTCCAGCCGGGCACGCGGCGATTCGCTCATTATTTCGACTGCCGCGACGTGGACTCGCTCCATGCCGAGCTGAAGCCGGGCCTCGACCGGCTCGCCAAGGGCGCCGTCCACGGACCCGCGGACAAGCCCTATCGCCAGCGCGAGCTGGCGGTGCTCGGCCCCGACGGCAATCTGATCGTGTTCGGACAGGCGATCGACCGCCCCGCAGAAGAAGGCTGAGCCGGCCGTGCGGGCCGGCTGAGGGTTGGCAGGTGTCATTGCGCCGCCAACGGCGTAAGATCGCGCCGGGCATGCCGCCCGAAGGAGCAGCGACGTGGCCAAGGGACAGAAGAGATCGAGCAAGGAGATCCGCAAGCCGAAGGCGGAGAAACCGAAGAAGAATGCTTCCAACCCGTCGACCAAGGGCATGATCGACACCGCCAAGCGCTGAGCCGGTCGGCGACCGGGCGCGGCAGGCCGGCATGGCAGGCTTCGACCTGGAGCGGTTCATCGCCGCGCAGGAGCCGGTCTACGGACGGGTCCAGACCGAGCTCGGCCGCGGCGAGAAGGCGAGCCACTGGATGTGGTTCGTCTTTCCGCAGATCGCCGGCCTGGGCTTCAGCGCGACGGCGCGCCATTTCGCCATTTCGGGCGCCGCGGAGGCGCGCGCCTATCTGGACCATCCGCTGCTCGGACCCCGCCTTCGCGAATGCACCGAAAAGGTGCTGGCCCATCGCGGCCGAAGCGCCGAGGCGATCTTCGGAGGCATCGATGCGATCAAGTTCCGGTCGTCGATGACCCTGTTCGACGCCGTGGCGGAGCCGCCGTCGGCGTTCGGCGAAGCGCTCGACGCCTTCTATGGCGGCGAGCGCGACGCGGCGACGCTGGAACGCCTCGGGGCCGGAGAAGCTCAGGGCTGACCCGTCCGCGCGCTCGCGCATTGCCGGCCACCGGTCGCCGACGGTTCGCAACGCCTCGCCGCCTCGAACGTTGATCCGGCACATGCGGAGGGGCGCAGTGGAGTAGGCATCATGAAAAAGCTCTTCCTCGCACTGACCGCAATGCCGATCCTGGCGGCGGCCCCGGCCGCCGCGCAATATTCACAGGGCAACATCAATGCGGGCGGAACCGTCGGCATCGAGAATCGTATCGCCCAGCTCGAGACCCGGCTCGAAGCCGGCGTCCGGCAGGGCGAGATCGACCGCCGGGAGGCATGGTCGCTCCGCCAGCAGCTTCGCCAGCTGCGCCGGACCGAACAGATCTACAGCCGCGACGGGCTGGATCGCGAAGAGCGAGCCGATCTGCGCATGCGGCTGAGCACTTTGCGGCAGGACATCCGCCTCGCCGATCGCGGCACCTACGACCGCTACGAGCAATATGGCGGCTACGATGATGACCGCTATGACGGCCGCCGGAGCGGCTATTACGGCCAGGGCGGCCCGGTCGAGGGCGACGGCTGGGTGGTCGACGAAACCGGCGGCAGAAGGGCCGGCATTCCGGGCCTGATCGGCAGCCTGTTCGGCGTCGGCGGCCTGCAGGTCGGCCAGCGCGCGACCGGAAACCTCTATGGCGTGCCCTTCGAATATCGCGACCAGTTCCGGGATAGCGGCAGCGTCTATTTCCGGTCGGATGGAAACCGAATCTACGAGATCGACGCGCGCACCCAGACGGTGATTCGCATCTACACGCGCGATACCGACTGACGCACTGCCGGAGGCTGGATCCCTTCCGCGGGCATGGCGCCCGCGGAAGGGCCGCCCGCTGAGCCGATGACCAGCGGCTCGTCGAACCCCACATTCGCATTTTCGACGGCGCCGGCCGCGGCGGCTTGACGCGGCCGCGGGCAGGCCGAAACATCGCCGGATGCTGATCGAGCTGCTCGCCGCCACCCTGATGGTCCTGCTCACCGTGCTCATCCACGGCACCGGCATCTACGCGCTCGGCAGCGTCTTCGAGCGCGGCTATGCCGAGCATCAGGCGTCGCGACGGCACCCGCTCGCGCCGCGTTCGCTCGGGTTCAGCCTGATGCTCGTGCTCGGCCTGTTCGTCCTCCACGGCGCGGAAATCTGGACTTATGCCGCCTTCTTCCAGGCCGTCGGCGCCCTGCCGGACCTCAGGGAATCGGTCTATTACTCCACGATGAGCTATTCGACGCTCGGCTATGGCGACGAGGCGATCGATCCCGACTGGAAGCTGGTGGCGGCGATCGAGGGGGTGAACGGCATCATCCTGCTCGGATGGTCGACGGCGTTCGTGGTAATGTCCATGACCCGGTTGGCACGTCGTTAGGCACGGAGGCGCCCGGCCCTCAGCGCCGCCGGGACCGATGCCGCGCGCGGCGAATCGCGCAGGACAAAGTTGCGCGGACAGTCGGGCTTGCCGATCCGCACCTTCGGCACGAAGCTGGCTTTCATGACCGAAGCCCGCGCGTTGATCGAGGCCCTCGAGCTTGTGCCGCACCCGGAGGGCGGATGGTATCGCGAGACCTGGCGGGCGGACGCACCGGCGGGCGAGCGGGCCGCGGCGACGGCGATCCTGTTCCTGCTGGAAGAAGATCAGCGATCGCACTGGCACAAGGTCGACGCGACCGAGCTGTGGCTGTTCCATGCCGGAAGCGCGCTTCGGCTCGAGACGGCCGCGAGCGACGAAGGTCCGGTGCATGCGGCGCGGCTCGGTCCCGACATCCTTGCCGGCGACCGGCCGCAGGTCAGGATCGCGCCCGGCGAATGGCAGTCGGCGACGGCGGACCGCGGCTGGGTCCTGGTCTCCTGCATCGTTTCGCCAGGATTCGAATTTGCGGGATTCACGCTGGCGCCGCCGGACTGGTCGCCGGGCGGCTGATCGTGCCGGTCCGGCTCGCCTCGCGCGCGGGGCTCGCATCGTCCCGGGACCATGCCGGACCGTCGACCGGCGGGAACCGGAACCCGTCGACCCGGTTGGCGCTGCGGTTTGCGACTCCGTCCGCCACGGCGCGGGCGAGGAGATTCGACCATGCCGATAGGTCTTGAAGTGCTGACGGTGGTGCTGGTCGCGATCGCGATGGCGCTGTCGCTCGCGCATGCGCTGGAACGGCCGGGAAAGATGCGCCTCGACCGGGACCAATATCTCGCGGTGCAGCCGATCTACTATCCCGGCTTCACGATCGGCGGCGCGGCCGAACCGCTCGGAACGATCGCGCTGATCGTGCTGCTGGCGCTGACGCCGTCCGGCACGACGCGATTCTGGCTGATCGCCGGCGCGCTCGCCGCATTGGCCGCGATGCAGGCGATCTTCTGGACGATGACCCAGCCGGCGAATCGCTACTGGCTCAAGGCACAGCCGCTGGGCGGATCGGCGAAGCG
>Ga0299914_10001458_pt1 | contig 15635 bp, 24 predicted proteins | sample RVTome_10_FD_201361 | JGI IMG/M metagenome (GOLD analysis project Ga0299914, IMG submission 201361) | Soil microbial communities from uranium-contaminated site in the Upper Colorado River Basin, Wyoming, United States - RVT153D57 (version 2) ...
AGGATTGAATCGAATCTTGCCTCCCATCCCACATTGCGCGAGCTATGCTTCAACCCACTGATTCTCTCCATGTATGTTGTTGAGGACCAGGATGACCCGTATGCGACAGTCCCTGACAGCCGAACGAGCTTCTACGGTCGAGTCACCGAAGAACTCCTCGTTGCCAGGCGAAGCAGGCAACTCAATCTTACGCAACGCAGCGCTCTCCGTGAAAGGCGAGAAGCGATTCTGGGAAGCCTTGCCTACGCCAACGTTCTTGATCTCGAACGTCCATCCAACTCGATACGCTTTGTTGACGCTATCGGTGAAATCAAGCGGATCCTCAAAATTCGCACTGACGCGAGTGCTGAGGACGCGCTTAACGAACTAATCCGCGACACGGGAATCATTTCGCTTGAGCGGCGCCGGGAGTCGTTGCGCTTTATTCATCTAACATTCTGCGAATTCCTGGCCGCCAAGTATTCTGTAGCGGATGGTAGTGACGGGTGGAGAGAGTTACTTGAGTCCATTGAGGAACGGTCATCCAGCAATGGGCGCGCGCACACTAGGCTCGGCGAGCTGGTGCCTTTTGCCTTCGCGCTCCTTCCTATGCAAAGGCGAGATGACGCGTTGCAAGACGTAGCGCACCTAGACGATCTCCAGATGGTGGCCAAGTGCCTGCTCGAAACGCAGATGTACGACCATGTCGTCTTTGCCCGCTACGTTAGCCAGGAGCTTACGCAACTGCGAGAATCCGATCCGACCACGTGGGACGTAAAATGGCGTGATCGGTTGCACTTGCTGATTTCGGTTCTTGCTGAAGCCCGCAATTCAGGCCAAGTCAATGCAAGCCTTCTTCTGTCGACAGAAGAGATTTATGAAGAGATCATATCGAATGATACCGAAAAGGTCTACAACCTATTTTCGTCTTATGTCAGCCAGGACGCGGCATCTGCATTTCGCCTAGCAGACTCCGTCGGAGTTGATTTGTCGCGTGATGCACCAGTGATCGTGTCAACCAACTGCTCCAGTCGCCCATTCGTGAACATAGCGCTTCAGCGGTTGTACACCCTGGATAACGACGATAGAAGACGTTGGGCAGTTCTGTTTGCAGTGGGTGGATTGATGGATCCGGCAGCGGCTCAGGTGCTGAATGGTTACAAGCCTGCACCGACTTTGAGGACCCCGCCTTGGCTCAGCACCAAGCGATGGGGTGTATTAGGCGTAATATTTCGGTCAACGAAGCGCGATTTTATCGCATTGCTGAATTATCTGTTAATTCAAGTACTTGGCGGATTGCTCTCACGAGAGTCGCTCTATACACAATGTCTTGGCATAGCGTATCAGGGCAAAAACGAGAAAGGTGTGGATGAGAACTGGGATGAGGAGATTCGTTCCGTCTTGTATGATTTCCGTATGCTTAGATCACCGAGGTTGTTTACCCCAGCGCTGTTGCCGATGTTGCTATTTGGCCTAATATCTAGTTGGGCCACTGATGGAATGGAGGTGGTGATACTGGGAATTCTCCTTAGCTGGGTGTTCCTAGCGGCTTTTATTCTTGCCGTGGGTCTTTTGTATACTGACAAGCGCAATGTCCTCTATTTGAACCTTACGAATTTGACAGATGATGTGCTGGGAAAGCCAACGGGTGTCACGTCATGGCTACTTCGGCGAGTTCATCCCATTGCCGTTCGTTGGGGTCGACGTGAAGTTGCAGGTAGGCATAGTCGCCGACGCACACGACAAGCAAAGAGCCGTGGCCGTTCTCGGCGCCTCAAGGGCCCGAGGGTCGAGCCGCCGACCGTTGGCCGTCGTCGGAGAACGTATTGATTGCCTGAAGCCACTATGGAGACGGAACGATCATCTTTGCCAACGCGTCCTGATCTCAGAGCCTGAGCACCGCCCAGTCCCTGGCGGTTGAGGCTTTGTCCGCAGCACGATCACGGGCGATGCCAGCGGCGAGGAATATCGTCAAAGGGATGTACCGTCGTCTACTCCTATGGTTACACACCCCTACTGCTGGCGTGCCTCGCCATCTTGATCTTAACTTTGTCCATCCAGCTGTCTAGTCGCGTTCTAACGGACGACACGCAGTGACGGCACCTACCGGCCTCGCTGCCGTGCGCATCAAGCACGGCCTACGGTGGCCGGCCAGGCGTCCGCTCCCCGTTGAAGCCCTGCACTGGCCACCGAGGACACCGGAACAGCCCTCGACGACCGGTGGCAAAGATGTCAGCCCAGCGCTTCACATCGGACGCTCCCCGCTCTGGCGGGTTGACAAGATCAAGAATTGGGAATCGGAGCGCCCAGGTCGCGGGTGGCGCTCACGGCGCTGATGCCTTGTGGGCACCCAGCTCATCTTCGACCGGCTGGCCACCCTGGCTGATCCGGTCGCCTAGGAGTCGCGGACGATCTTATGGCCCTTGTAGTCCTCCTTGCCGCGCCAGGTGCGAACGGTCTGACGGCTAACGCCCGCCTCCTTCGCCAGTGTTGTCTCGGGCACGCCGATCTCTGCAAGCTCCCGCACTGCGTCCGCCAACTCAGCGCTCACTCCGTCAAGCCTCGCGGTCAGCTTCTCACGCTCACCACGGAGCTTTCGGACGCGGGCAATGAGGGACCCCTCGGACGACGACATGGCTGCATGGTACTGGGCACTCCCCCAGTCCTGCGGCATTGACGCCGCACTCAATCCTCAGCTCCCCGACATGTGTCGCAGCGGCCGTCCATGACGAACCCGCCTCGGTCCATCAACCGGAGTATCTCGCCGACGTCCAGCCAGGTCTCGAGACCTCCGGCCGAGGTGATTCTCACCATCCAGTCGCGAACGTCGTCGGTGTTGGCAAGGCCATCAAAGTGACGCAGCGTGCCCTCGGCGACGTCGTCACTCGGGAGCAGCCATCGCACCCTGTCGCTGCGCTTCACAGCTCGCACCACGTCGCCCAGGTGCAGCGCGGTGCCGGCGGTCAGCACCCTGTCTCTCATTTATGCACTCCAATCTCGAAAGCAATGCAACTCACGCTCGTCTTCGGGCACCTACTCCTCCACCACCAACTCAAGGCCGGAGCCCAAGCGCCCCCACTTGCCATCAGGGAGCGTGACGCAGGGATACTCGCCTTTCAATTGAGTGATCGTTCCTACGAGCCGCTCGCCCTGGTCGTGTACACGGCCCGCAGTCCGAGCCAGGTGCCCCGGTGCTCATCGCCCAGGTAGGCGATCTTGCGCCGGGAGATCTCGGTAGACCGGGTCCTCGTGATCAGGACTCCGCCCAGGTGATGTCATGCTCGCTGGCGAGGATGTACTCGCCGTCGGCGAACTGGATCTCATAGATGGCACCGTCCCTGGGGTCATCGCTGATGTGCTCGGCGCTCGTGAAGCCTTGGCCGTCACGCTCGAGCGCAACTGCGTCACGCGTGCGCACGGCACGGAAAGTGCCAGCTATCTTGGGTCATGGTCAGCTCCTCTCAGTCTCAGAGTCGATGAACAGGCCACGCTGAGCGGCGTGTTTCTCGCCGACCTGCGCCAGCACCTCGCGCCAGCCCTCCTGCGAGAGCACGGCTCGCGGGTCACCGTCATTGTCCAGCAGGACGACGCAGGTGCGGACGTCCAGCACCTCACCCGTCACCGGACAGGTGATGTTGCGCTGCACCAGGTTCACGATCACGTTCCGGCGCAGCAGGTCCTCGAGCGTGTTCATGATCAGTTCTCCTCCTCGAGCGCACTCACGGCGGCGCTCACCTCGTAGCTCAGGTGGTCGTACTGGACGCTCACCATGGCGCCCAGCTCGGGGCAATCAGGCTCGGTCCCGGTCACCGTGCCGGATAGCTCCGGCGAGATGCGGCTGTGTACCCGCGTGCCCAGCGTCAGCCTGCCTCGCGCTGGCGTGTGGGCCACGCCCCTGGCGTAACCACGACCCCATACCGCGTCGGTGGTCTCGCTCACGTTGGCGCGGTGGCTCTCGTCGTGCCCGTCGGGCAGCTCGCAGGTGTACGCGTGCAGCCCCGGCGATGCGTTGCCACACGTCTCCATGATCTTGTCCTCTCGTCAGGTCTGATTGGCCACTGCCAGCACCGGTCACCCGGTGCCAGCCGAAGCCCGTCAGTTGGGCAGCAGGTCGGTCCGGTACACCCGGAACTCGATCTCGACGTGGACTGCCCCGCCAGCAGTCGGAAAGTCATGATGAAAGATCCAGATGCGACCTTGTGGCGCTCGTCGGTAAGTGTCAGGGCATCGGTCGGGATGCTCGGGCGCAGCCCACCAGAGAACGACACGTGGCCGCTATTGGTGAAGTGCCAGCTCCCGCCGTCCGATGTCTGGACTCCGCCATCCCAGCCCTCGCCGTCACGCCAAGCGTGGCTCACTCGGCGCACCGTGCCGTCACCGAAAATCACGAAGTCACCCTCGATCGGTCGCGGCTCCTCGCGCTCCAGCTTGCGCCGGTTCACCGTGCGCTCAAGGATCAGCGCACTGTCGCGGCTGTCCAGCTCGGGGATTCCGCCCCAATAGTCACTCATGATCGGTTCCTTTCAGTGGTTGGTTGGGACTGGCTGAGTAGTCATGACCGAGCGCAGCCCTGGGCGCTGCGCACGATCAGTGATCACTCAGGCAGTCACGCCCTCGCGCTATGCGACCCAGGTCACGGCCTGGACTTGTGCCGGCGTCACGCCGAGCTGCTCAGCGGCCCGCCGGTAGGCGCGTGCGAAGCGTTCGCACATGCCCTTGCGGCCCAGGATCTGGCGAGCCTTGTCATCGGTCTTCCGACCGACCGCGACATCGAAGGCGTGGCGGTCGACGCACACCGTGCCGGCGTCGGCAGGGTTGTTGATCAAGGTGAAGAACGCTCGGACCTTGTCCCCGCCCAGGACGTCCAGAGGGTCCTCGCCCGCGTAGATCCGCCGGGCCTTGTCTAGGTTGGACGACAGGGTCCCGTGCAGCAGCTCGCCGCCGGTCGTGTACAGCTCGGTGGCGAGCATGACGTTGCGCGTCCAGGACTCACGGGGACTCAGCGCGGCGATCACCCCAGCTCCACGGCGAGGGTTCTGAGGGTCCAGCTCGCGCGCCAGCCGGTGAGCGTGGCGGTACCACTCCAGCCCCTCGGCGACGTGCGCCTCGGTGGCGGCTCGGTAGATCTTGACGATGTTCGGCGTGGTGGGTCGCATGGTACCTCCTAGGCGTATATACCCAGTCCTGGGCATCGATGGGCATAGAAATAGGGCTCAGCGGGTGATCGAGACAGTGCGGCCGTCGCGGTAGATCAGCAGGTATCCACGGCCCGTGCGCTTGACGGTCACGCGCTCGCCGTTGCGGTCGGGTTGGTCTAGTTGCCATGACCGTGGGCGAGCACGACGGCCCGCCATATGACACGATGTGATCGCCCGCGATCATGAGAACTAGGTAGCTGTGCAGTGACTGGCCTCGTTGAGGTGATCGCGGGGGATCATGGGCACGCTCGCCAAGTGGCCGGCCCAGATAGGGGCAGAGGTGGCACTCGCGGGACGCTCGAGCGATGCTCGGCGTGCGACCGCGACTAGGTGTCGTGGCGTGCTGCCGTGCGAGGTGTATGCACAGGTTCGTTCGGCCAAGTTGCTTGCATCGTGGCCGCGCAGCTAGGCGGGTCCCTCGCGAGTTAGCTACCTGCTACGCCCTGGCTGTTCGCCCCACCAGGGAGGGATATGGACTTGTCAAGTTGCGGATCTTGCTGTGCTCGGGAGGCTTTCGCGTGTCGGGCTCTAGGGCCTCGCGTCTTGCTACTTGCCTGCCGTGCGTCTTGCAATGGCAGTACCCTGCCCTGTTCTAGGCATTATTGTCAAGTGCTGGGCATCATCCGTAGCGGCTAGTGGAGATCCATATCTGAGCTGAGCTGGGCAGACACGCTCGAAAACAATCTTGGCAATCGTCCTAGCCAAGCCCTAGGCACAGCGGCCGGACGCATATGGCGCTGTGCGGGCTGAGCTGAGCTGCGCTCGTGAGCTGAGCTGAGCGCCGTGGGTCGTTGGCCGTTGGCCGGCGGGCTGCGCTTGTAGCCGTTGGCTGAGGTGCGGGCGGAGCTGAGCTGTGCGAGCTGAGCTGATAGCCGCTGCGGGTACGGATATACCCGTCTGTTTCGGTCGATGATCACCCACCCCTGGGGTAGTGACCCCACCGAAGGGGTCCTCCCCGACCGGCACGTATTAGCACCTGAGATCCGGGCAGCCGACAAGGGTCGTCATGACATGACAGATGAGCGCCAGGAGCCCTGAGGCATAACGCCGGTGGGCAGCGCTACGGTATGTGCCATGGCGAATCCGGCAGAGCGTTTAGCCTGGATCTTCAAAGACTGGAAGCTCGGCGGCGGCTCCAACCATGAGACACGACGTGGCATGCGGCTTGTCGGGCCGTCGACAGACCAGCATCTCAACGCCATGGAGTGCCTCGCGGCCATCCGAAATCTAATTCGTGAACTTGAGGCCGGCGGCCGCGATATGAGTTGGACTGAGAGCCTCCTCCCGATTTGGGTTCGGGCAGTAATCATCTACCCGGAGGGGTGGAAAGAAGGGACGAATGCAGACGCTCTGATCACCGATCACGCGTTGGATGGTCTCCGTTGGCTGGCGGACACCATTCGATCGATACGGCCTCAGATCACTCCGGAGCAGCACGACCGCGTGATGGGATTACTGGACGACATTGATGAACTTCGAATGACTGATGAATCGGTGCCCGAGGATCTCCGCGAATACATCCATCGGCTCACGCAGCATGCACGCAACTGTGTCGAGGATTACGAGGCTCTGAGGAAATTCGACATAACGGACGCGATCGAGCGACTGTGGGTCGCCCTACGGGCCGCCGAGGGGTACGCGAGCGAGGAGACAAAATCGAGGTGGCGACGAGCCTGGGAGAGCATCCGCGTACCGGCGGGCGCGGCCTTGCTTGGAAATGCACCCAGCATTGCTCTCAACGTCGCCATGCTGACACAAGGGGGCCCTGCGTAGACCCTCAATGAGGGTCGGCGCAGCAATGGCGGTGTCAGCTCACCGTCGTCCCAGACGGTGGATCGGTCCAAGAAATGCACAAAACCCCCACCCAGGTCCTGGGGCTATGCCAGACACCAGATGGGGGCTTGGTGGGTGTTGCGGTCAGTCCTCGACGCCCAGTTCGCGGGCTATCTGGTCCATGTATGCACGGCGAGCGTTCCCGGCCTTCGCTTCGGCCTTCGCCAGCTCTATCCGGGCGCGCCGACGGTCCGCCTCGGTCAATCCCAGTGATCCGAGCGCCGTGTAGACGGCCTTGGTCAGCTCCGCAGAGCGCCGAACTCCCTGGTTCTTGATGTAGCTCATGTCGTCGCACACGGCATAGAACAGGGCCCAGTCCGAGTCCTGCCACAGCTTGCCTTGGCCGCTGGTGCGGATGCTTTCGTAGAGCCTGATTGCGATGGGGTGCCAGTTTGGGTCCGGTGGGAGGTCCCAGGTGACTTCCTGGGCCTCGGCCCGGGTGACACCCCTCGATTCGTAGCCTCGAGGCATGCTACTCGCCTCCTTGCTTCCGCCGCCGGTATGCCCTGGCCCGGCAGGCCTCGTTGTGGTACCGGCGAGGTGCTACTACCGGCTCGTTGCAGTCAGGGCCGGCGCAGATCCCGGTGCCGCCATCGGGCTCTCCCCACCCGCACTGTTCGTTCAGGTACTCGAGGTGCTCTGCCCAGGTCAGGAACTGTGCTACGGGCATGCCCTTATCCACGCGGGACCAGTAAGCCTTCTCGCAGAAAGACTCGACCGCGCTCAGGTTGGCTCCGGCGGGGTACCAGCTCGCGCCGGGCGCACAGAACTGCTGATCCTTGCCCACGTGCGCGCCGCATGCGCGGCATCGCTCCGTCTCATTCGGCGTAGGCAGCTCCGGCCGGCCTCCATCGTCGGTAACCAGGTGTAGGTGGCTCACTTGTCAACTCCATCGCTGTTCAGTAGCACTCCTCGACCGCGTGAGAGCGTCAGGAGAGCTTCCAGGGCTTCGTGCAGTTCGGCCACGGTGCTCAGGCGCCGGCCCTGCCACCGCCCGCGTTCCACGCCGGTCTTCATGCCGTGATGGCGTGAGCACAGGAGAGCCAGCTCGACGTCCTCCAGCCGCTTTCCGGTGCGGTGGATGCGCAGCAGCATCGACTTGGTGCTCTCGGCCTTGCGGTGCTCAGCACCATCGCCGTTAGCGTGGTCGAACTCCAGCCCATCGGTCGCCCCACACACGGCGCATGCCCCGCCATAGATGTCCACGGCGTGCTGGCGCACCCTGGCGTTGTAGCGGCGCTTCTCGGCCAACACCGCCTCTTGCCCGTCGCCGTACCGGTACTGCCTGCGCTGCTCGCGCCGCTCTGGGGAGGCCTGATAGGCGCTCTTGCAGCTCTTGCACTGGTACGACCGACCGCCGGGCTTGCTGCGGTCGCATGAGAACTCATCCAGTGGCTTGGCCTCAGTGCAGCCGTAGCACCGACGCATGGCCGCCTGAGCCTCCATGGTCACCTCGCTCATGTCGCAGCCACCTCCGTGCTGCTGGCAATCGCCGATACAAGCTCACGGGTGGGCTCGGGGTCACTGGCTGTCGCTGAGGTCCCGTTGCGGGCTTCCTCGTCGCGTCCGCCGGGCGTCCAGGCCGGGTTCGTGGCCCTTCCAGGCCGGTTACGGGACCACAGTCGGGTGCCGAACCGGTTGACCTCCTCGACGAACCAGGCTTCGCCGTCCTTGCGAGCGAGGGTGCGGATCTCCTCGACGGTCAGACAACGCCGGGTCTCGGACCCGGTCCCGTCCACGCGCTCGACGACGCGGTGGCGGTCGCCAGCCTCGGTTCCGGTGAAGGTTTCGTGGCAGTCAGCGCAGTGTCCGACCCGTAGGCCACTCCACTCGGCATCGCACTTGCCGCCATGGTCGATGGTCATGGTGTTGGTGTCTCCGTTCGTTGCTCAAACAGGGCCCGGGGGACGTGGGTGCCCGAGAGTGCCGGGGTAAGGCTGTTCGGGGCTCTGTGACACGTCCGCCAGGCGTCCAGGGGCGGTTGGGGGCCGACCAGTGCGGATCTGGCCGACCCCGACTCGCTCAGTACCGCCGACGCCCGTGCTTGCGGGCCAGCTCGCCGGGATCCGTGATGTCCGGCTCCGGCTGCGGCTGCGGTGGCTCCACGCCACGCTCCTTCGCCAGCTCGGCCACCTCGCGGCGTATGTCAGACCGGAATCGGCCCTGCATGTCGCTCGCCAGGTCAGGGTCCAGGCCATGATCCTCGAGGACGACGCACCGGTACTGGATCACCGCCCGTGGGGTGCCCGAGGACAGGCTGCCGATCTTCGGCTCGTCGTTGCGCTGGCTCACTGGACTTCACCCTCTCCGGGCTTGCGCCCAACGATCACCAGCTCGACAGTCACCGCGACGCCCGTGTCGGTGGACTCGGTGCCGACGACGCGAGCTGACCTGATGCGGCCTCCGAGACCCACCCAGGACTGGCCCGGCAGGTGCTCCACCATGCGGCGGACGCCGCCAGGACCCCCGGTGCCCGGCTCGGTGCCCCGAACCGCCACAGTGGCCTGCACGGTGCGTGTAAACACTCCGTTGCTGTCCGGCTCGGTTGCCGTGGACTTGACACCCCGGCCTCCGGCCAGCGTGCGGGGCTTGCCAGCCGTCGGGCCCGTGACCGCCACGGAGGACGACTGGATGCGGCCTGCGAGCTGGCGGTCCACGTCGATGATGTGGCGCACGTGCGCCGGAACTGCCGGGAGCACGCCCAGGGTGGCGATCTGCGATGCCGCTCCGGCGGAGCCCAGCCTGCCCGACGGGCCAGGACGGACCTCGACGGTGACCAGGTCGATTTCGCCGGGCACCAGGCTCTGCAGGCGCTCGACGGCACGGTGGCCCGGACCTGGCAACTGCAGGTCCTGCCGAACCAGCGCCGGACGGTGGTCGTAGTAGGCCACCAGGACGTCCCCGCTGGTCAGGCCAGCCGGGCGACCGTGTGCGCCGCCGATCATGCGAGTGACGTGACTGTCACCCACGGCCCGGACCCGGATGGTCGGACCATCGACCGGAACCGTGTGGGCGAGCCCATTGACGACCTCAATCGGGGCCCTGACGCCGACCTTTCGCAGCAGGGCGACCGTGGCGACCTCAAGGGCTCCCGGTTGGGTCTGAATGTGCGGCTGTGCGGCTGTTGTGGTGCTCATGCTCACTTCTCCACTCGCAGGTTGACGTCCGCTGCCACTAGGGCATCGGCCAGGGCCTCTTCGACCGCGTCGATCACGCTGACTTCCTCCACGGGCTCGCCGTGGATCACGAGCTGGCCGCGTTCCAGCCTCGTCGGGCTCGTTGGGTCGGCGCTGGCCAATCCGGCTGCACTGGCGGATGTCTTGGCGGTCTGGATGGCGTCGGCGCGGGCGCGGGTCGCCGCGATCAGCCTCTGCAAGGCCTTGGCGACGTCCGTACCGGCCTTGCGGACGGCGGCGTCCAGCTCGGCGCGGGATGCACTGCCGGAGACGATCAGCTCGGCTGAGTAAGAGGCAACCTTGTGCGCCTCGTCCCAGCGGGCCTCGGACAGCTTGGCCTCCGCGCCCTGCAGTAGCAGCTCCCTGCGCTCAATCTCGCCTCGGGCGTTCGCAACGTCCTCGGTGGTGATCGAGTCGTCACCGGCTCTGAGCCCGGCCAGGAGACCATCCAGGGCCTCCTCTGCGGTGGCGACTGCGGCCTTGGCCTCGTCTCGTGCCGTCTCCGCCGCAGCGCGGGCACGCTGGGCGCTCTTGGCTGCCGACTCAAGGTCGGCGAGTGTTGGTGTTGCAGTCTGCTTGCTCACTCTGACTGCGTTCCTTCCTGTTGATGATTGAACCCCGCCGACTGACGGGGCCCGGTTCCCGGCCCGTGTTGGCCGGAAGTCTGTGTGTGATCAGCGCTGCCGGTTGTGGGTCGACCAGGACGGCCTGCGGCCCTCCACGACCCACTCCCCGTTGGGGTCGGCGAACCTCTGCCCGGCGCCCTTCATCACGCGTTTCGCATGGTCGTTGTCCAAGATCCACAGCCCGGCCCTCCCGGCCTTGACCAGCTCCCAGGCCATGGCCCCCAGGGCCTTGGCGTCGTGCTGGCTCGCCGCCGCCTCCGGTCGGCCCTTCGGGGACCGGCGGTTGCCACCCCTGCGGCCCTTGGCGCGGACGACGCCGTTGATCGTGATGCGCTGGCTCATGCTGCTGCGTGCTCCTCGTACTCGTTGGTGGTGATCTCGACCGCGACGTCGGCCAAGGTGTCCTGTAGGTCGCCGACGATCAGGCCCAGCGGGGCCTGGCGCTCCAGTCGGCGCACTGCGATCTCCAGCCCGATGCGGAGACGCTGGCGGGCTGTCATTCGCCGCGTCATGCCACGTCCTCGACTCGGACCAGCTTCGACGTGAAGCTGCCTCGCCGGTTGGGTACGGTTCGGATCGTGTAGCCGTCGGGCACTGGCGGCGTCGGTGGCGGGACGGGCTGGTACTCGGGGATGTTCTCGAGGACGATCATGAACTGGCCGTGCGAGTCGGCACCAAGCTCAAACGCCTCGATCATCGACTGGACCACGTCAGCACGGTCTCCTCGTCACAGCGGGCCATGCGGGCTAGCTCGCCGGGCCTGAACCGGGCCGTGGGTGCCATGCCAGCCCTGGCCTTGATCGCCTCTCGGATGCGACCTGCCGGGCTGAACATCACGCTGATCCGCTCGTACCTGGTTCGGATCTCCTGGTCGTCCAGGTTGACCCTGCGGTCGTCGTCCGTCACCTTGGTTCCTCTCGTACGTTCGTATCGATCATCAGTTCTCGCCCCTGGCCGCACTTCACCCAGGTCGGGATTGCGGTTCGGACCACGCTTGCGTCAGGGGCTCGGACTGTGGTAGGGGCCGGGTACTGGCTAGTCTAAGCCGATCCACCGACACCTCCAGCCCAGTCGCGCCGCCGTCGCCGGCGCAAGCGCAAGCGGCAGGGGTGTGATGGACGCGGCCAGTCCCCGAGAACGGTGAGCGGCGGGGGCCTTGAAGTAGAAGGGTGTGATGGGACGCGGCCATGATCGCGGGACGGCGAAGCCTGGGAGCGGTTGAGCGGAGCGGCGGCAGGGTTGCCCTCGGTGGTGAAGATCCCCTCGATCCTCAGCCCTCATAGACCTAAGGACCTATCCCCTTCTGATCCTCAGCCCCATAGGATCTATGGATCCAAGATCCTTAGGGACTTAAGATCTCAAGATCCATCCCCACTTCCCCCCTGCCGTCCCGAGATCCCCAATGGTCGCCGGTCGCCGGTCGCCCGTGGGGCGCATGGCTGTCGGCGGAGTTAGGACTATGACCACTGGGAGGTAAGGGTAGAGAGGTAAGGGTCAAGATCATTGGATCTCGGAGGGTCAAGAGATAAATTCAATGGCCAATGGCTAGTGTTTGGCCAAGACTTCCGACAAGGACATCTATCCCCGCAGGTCAGCCCGTGTTTTCGGCTGCGACAAGACTTGCGACAAGGGCCTCCAACGCCTCCGCTGGAACCACCAGCCGATAGTGGCCCTTCGCGGAACGCGGCGCACCCGGATTGAGGCGCGTGACGTACCCTCGCTCGACCAGCCCCTTGAGCCCGCGCTCTACCGTGGCCCTGGTGCGGTTGACCGTGTCCTTCCGGCTGACGGCCTCGGCCAGGTCGCGCATGGACACCAACACGTAGCCGTTCTCGTCCGCAAGCTCAGTCAGGGCCTTGGCCGTGAGTAGCTGATCGAGTCGCAGCCGCAGCCCCACGTCGGCGCGAACAGCAGCCCACCACAGCCCGACGCCCGGCCCGGCAATCCGCTCCGGGGGGAGGACCGGGGTCAGCGTAGCCATGTCGGTCGCCGCCCCTCGGGGATGGTGAGCTTGTACCTGTCCGGCCCGATGGGCGTCAGGTACCCGGCGTCGATCAAGCCCTGTATGGCCTCCCGGACCCGCTCGACGGGCAGGCCTGTCATTTCGGCGATCTGCTCAAGGGTGGCTGTCGTTCGCACTTGATCCGTCCTCCTCCCCGGTGGGGTCGCTGGGCACGCATGCGAAAGCCCCGGCGCAGCGCCTACAAACGCGCCACCCAGGGCTCCTCGTGGTTGCCCGTGTTCAGTTGTGATGCGTCAGCGAGTCTAAGCCGATTGGCCGACAGTCGAGCCGACTCGCGCCGCCGCCGGTCAGCGGAAGGCTGCTCGTAGCACCATCTGCTTGGCTTCGTCACGACGGGACTCGGTGACCTGAGCCTCTAGGTACTCGTCCAGGTCGGCCTGCCGGTACTGGACCCGCCCGTTGACGCGGAGGTAACGCGGGCCTTCGCCACGGTGCCGGTGCCGCCAGTTGGCCAGGGTCCGCTCAGAGCGGCGCAGGTACGCGGCGGCTTCGGCTGGCGTCAGCAGTGGGCTTTCGTTGATCATCTCTCACTCTCCTCTGGTTGGTGACTGCGACTAGGGCGGGATGCCTCGGCGGCACCTCCTCATCCCCCTCCCTTGTAGGGCACAGTTGACTCGGGGTTACGTGCGGTCCACCCTGTGTGATCTGGGTCTCACTTCGGGTTCCCTCTCCATCCCCCTACCCTTATATACGCGACTCGACCCCTGGGTTACGTGCGGTCCACCCTGTGTGATCTGAGTCTCACTTCGGGTTCCCTCTCCCTGCCCCTATCCTTATAAGGGGGATCGAGACCGGGTTTTTTCGCCCTCCACCCCGTGTGATCTGCGTCACGCCCCCTGACCTGTGGTGTTGCCGATCAAGGGGCGTGATTCCGTCTCACATGCTGATACGGCGTGTAAACGCTCAGTCCTGCTCGGTGCGCCCAGCGCTGATAGTGGCTGCGAGCATCCCGGTCACGGCGTCGAACGCCTCGGGCGGCATGGCGAACTGCCACGGGGTCACACGCCCGTCAGTCCACACAAGCTGGATGCGCTCGGGGTCGAACCGACGACGCCCGGCGGATGTCGTGGGGCTGACGACGACGGCCTGCCAGTACCGGCCCAGGTGGGCCCGTAGGGCGCTCACGGGGGCGCTCAGCAGGTCCTCTAGCTTCTCCCCGGCCAGCTCCAGGGTGCTGCGCTCGACCGCCTCAGCGGCCTCCTGGCGCTCCAGCTCTGCCCGGCGTGCCCGCTCGGCCTTGAGCATGGGCAGCAGGTCGGCCAGCTCTAGCTCGCCTGCGGCGTGCGCCTGCCGCAGCTCCCCAATGCGCCGGTCCACCTCGCCCAGCTCGGCCTCGTAGTCACGGTCGGGCTCATGTTCCCCGCGCTGGACCTCGTCGTGCAGCTTGGCTGACAAGGCAATCAGCATCGCCGTATCGAGCCAGGCACCCTTGATGGTCACCCTGCCGCAGCCGCCTGGGCGGTCGATCCGACAGGCGTACCGGCCACCGCTCTGTCGCGTGCCGTAAAGGCCCCCGTGGCACAGTGCGCACACTGCGATGCCGGACAGCAGGTACTGGCGAGAGCGGAACCCCGGACCCTTGGCCGGGTGCTGGGCAGCTCTCCACTGCGCCTCGGTGACGACGGGCGGGTACCCGGCCTTGCCGACGATCTGCCCCCGGTATCGCGCCAGTCCCGCATAGCCGGGGTTCTGGATCAGGTTGGCGACGGTCGTTCGACGCCAGGGGCCCCCTGCGCTCGTCGGGACGCCTCGGGCGTTCAGCTCCTTGGCCAGGCTCTGCAGCGCCTCACCGGCTGCAGCTCGCTGGAACAGCTCCCGGACCACCTCGGCCTCGTCCTCGACGATGTCGAACGTCCTCGTGCGCCCGAACGTGCGGAACCGGCTGCCCAGTGCCCTGCCCATTTCAGCTCGCTGCTGCTTCTGGCGGGCCACGCGCTCTCCGATGCGCTCAGCCTCCTGCCGGGCGACCGCGCCCTTGATCCGGGCGATCATGCGACCGCTGGCCGTGGTCAGGTCGACGTCGCCGGAGACGTTGGCGAGCTTCACTCCGGCCGGTCGCACAGGTCGATGAACGACTCCAGCTCGGCGGGCTTCCTGGTGAGCCGGTCCAGGTCGTAGACCACGACAGCGTCGATCCGGCCACTCTCCAGGTCCGCCAGCATCCGGCTGTACTGGGGTCGCTCGACGCTCTTGCTGGCACTGACGTCCTCGTCCACGTACTCGTCGGCGACCTCCCAGCCCAGGGCTTCCGCCTTGGCCCGGCAGTCCTGCACCTGGCGACCGACCGCCAGCCCCTCCTGGCCCTCTCGGAGTAGGCTCAACCGGGCGTAGATGCCTGCGTGCGTGCTCATGGGGAGACAATACCCCCTTCGAGCTTGTACAGGGATCTCTACAAGTGGGCCTACAAGCTCTCCCCCGTCGTGCCGTCCGAACTCGTGGCGGACGCGTTCGAGCTGGCCCGGGAGATCCGCGAGTTCGACATGCGGGCCAGCCCCTACGACCTGTCCGCTCTCGGCTACGAGCCGGTATGCATCGAGAGTCCCGAGGGCAAGCGGGAGTACGTGGATGCTCAGCGATCCTTCGCGGACCGCGCGAGAGGCATCCGCGAGCGGCTGATCGCTGAATGTGCTCGGCTCTGCGCCTCTATTCGTTGAGGACGGCCGTAAATAGCGGCTTAACCCACTGATCAGTTGCGGTGTCACTCGCGCGAGAATGCCTACCGGTTGACTCGATGTGCTCACGGAGTTGGCGCACTTCATCGGCGAGCCGTGCGAAGTCGGCTTGCGCAAGGCGCCGTTCC
>Ga0299914_10001460_pt1 | contig 15631 bp, 12 predicted proteins | sample RVTome_10_FD_201361 | JGI IMG/M metagenome (GOLD analysis project Ga0299914, IMG submission 201361) | Soil microbial communities from uranium-contaminated site in the Upper Colorado River Basin, Wyoming, United States - RVT153D57 (version 2) ...
CAACTGGCAATGTTGCCGTGTGACAGCACAACGGCCATGTACCAACACCGGTGTCTCCATCAACCAGCTCTCCATAATCACAATGGAAAAGCTCTCGTTTATCGAAGGCAGGCAAAATAGATTGGCCGCCGCAAAAGAATCATACTTATCTTGTACTGGCACAAAGCCTAAATCTAAGATGTACGGCTGTTCCTCTGGCGCGATACTCACCTGCCCTGACCCGATCAAAACTAGCTTTGCCTTCCGGCCAGACTCCCGGCAATACCGCCGCCAATAATCCAGCAGCAGGGGTGTATTCTTACCCGAGGCCCGCCGCCCCGCATAAAGCACGAAGGGCGTATCCCCTAACTTGTACTTATGCCGGAACCTGGCCCCATCACCGCTTATATCCGTGTCTATGCCACAGCCCAACACCCGCCGGATTTGCCCATTTTTGCTTTCACCAAAAACCCGCTCTGCCAAATCCACCTCCACATTCGTTAAATAGATCAGTCCTCTCGCCTGAGGAATCACCTCCTTGTAGATATCCAGATAGACATAGCTCTCATCATGTAAGCAGGGAATAATCAAGGAGCGTTCCGGGCAGAGCTTGGCGCCATAATAAGTGGTAGCAAACATATAGGGTACAAAGATAAAGAGATACTCCGCTTGGTGCGCCTTTATAAACTTATACAATTCGGGGACGCACATCATCTGCTCGATAAACGTTTTTTCCTGTTCCGCCATAATGGGCAAATTGTTCATCAAGCGCCAATTCACCTGGTCAAATGCTTGCCGGTCACGCGGCATAACCGGAAACCGGCGCACGGGCAAACCATTGACATAATCCAAGCCTGGTTTATGGAAGTTCTTATTCCAATCGCCGTGAATATCGCGAATACAGGTGGTGAGTATTTCCACCGGCATGCCCGCTTGATGCAAATGCTCGGCCGTGCGGCGCGTCAACGCCTCAGCTCCACCAGGAATATTGGGGCCATACCAGGGAATGACAAAGGCCAACTTGGTGGTCATAAGATAATTTACACTCAAAACTTATCCATTCTAGTAATTTTGTCAACCGAATAGGGTTATTAAATGGTGGCTGAACTGGCGACGGACTTGGGGTTCGAGGAAAGTTTGCACGCGCTCATGCTGCTGGGCGATGAGACGTTGGCGCAAAGGTTGATCAGTCAGCAGAATATCCACTAATTCGGCCAGGCGGCTGTAATCTTTTTCATGGAATTGCACACCTACTTTGTCGAGGGTGTAAGGGATGCTGGTGTTGGCATAGGCCAGAATGGGCAAACTCAGGTACATACTTTCGATAAGGGGTTGGCCGAAGCCTTCGTGTTCACTCATGGAGACATAAAGATCGGCCGTTCGATAATAAGTCACCATATCCTGCTGCGACACCTTGCCGGTTAACGTGACCGATGCGCTCAAGCCCAAATCGGCTGCTAACCATTCTACCCATTTGTCATATTTCACTACCCAGGGATCTCCCACGAGCAGCAAATGGGCCTCGGGTTGGATGCGCCGCAAAAAGTAGAGCAGTTTCACCAGGTCTTCTTGCCGTTTGTTGGGAGAGAAACGGCCGATAAACAGCAATTTCGGTCCCATCTCACCCAACCTGGTCGCTAATGGCTCATTCAAAGGTAGATCATACTGCTCTTTGACTATGACAATAGGCAGAACGGCCGTTTGCCTATACCCCGCAGCTTGCAATTCCAACTCATTAAAGCCGGAATCCGCCAAAGCTAAATCCGTTTTGGGCTGCAAACTCTTTAGCTGCCTTTGGCCCTTGGCCGTCATCTGGGCCCAAGCCGGATTGACCTGTTCGAAAAACCTCGGCGGTGTGACGTTGTGGTGTATCAAAATCAGGCGCGGCACCTGTTTAAGTAACCAATCGGCAACATTGGAGCCGAGGCTGTGGTGGTAGATAACATGCTGTTCGTGGCGGGTAGGGCGGTAGGTGATATACGGCCGTATCTCATCGGCAACACTTTTATGCACATGTTCACCAAAAATCTCCGACTTTAGCCCCATCTCCCGCAGCCATTTGCGAAGAGTCAAAGCATGTTGGGTGATCGCATCACCTTTGGTCGCGCCGGTGAGGAATTGGTGGAGGGTTTTGGGGAGCATAGAAGTAATTGGGTAATTCGAGTGACAATTACTCAATTACCTGGCTGATTTTCTCTCTCCAATTTCTGTACTTCTCCGTGCAACCGCTCAATCTCTTCCTGTTGCCTTTGCAACAGGCGTGTCTGTTCGTTTAAGATGTTGATGAGGTGGTTGTGGAAAATAGCGTTGTGGGCGATATATCGGTTGACATAAAATAAGACCAATCCATGCGCAGCACCGCGAATAAACTGCCACAGAGAGCCAAGCAGCGGCAAACGGGTGCTGGGTGAGGGAACGAGGATGGGAGCGGTTTCGGCCGTTTCCATCTCGTTGAGCTGATGCAAATGGTAATATAATAGTGCAGAGTAGTCATTTTCCATTGGTGATTGGGGCATGGCCGCAATGAAGCCAAAGGTGGGCAAAATATGTTTAACTTCGCCCTGTTCGGCCTGACGCTGCTGCACCCGCTCTTCGATGATACTGATCAGTTGATCGGCCGTTACCTCTGTATCATATAGCTCTAACCAGGGTTGTTTGTCAGACATAATTAGCGCTTTGCTAACTCTCCCGCTTCCTGCATACTCTCTATTTCTTCAGCCAAAATATTGACAGCACGCAACAGGTGACGATTGACATTAATTTGCTTGGCGGCCATTTGGTTTACATAAAACAGCACCAATTCATGCAACTTACGCCGTACAGTCTGGAAGACCCCTCCCATAATAGGCACATTTGCCGGTCCAAGATCAAGTTGGGTATAAATCTGATCATATGACCTGCTGGCCTGATGCAAATGCTCATAAAATTCCGAGGGCAACAATTTTCCCAGCAACTTCGTGCCTGGTTCACCAGCCGAAAAGGCCGGCTCCTTCTCTAGTACATATCCCCGAATAGACTGCATAATTGCTTCGATATTAACGACTTTTTCCGTCAAGATTATTTCCTCGCTTATTCACCAAATAACCGGCCTAGGGCCTCCAATTCATCCGTCGTAGCACGCTTTACTCACGTACCTGCCCTGCTTCCTGCAACTTCTCTATTTCTTCGCCGAGAAGGCTAACCGTGCGGAGCAAATGTTTGTTGATTTCCATCTGCTGGGCTGCCAGACCGTTGACATAAAACACAACCACTTCATGGACCATCTGGCGCAGGCGCTGCAGCAGCGGGCCAATAAGGGGTATGGGGGTGGGGCTGAGGTATATCTGCACATCAATCTGGTTGTACATCAGCCCGGCATGGTAGAGATGTTCGTAAAAATCAGGCGGCAGGTGTTTGCCCACCAGCTTGACAATAGCCTTGCCATCGGGGGATTCGGCCATTTTCTGGGCGATAATCTGCTCCCGAATATGCTGCATAATTTCTTCAATCTTAATAAAGTCATCGCTCATTGTTTTGCCCAATCGTTTGTGACCTCATGTGTGCCTGAACTCGTCACGCATCAAGTATCCATCATACTTATCAATTTCGCCCACTCTAAGGGTTCCCTCAAAAATAACTTTTGAGTTTTGAACCATAAGAACCCTTAAAGCTCATCCGTCAATTCCATATTTATAAACGGATGAGCCCCAAGTATACCCTCAATTCCCGTTGGTCGGCATTGTAGCCGTTTGCACCGAACCCGCCGTATCCCCCACGTAATTGACTTAGAAACCATTTGCCATATAATCCCGGCCTGGGAAAAGCATGATATTCACTACAGCTTTCATCATTTAAGGTTAAAGAATACGATACGCATGATACAATGGTCTTCGCTGCGAAATCTGTTCTCCACGGTAGCATCACTAAAACGAGAACCAGAACAGCCTGATGACAATGTGCTTTTGGAAGAATTCCTTTCTTGCTGCCGGTCAAAATGTTCTCCGCGTGTCTTAGAGTTGGGCACCAAACGTTCTATTTCCGCCCGTTCTACTCGTCATGATGCCTGGGTTCCTAACGCCGGTCAATACCTGGGTACAGATATTTCTGCGGAAGAGGATGTGGATGTGGTCGCCGATGTACACCGGTTGACCAGCACAGTAGGTGAAGAGCAATTTGACATAATTATTTCATGCTCAACCTTTGAACACTTCAAATATCCACACCTGGCTGCCCATCAAATCATGAAAGCGCTCAAAATCGGCGGTATTCTTTTTATTCAAACACACCAAACGTTTCCCCTGCATAGCTACCCATACGATTACTTTCGATTTTCACGAGAGGCTCTGGCAGGATTGTTTGGCATACAGATGGGCTTTCGCGTGATTGCCACCGATTATGAATTTCCGGCAAGGGTACTTACATTTCGCGAACAATTTCCTCCGGCGCAACCCTCTTTTTTGAACGTGCGATTATATGGAGAAAAAGTAGAGCGAACACCATCACATTATATATACGATTTTGATGTTCAGTTACCTGCTGAGTAACGAGCGGACCGAAATGCCAACAGACAGATGAGTGAAATAACGCCAGGGCAACAACCCATTGTTAGGTTAGAAAATCTCAGCAAACGATTTGAGTCGGTCTCCGAAAACCCTCGCTCTTTTTTAGAGATGCTCATTTCGCGCTTCTCACCTGGTAAGGATAAATCAGCCAAACCTGAGACATCGCCTTTATGGGCGGTAAAAGATGTGAACCTGGAGGTGAAACCGGGGGAGTCCCTGGGCATTTTGGGGCGAAATGGCAGTGGGAAAAGTACGCTCTTAAAGCTTATCACGCGTATTATTCGGCCCACCAACGGCCGTGTCCTGATAAACGGCCGGGTCAGCGCCCTGCTGGAACTAGGCGCTGGCTTTCATGCAGATCTGACCGGTCGTGAAAATATCTATTTGAACGCCTCCCTGTTAGGTTTGGATAACCAGTACATTGATGCTCACTTCGATTCCATCGTTGCCTTTTCAGAATTGGAATCGTTTATTGATACGCCGGTGAAATATTATTCGTCGGGGATGTACATGCGTTTAGGTTTCAGCATCGCCGTGCATGTGCAGACACAAATTCTAATCATTGATGAGATTCTGGCTGTTGGCGACCAATCGTTTCAGAGCAAATGTGTCAATCGTATTTACGAGATGAAGCGTCAGGGCGTCACCATCATTCTGGTCAGTCACAGTCTGGACGTCATGCGTAAATTATGTTCACGCCTGATTTGGATGGAACGGGGAGAGATCCGTGCCAATGGTTCACCGGAGGAACTTATCCAACAATATCTAATGTATTTACATGAACGCGAGCACCATACCTCTCTCAAAACAGAGGCTGACTTCGAAAGGCTGGGTACATGTGAGATAGAAATTACCAGCATTCGCTTGCTCGATGCCGAGGAGAAAGAGAGAAACAATTTCATAACGGGAGAGCCTCTGACGATTGAGATTAATTTTACAGCTCACAAAATGATTCGTGAGCCAGAATTTGGGTTAGCAATTTACCGGCAAGATGGTCTACAGATAAATGGGCCCAATACGCGATTCTCGGGTTTTCATATTGATCAGGTAGAGGGAGATGGCAAGGTATATTATCATATTCATCAGTTGCCACTGCTGCCCGCAGAATATCTTCTTTCGGTTGCTGTCCATGATTCGCGCTATACACTAACGTACGATCACCACGTTAAAGCTTATAAATTCCAGGTTGATAGTGGCGGTACCAGAGAGATCTTTGGACTAATAGAGATGCCAGCGACTTGGTCGTGGACGCTTTCAAATGCCAGGGTATAAAAGTTGACGACTACAACAGTTGCAAGCGAGCCGCGCCGACGAGTTCTGTTGATTAGCTATGATGTATTGGGTGGGAAAATGGCTGGCCCCGGTATCCGCTACTATCATCTCAGCCGGGTGTTAAGTCAGTATACGTCTTTGAAGTTGGCTATTCTGCCGCAAGATGAGCAGGCACTGGTAGCCTTGCAGGCTAAACTGCCGGACGCATCGGTTATTGCCTATAAGCGGGGCGTGTGGGATTCAATTAAGACGGCCGCAGAGTGGGCTGAGGTTATCATTCTATCGCCCTATACAGCTTGTGAACTTTCTAATTTGATGGATTTGCCGGCCATATTGGTCATGGATGGGTACGATCCGTTGCTGATCGAGTGGCTAACAACACTGCCCACAGAAGAGTTGCCAACTTACATGGCAGAATGGTCCAATCGAATGTCAGCGCTGTTTTTCCAATATTTGAGCGCAGATTTCTTCATCTGTGCGAGTGAGCGCCAGCGGTATTGGTGGTTAGGCCAATTGGAGGTCGCTGGACGAATTAATCCGGTTACGTATCAACAAGATCCATCCCTGCGAAGTCTGGTGGACGTAGTGCCGTACGGCTTGCCGGAAACGCCAGCACGGCATACACGGCAGGTCATAAAGGGGGTGTGGCCGGGTATTAACTCTGATGATCTTGTAATCGTATGGGGCGGGGGTTTGTGGCCGTGGTTAGACCCATTAACGGCCGTTCAGGCTATCGAACGTCTGTACCCGACTCATCCCCATCTAAAATTGATATTTCCCGGCACCATTCATCCCAATCCACAAGTTCACACGATGCCCGTACACAACAAGCAAATCTACACCTACGTTGAGGAACATGGATTGCTAAACAAAGCTGTCTTTTTTGGCGAATGGATACCCTACAATGATTGGCCTAATGTATTATTGGAAAGTGACATCGCCGTCAGCCTGCATCACGAAACGGTAGAAACCCAATTTGCCTATCGCAGCCGGATCCTGGAGTATATCTGGGCAGGTGTGCCCATCATCGCTACCAGAGGAGATATTACCAGTGCGTTGGTCAATAAATACAATTTGGGTGAAGTCGTTGATTACCAGGACGTATCTGGGGTCACGCAGGCAATCCTAAATATTCTAGATGGCTTTCGGGGGGAATACCAAACATCTTTGGCTGCGGCCCGTGCCGATCTGACCTGGGAAAAAGCTGCCCAACCACTGATTCAATTTTGCCTGAATCCACGCCGTGCGGCCGACCGCCAGTTGGATGCTCTCACAGGTGTACCTTATTATAAAGAGACGCTGGCGCGGCATCAGGTAGAGGTTGCCCGCCTGAAGCGCTTAGTTGCCGCCTATGAGAATGGCAGATTCATGCGCCTCATGCGAACAATCCATCATTGGCGCAACCGATTGTTTGGGAACTCTGCCTCGTCATGACATTGCCCATTCCAATCGCTGGCATTGGTCTCATGCTTTTTGACGCTAGTACTCAATTCAGGGAATCAGTTGCAGGCAGCCATTGGTATTGGTGTCTGGCAATGAGATCTGTAACCATTCGCCGTTAAATTGCCATAAGGAGTGGTCGAGTTCAGATGTGCCATTGCTGATGGATTGCGGTCGTGTCGCCTCTATAAGTCGAATACGGGCCGTTTGTCCACCCACATAACACAACCGCGTTTCTGTTTCGTTATGTAGCAGCGTCAGCATTGTCCCATCGGTTTCCAGGTTATCGCTTTGCAGGTATGTGTCACTAAAGTTGTGTAGCAAAGCGGTTGTACGACCATCAAAGGACCACTCCGCGAGTATACCCTGGCGGTTGGCGATATATGCTATATCAAATTGCCCTTGTGTGTATGTTTTGGTCAGGAAAACGACGGCCGTTTCCAATCCATTATCTCGTGGCGATGTATACAAGAGTTCCCAATCAGGGCTGCGGAGATAGGTGTCGCCGGGGGGTATAGGTTGCACGGTGATATATGCATCATCCGCAGCAGGCCAGGCGACTACAGCCGGGCGCTGCTCGTCGTCCAAATTTAGCCCATGTTCCTGGCGTTCCCCACGGCCATTGACATGCCAAATTGTGGATGCTGGTTTGGAAACATGGTCTGTGGCGGCTTCATCTGCGATCATAACCAAGCCATCGTCAACCAGATAAATGGTTCGCTTATGTTTCCAGCCGCGCCAGTTTTCAAGGGTTGTGGTGGACATATCTACAAGGTTGCTCGTAAAAAATGTGTCTACTGTAGCGTAGGATGGCGGGTCTTGAAGCCAGGGGCCACCCATAGCCGTGATACGCCACAACAATTCTGGCAGACCCAATTTGGGCAGCAGCAAACCATTTAGATATTCACGGGGCACCCGTTTGTCGCGGAATGCGTTGCGTCCAGATGGCAACCACCAGTATCGTTGGGAAGTCCACCGCTCTGAAACCAATGGCCCATTCTGATAGAGTAATGGCAGCGTGTTGGTTGCTTTGTAGCGGTGCCATCCAGTAAAGCGCAAATTTACCAGGGCATAAAGCGCATCATCAGACCAGCCCTCGCGTAAGACGACCTTATCCGGGGCGAGTGGCCCCTTTGCTGTCGGCACTCCCGAATTACCGTAGACGAGGCAAGAGCCAATATCTGGTTTTTGCCCATCCGGTAAAACCAGCGGAGCCATGACAAGGCCGCCGCGCACAAATTCGCCTTCGTCCTCTAACCGTTGCAATGTTTTTCCGGCAACCCAACTTAGCTCTGGGTTGTTTAACAAAGCCGCACCAAACAAATAGGTTGTGAGCATTTGTGCTTCCCACTCCACGTTATAAGAGAGTGTGGCTCCATCCGGCATGCTTAAAATAAGTGCCCATCGCAGTGATAACACTTTGTTACGCTGTGTGGTGTCGCTGCTTTCGCTTGTGTGCTGACGATAACGATCAATCCACCAGGCGTTGGCTAACCAGACATCTTGGTAGGAATAGGAATCATCCGTATTGCGAAAGATCATATCCCAGCCTAACGGGATCTGGTCTAGATAGGCTTCATTTTGCGGTATTAGTTCAGCGGCTGCGAATCCGTTATTCATCAGCACGGCCAGTAAGCCAGCTCCAATTTCCTGATTTTCGTAGGGGCCTTCTGGCTGTTTGCCGTAGGCGGCGGCGTACAGCCCATCTACCCATTCAACAGTCATAGCCCGCTGGTTGATTTGGGCAAACCAGGATCGCAATGATTGCCACTCTGTATCTGAAAATAGAGTAGGAAAGGCGACGTTGATTAGTTCGAGTTGATTAAGGCGTAAAGCGGCTTCGTATTGTCCCCATTTGATGCTATGGGCGGGTGATGTGTAAAGATTTTGCGCTGCCTCTTGCAATAGGTGGCGGCGAAACTCATTGGCATAGGTGGCGTTGCCGCTGTATAGTGCCAAACTGCCCCAGGTAAGCGTGTCTTTATGGGGAGCTGCTTTTAGCAGCGAAATGAGAGTTTGGTTTATCTTATCACCAAAAATAGGTTGTGGCGGTTCAGTTATTTGTTCGCATAAAAATGGGTTCTGGTCGGAAATACCGGTATAGGTCGGGGCGGCAAGAGGGAAAAAACTGCGTTGGTATCGTTTTAATGTCCAAGGAATAGTAACCAGGGCGATCAGCATTAAACTTGCTATTGTGATGGGTACTGTCCATTTGGGTTGGGTGATGTTGGTGAATAGAGGGGTCGGTCTCGCGCAGATCAGGTGACAGCCTAATGCTAACAGTAGCCAGAACAGGCTGAGGAATGCGCCTGAAACGGCAATGAAAAATTCTTCTTCGGCAAAGTGGGACAGGATGGCGTTGAATGTGGACAGCCCTACACCGGCGGTTAAGGCTGTGCCGCACCAGATAGCTAGGTGCCATAGCGCTTGGGAATACCGCTTTGTGAATCTGGCTAAGTGGAGTTGTCGGCTGAGGAGGAGCAGGGCGGTAAACCAGGTAATGACGAGCAGCCAGGCAGTTTGCCAGAGGTCAAAGAGGGTATAAACGACCGTACTAACTGCCAGTGCCACCCACAAAATGATAAATAGGATGGGTTGGCGGCGATTGGTTTCGATGATGTGCGTTAGCAGCACGACGCTGCCAATGACAGCGAGACGGCTGAACCAGTTTACCCAGAGCGTGTCATTGGTTAACCAATGGGGGAGGAGGGAAAAGGTTAGCCAAAGGAGAACGGCCGTTACTCTATGTGTCGTTTTTTGCTTGCCCATTGCCGCAAATATCTCGATTGAAAGCGAAAATTAGTACCCGGTCACGTTGATAAAGCAACTCGAAATCAGGGTCTTCCAGGAGTGATTGAGCCGGCAGCAACGGCCGTTCCGGTGTTACGTCAGCGGCCGTTCCTTTAAGCATCCCTCTTTTTTGCCCAATGTAGACATGTGTAATGGGGTAAGGGAACTGACAGATGATCGCTTTACCGGCAGCAGAGGTGGGTGGCTGTGCCATTAGATTGATAATGAACTGAGTTGTTATCTGCTGGTAGCCCTCGAGGACAGGCTTTTCCACAAATGTGGCATATTGGGGGGGAATGGTTGTTTGTCGTTTGGTAAGCAGCGGCAGCCACCAGCCCGCATCACTGGCCGCAGGTGTTGCTTTGTAATCAAAACCATCGATCAGGAAAAATGCATCGGTGGGTAAGGCTTCTTTAATCCACTCTGCAGCTTGCATATCAGGGCGCGAGCTTAAATCCCACTCATGAACAAGGCTTTGGGGTAATTTAGGTAGTTGTATTACCGCCACTACAATCACTAACAGCAACAGTGGCCGCTGCCATTGTGGGGCCAACTGTGCCAGCATACTGGCAACGAAAGTGCCCCATATTAGGGCCATTGGTATGTATAGGCTGGTATGAATTGTAAGTTCGCTGATAATAGCGGCTCCGGGTAAAGGTGTTACCTTCACGATCAGCAACATCATCAACATCCAAAACCAGAGGGTTGGTAAGGCTGCTTTTCTGCCCCACCATAGGATGGAGAGTGTGCCTAGCAGCAACAGTAGTAATTGTGGCACAAACCAGAAGGACGAAAGAGAAGCTATGTTGTCCCATAAGCTGACGGTGGTGTTGGAAACGGCCGTGCCTGATGGGTTGTCTCCTACCATTTGAGCTAAAAACCCACCTGTCCAGGGCAGCATCATGAAAGCGGTGATAAAGGCTGTCCCTGCTAGCGTCAACCATTTTTGCCATGCTAGCAAATCTCGCTTGGATTGTGCATAAACGAGAAGGGCCGCGATAACAAAAGCGAGGTAATGAAACGACATACGGTAATAACTCAAGATACTGCTTGCGATCAGGCTGGCGCCCCCGATCATCCACGCCAGATTGGTGTATTGTTTGGCCCCATCGTGACGCAGGGTGATCCAGGTCCACCAGGCAGCGACAGGCAAAATTGCCTGTCCCATCATCTGGGGATAGCGTCCCCAATTGGTATAGTACGAAGGAAATTGCGTGAAAAGCCCGGCGACTAAGACGGCAATTGTCCCTGCCCAGGCTCCATTCAGCCGGTAGGCGAGCGCATACAGGGTGAAGACAGCGAACAAATTGAACAATTGCCCACCCCAGAGCATTGCTTGTGGCGTATTCATTCTGGTAACCCAACCAAAAACGGCCGTGTCGAGATGATAGCCAAAATGAAAAGAGAAGGTGGTGTGTGGCGTATACGGCAGCCACGATTGAAACAGCCCCCCCGTTTCCATAATTCGTTGTGTGATGATGGCATGCTGCACCGAATCGTGCCAAAAAGGCATTTCAAGACCGCGGACCATGAACAGGCGGGCCGCAGCCGCAGCAGCCAGAATGACGATTAATGCGATGTCGGCCCAGGCAGTATTAGATGCTGCCCTAGCCTGGATGGCTGAGTAAATAGGTTGCCAACGCAGTTGCCAGATGCGGTAATGCCATAGCAATATCACCACACTTGCACCAACGACGAGCCACACTAGCGTTACGCCTGGTTGCCAATTCAGCACGTTCATGATCAGGAACAAGATGGGATAGATAGCCATGCTTAAGCCAACGGCTGCGCTTACTCCTTCAATCCAATGACGTATTAGTTTCTGTTTGCCTATGATTTGGGCCACGCTAAGCAAAGCCCAACCGGGCAGCGTAAAGACCAGTAGGCTGATAACAGCGCGGGGAACTGAAATGAAAATGCCCTGGAATAGGTCATAGAGTATCATGGGGCGATTGTATGCAAGACGAAAAGCAAGTTGGCCTTCTTGGGGAAGGCCGTTTACATACAAAGCACCATCCGCATATGCGTCTGGCGCGCCATAATGAATCGTTACAGCTTCATTTGCAAAATCGGCCGATGGCTCTATGAAAAAATAGTAATATTTCGACCGGGAATCGGGTAGCAACTTTAATGGAAAGCGGAACCACTTATCGTCATGTAATCCAGTAGCGGCCAGCACCGTCGTTTGTTGAATGTCTTGTGTCGCATTGGGGGCATCACGCAAATGGAGCGTCAGGCTGCCTGTTGGGATGCTCGGTAAATCCAATAAAATGTCAACTGCTTCTAAACCTGCCTGGTTGGCAACAAATGTCTGTCCAACTGTCGTGTCCTGCAAATTTGCGTGGATCTTATTATTGGTTTGTGTCTGATGGGGATAAAGCCATTCGCCGCGTGTCAGCCAAATTCCGCCAGCGAAGATGACCATAACGATACCTGAAAAGAACAATCCCCGCAGTGACGGAGTTGGGTTTTGCAAAAACCTTACTATTTTCATGAGTTGTTGTGTTAATTGTGCCACGACACGAGAAATAGTTGCAAATCAATTATTGGATTCCTCACTTCACCGGGCGGCAAATCACCACCAGCAGCATGTTGTCAGATGGAATTTCACCCCCATATCGCCAACAGCTCCTGGCCCAATCGAGAGCGACTGAAGCGTTAGAAACAGATCTGAACGCGCTGGATCAGTTATATAATCTTGGTGTGGAGTATATCTACATCGGCGCCAGGGGAGATTTTTCCGGGCCTGGTCTACAGCGTGACTTTCTACTTCTATCTGACTGGGTAGAGTTGTTATATGAGAACGAAGGAGTGGTAATCTTACGGATTACAGATAACCGATAACGGATTATGGTTTACCGTTCATCGTTTGCCCTGTTTTCCTCGAGTTGTTCGTGTAATAGTGCGACTGTCTGCGTTAGTTCACTAATTTGTTGCTGCATTTCCAGCAGTTGATTCGCCAGCAAAGTGACATCCTGCGCATTAGCCCTGGCTTGAGTTTCCCGGTCTTCCAGCAGCCGTGCTTGTTCCGCCAACAAGCGAGCGACCAGAGCATTGAAGGCTTGCTGTTGCTCCATAATGAGACGCACATACCATTTGGTGGAGACATCATTCCACTGTTGGCGGAAGGCGGCAATAAGTGGTCCCACCAGCGGCGCATCTGATTGAAAAGTCGGTTCGGTAATGGTTCGCTGTTCATTTAGCTGCTTTTGCGGATAACCACCAGAGGGAGACGGCCGCTGCACCACCTCACACATCAAACTTACCGCCAACAACTGGTTCAGCACTGCTTGAAAAGCGGCCATTTGTGTCAATTCGCCGCGCTGCTGCAACGTTTCAGGCAAGGCCAGCAGCGTCTCTAAGTAAGCTCTCCGCAGCCGCACCAAATCATTGGCAGAAGCTGGTTTACTTTGCACATCGGCCACTTCCGCCGGCACAAAATCCTCCAGGAACTGGCCGGTCGTGTAGTGCTTGAGGACAAAGCGCAGCCGGTTGCGGTTGGCCGTGTAGCCATGCAGGCCGCTCACCCTCTTTAAAGAGGCCGATTCGTGGTGGATAGCCACCGCCGTTCCCACCAGCAGTACCCTGTAGCCCGCCTCTCGTACCCGGTAGCACCAATCCACTTCCTCGTAGTAAAAGGGGCTAAACTGTTCGTCGAACAGGCCTATCTCATCCAAAACACGACGATGCACAGCCAAAGCGGCCCCCGTCACATAAGGCACTTCGCGCAGAGAATCTGCCTGGCCCGTATCTACTTCCTGGAAATGAAAATGGTGACTGTGGGCCAGGGGATAGCTCAGTTCGGCCCCGGCATGTTGAATCGTTTGCCCGTCGGGGTATAGGAGCTTGCTGCCGGTGATGCCCACAGTGGGGTCGCTGAACGGCCGTACCAACTCCGTTAACCAATCCGGCCGTACCGCCACATCATTATTCAACAAAACAATGATCTCACTCCCAATCTGGCGCATGGCCGCGTTCATGCCCCGGCTAAAGCCCAAATTCTCGCCGTGAGCCATCACCTGCACCTGGGGAAAGTGCTCTCGCACATATGCCAGCGAATCATCTGTAGAGCCATTGTCGGCCAGCACAATCTCGTAGCGGGGATAATCCAGGGCTATAAGTGGGGGAAGACAGAGCGGGAGAAGGGATCGGCCGTTCCAGTTGAGGACGAGCAGCGTGACAAAGGGCATCTCCTGCATGACCCTGAATCTATCACATTTTGCCCGAAAACTGTAACCGGTAATCCGTTATCCGTCATCGGTAATCCGTAAACCGTTCTCTGTCATCCGATCACCGATTACCGATTACCGATAAACACCCTGTCCCCCACTTGAATATCGGCCGTTTCCCCCACCAATGTTGCATAAAACCCCCGCATCCCATTATCCAGGAATTGCAGAGTAGCTTTCATCACGGCAGCAGGGGGGCGACCACCCATATTCAGACAGTAGCGGCTGAAGGGTTCGCAGGGGGCGGCAACGCTGAGCTGGTGTAGGCTGAAAGTCTCGCCGCTGCTGGTTTGGATATAGACCCTGTCCCCCAGTTGGTCGAGGCTGAAGGATTCGGCCGTTTCCACCAAAATATTCTCACCAGCAGCACCCATTGCTAATCGCTCGCCAAAACGTTCCTGAATACGGCCGTAATGGGACGTAAAGTTCAGCGAAACGCCATTATCACCCCGGTTTTTCCCTGCCTCATGGCTTTCATGATGGGCATCCAATAAAGTTGTGCCATCAGCCTGAACCCCGACTACGCCCTGAGGTGTCAGGCGTAGGGTGGCGACGCTGCGAATGTTGGCCGGGCTGTAGGCCTGGTTCGGCCGTTCACCGCTTTTCAAACTATCAACCTGAATCTGTAACCGGATAATCTTGCCAATTTCATACATACTTACAAATCCCGCTGCGTAAAGCTCCATAGAGCCAACAGCAGCAGCACAACAGCATAACCAACCGCATACCCGATCATCAGGTCACTGGGCTGGGAGGAGATACTGAAGGGACCGGCGAAGGGACTGTTAACAAATTGAGGCATGAAGAGACTGGCAGCCCGTTTCCACAAGATTTCGCTGGGCATAAGGAGACTGGTAATAATGCCGATATTAACGGCCGTTTCATTCTGAAAAAGCGCACCAATCTGCTCCACCCAGCCACCCAAAAAAGCCACACCGTACAGCATAAAGGCCAGCACCCCGTTGGCTAGAGTCGAGAGACGGGTCCCGCCCAGCAAGGAAATAGATAAGACGACCAGTCCCTGCATGATCATCAAGCCCAGGCCGGGCCAGGGATTGGCGACGGCAACCCCGGAGCGCAGATAGACGATAAGGACAATGCCCCCGGCCAGGAAGATAATATAGACTAGGAGCAGTGAAGCATAGCCCAGCCATTTACCCAGGACCAACTCCCAGCGGCGAATAGGCTTGGTAACCAGTGTCTCCACGGTGTGCGAATCAATTTCGCCGGAGATGGTCGTGACAGAGGTAAGAACAGACATGACGATGATGAGGAAGTTGGTGGCGTATAGTCCGGCCATCAGCAGGAGACTGGCCACCATTTCCACCTCCTCGCGCCTCATGCGGGATTCGGAAACATCTTTATAGACATAGTGGAAGC
>Ga0299914_10001461_pt1 | contig 15624 bp, 19 predicted proteins | sample RVTome_10_FD_201361 | JGI IMG/M metagenome (GOLD analysis project Ga0299914, IMG submission 201361) | Soil microbial communities from uranium-contaminated site in the Upper Colorado River Basin, Wyoming, United States - RVT153D57 (version 2) ...
CGCGCCGCGCGCGCCCTGGGCGCCGACCGCATTGCGGTCGGCCACACGCGCGACGACCAGGCCGAGACCGTGCTCCTCAAGCTGCTGCGCGGCGCGGGCACCGGCGGGCTCGCCGGCATCCATCCCCGGCGCGGCGCGGTCGTGCGGCCGCTGATCGACTCGGCGCGGGACGAGCTGCGGGCCTGGCTCGACGCGCACGGGATCCGCTTCGTCGAGGACGAGACGAACACGGATGTGTCCCTGAAGCGCAACGCCGTGCGCCACCGCCTGATGCCGGTGCTTCGGGAGCACTTCGGACCCTCCGTCGCGGGCGCGCTGGCGCGGCACGCCGACGTCGCGCGCGAGGACGACTCGACGTTGAGCGAAGCCGCCGCGGCAATCTCGAGCCGTGCGATGGAAACCGGGCCCACGGAGGTCTCACTCGACTGGCGCGCCCTGAGCGATGTGCCGCCTGCGATGCGCCGACGCGTCGTGCGCACGGCGCTTCACGCGGCGGGAGTACGGGAACCGGGGCTCGATCACGTCCTGGCCGCGGTCGAGCTCGCCGAGGCAGCCGGGGCGGGTGCGGCGCTGCCTGGTGGTGTACGGGCGAGCTTCAGGGCCGGACGGCTGGTCCTGACCCGACCCGGATTGACGGATCGCACGGGAGCTTCGTTTTCCTACGCGCTGAGCGTACCCGGCTCCGTCTGGATCCCCGAGGCCGGCCGGCGGCTGGACGTCCGCCTGGCCGGCTCGGAGGCGCCGGAAGCGGTCGGCCGCCTCGCCGCCCCGGGGCCCGGCTCGGCGGTCGTGAGTGCGGACGGGCTCGACGCTTCGCTGACGGTCCGCAGCTGGAGGGCGGGGGACCGCCTCCGGCCGCTCGGGCTGGGAGGACGCCGGAAGAAGCTGCAGGATCTGTTCACGGACCGCAAGGTTCCGCCCGCCGAACGGCACCGGCTGCCGCTCGTGGTGGACGCCGACGGCCGTATCGTCTGGGTACCGGGGCACGCCATCGATGAGGCCTACCGGGTCACGGAAGGCACGCGCGCCGTGCTACTCTTGACCATGTCCGAGTCTGGAGGGGCCGGGTGAACTCGACGCTGAAAAGCCTGTTGTTCTGGATGGTGCTGATCGCCGTCGCGGTCCTCGTGTGGAATTTCTCCACGCGGTTCCAGGCGCGCGAGAAGTCCATCCGTTTCAGCGAGTTCCTGGCGCAGGTCGACTCCGGCCACGTCGCCACCGTCACCATCACCGGCAACGAGATCAGCGGGACGCTGAAATCCAACGAGACGTTCCAGACCCATGCCCCCTCGCAGTACGAGGGTCTGGCGAACCGCCTGATCGAGCGCGGCGTCACGGTCGATGCCAAGGAGCCCACGACGAGCCCCTGGACGGCGCTGCTGTACTCGTGGGCGCCCATCCTGCTGCTGATCGCGTTCTGGATCTTCTTCATGCGGCAGATGCAGAGCGGCGGCAACAAGGCGTTGTCGTTCGGCAAGAGCAAGGCAAAGCTGTCCTCCAGCGCACAGAAGAAGGTCACCTTCAAGGACGTCGCAGGCGTAGATGAGGCGAAGGACGAGCTGCAGGAGATTATCGAGTTCCTGAAGGAGCCGCAGAAGTTCCAGAAGCTCGGCGGGCGCATCCCCAAGGGTGTCCTGCTCATGGGGTCGCCCGGAACGGGCAAGACCCTCCTGGCGCGGGCCGTGGCCGGCGAGGCCAACGTCCCGTTCTTCTCGATCAGCGGGTCGGACTTCGTCGAGATGTTCGTGGGCGTCGGCGCGAGCCGCGTCCGAGACCTCTTCGAGCAGGGAAAGAAGAACGCGCCCTGCATCGTGTTCATCGACGAGATCGACGCGGTGGGGCGCCACCGGGGCGCCGGGCTGGGCGGCGGACACGACGAACGCGAGCAGACGCTCAATCAACTGCTCGTCGAGATGGACGGCTTCGAGTCGAACGAAGGCGTGATTCTGGTCGCCGCCACGAACCGCCCCGACGTGCTCGACCCCGCGCTGCTGCGTCCGGGCCGCTTCGATCGGCGCATCGTCGTGAACCGTCCCGACGTGAAGGGCCGGGAAGGCATCCTCTCCGTCCACACCAAGAAGATCCCGCTCTCCGATGATGTAGACGTGGCGGTGCTGGCGCGAGGGACATCCGGGTTCTCGGGCGCCGATCTCGCGAACCTCGTGAACGAGGCCGCCCTGAACGCCGCACGCTACAGCATGAAGGTCGTGCGGATGATGGACTTCGAGTTCGCCAAGGACAAGGTGCTCATGGGCGCCGAGCGCCGCTCCATGATCATCAGCGATGCCGAGAAGCGCATTACCGCGATTCACGAGGCGGGGCACGCGATTCTGACCGTCGTGCTGCCGCACGCGGATCCGATCCACAAGGTCACGATCATTCCGCGCGGCATGGCCCTCGGCCTGACGCAGCAGCTGCCGGCCGACGAGAAGCACAACTACTCGCGCGACTTCCTGAACGATCAGATCGCGATCCTGCTCGGCGGCCGCATCGCCGAGGAGATCACGCTGGGCAGCATCACCACCGGCGCCGGCAACGATCTCGAGCGCGCGACCGAGCTGGCGCACCGTATGGTGTGCGAGTGGGGCATGAGCGACTCCATGGGCCCGCTCACCTTCGGCCGCAAGGAGGAGCAGATCTTCCTGGGCCGCGAGATTGCCCAGCGGTCCGACTACAGCGAGGACACGGCGCTGCGCATCGACGCCGAGGTCAGGCGCTTCGTCACGGACAACTACACGCGCGCCACCGAGATCCTCCAGGCGAACCGCACCCGCCTCGAGCGCATGGCCGACGAGCTGCTCGCCCGCGAGGTGCTCGACAGCGAACAGGTCCGCCGCATCGTCGCGGACCTGCCGCTCGACGAGTCCGCGCCGCCGGCCGCCGAGTCGGTCGCGCCGCATCCGCCGGCCGAGGACTTGCGTCCGCGGACGCCCCGTCCCGCCATCGTGCCCCCGCTGAACAAGCCGCTTCCCCAGGAGTAGCGCTCCCCGGCAGGCTGCGAGGCAGCGTCCTGCCTCGGCGGGCGACGGGTGTTTCGCACCCGTTCGGGCAGCGCCTCCCCGCGACGCCCCGTGCCCGGGCCGGGACGGCCCGGGAGATAGACTGTCGCCGTGCACCCTCGAGCCGAGTTCGACGTGCCCCTCCCGGGCCGCGAGGTACTGCGCCTCGGCAGGCGAACGCTGGTCATGGGCGTCGTGAATGTCACGCCCGACTCGTTCGCGGATGGCGGAGTCAGGCTGGACCCCGCCCGCGCGATCGACGACGCCCTGCACATGGAGGCGCTGGGCGCGGACGTGATCGATGTCGGGGGCGAGTCCACCCGGCCCGGCGCCGAACCGCTGCCGGCTGCCGAGGAGCTGGCCCGGGTCGGCCCGGTCGTCAAGGCGCTCGGGAAGAGGCTTCGGGTCCCTCTCTCGATCGACACCTACAAGGGCAGAGTCGCCGCCGAGGCGCTCGACTGGGGCGCGGTCATCGTCAACGACATCAGTGCGCTGAGCTATGATTCGACGCTGGCAGCTCTCGTTGCGCGCCGGGGGGCGGCGGTCGTGCTGATGCACACGCGCGGCCGGCCGCGGGACATGTATCGGGAGGCGGACTACCGGGACGTGGTCGCCGAGGTGGGCGGCGAGCTGCGGGAACGGCTGGCGTTCGCGATGGAGGCGGGCATTCCAGCGCAGAGCGTGCTGCTGGATCCGGGCATCGGCTTCGCGAAGAAGCCCGAGCACAGTTCCGCGGTGGTGGGGCGCCTCCACGAGCTGGCCGTCCTGGGACGGCCACTTCTGGCAGGAGTGTCCCGCAAGTCGTTTCTGCAGCGGTCGCTCGGCGAGCGTGTCCCGTCCGAGCGCGAGTTCGGCACCGCCGCGGCGGTGACGGCCTGTGTGCTCGCCGGCGCACACGTGGTCCGGGTCCACGGAGTCCGGGAGATGCTGGATGTGGTTCGCGTGGCTGACATGCTGCGTCGCGACGCCGGACTCGACAGCGGGGCGGGGCCGTGGACTGGCTGACTGATCTGGGGCGGCCGCCGTTCGCCTGGCGCGACCTCCTCGATATCGCGATCGTCTCGGTCCTGATCTACGAGGTCCTGAAGCTCATCAGGGGCACGCGGGCCGCGCAGATGGCCGTCGGCGCCGGGCTCATCGTCCTCCTGCTGTTCTTCTCGCAGGCGGCGCAGCTCGAGACGGTGAACTGGCTCATCCGCAACATGGTGGGCTACATCGTGTTCGCGGCCATCGTCATCTTCCAGTCCGACATCCGGCGCGCGCTCGCCCACTTCGGTCAGGCTCCGTTCTTCCGCCTGCTCGCGAAGACGGAGGGCACCGAGGAGGTCATCGAGGAGATCGTCGTGGCCGCCTCGATGCTGTCGGGACAGCGTGTGGGGGCGATTGTCGCCGTCGAGCGCGAGATCGGGCTGCGCAACTACATCGAAGGGGGCATTCCACTGGACGCGCGCGTCACCTACGACCTGCTGGTTGCCATCTTCCAGCCGACATCGCCCCTTCACGACGGCGCCGTGATCATCCACGAGGAGCGCATCGCCGCCGCGGCGTGCTTTCTGCCGCTGACCGTCAATCCCCGCCTGGGGCGGGAGCTGGGATCGCGCCACCGCGCCGCCATCGGATTGACCGAGGAGAGCGATGCCGTGGCCGTCGTCGTCTCCGAGGAAAGCGGGATCATCTCGCTGGTGCTGGACGGCAGGATCGACCGCGAAGTCACGCCGGACGAACTACGAAGCCGGCTTCGACGGCTCGTGACCTATCGCCGTTCGGGCGAGCCCGCCGACCGCCTTTCGGCACTCGACCGATGATCAGCCGCCCGTTCCGCCATCTCGGTCTCAAGCTGCTCTCGCTGGCGCTGGCCGTCCTCCTGTGGTTCCTCATTGCCGGTCAGAAGGAAGCGGAGCGATCGCTGCGCATCCCGCTCGAGTTCCAGAACATCCCCGAGCGGCTGGAGCTCGTCGATCCGCCGCCCGCCTCGGTTGACGTTCGTGTCCGGGGTCCTTCAGGGTCGCTCGGTCAGGTACGGGCCGGCGATATCGTGGCCGTGCTCGACTTGGGCACCGCGCGCCCGGGGCGCCGGCTCTTTCATCTGATGCCGGAGGACGTGAGCACGCCCTCGGGTCTGCGGGTCGTGCAGGTGCTGCCCGCGACGGTGGCGCTCACCTTCGAGCCGTCGGCCACGAAGATCGTGCCCGTCGTGCCCGAGATCGAGGGTGATCCGGCGGACGGTCATGTCGTCGGCGCCGTGACCGCGAGTCCTTCCACGGTGCGGGTGGTCGGGCCGGCGAGCGCACTGGAGCGCCTGACCGAGGCGACCACCGAGCCGGTGAGCATCCAGGGGGCGACCGCATCGGTTCGCGAGCGCGTGAACGTGGGGCTGGCCAGCGAGGCCGCTCGCCTGGAGAACGTGCAGACCGCGCTCATCCTCGTCGAGGTGCTCAGGGCTCCCGCCGAGCGCGCCGTGTCTGGCGTTCCGGTCGAGATCCGGAACCTCAGAACGGGAGCCGGGGCCGACGTGACCCCGGAGACCGTCGAGATCATGGCCCGGGGTGCGACTGCGACGGTCGATCAACTCGAGCCGGCGGCCGTCCCCGTCTTCGTCGACCTCAGCGGACTGGGGCGGGGCCGCTACAATCTTCCGGTGCGTGTCGATCCGACCAATCAGTACACGGTGACCAGCGTGAAGCCGGATCAGGTGCAGGTGCGAATCCGATGAGGACTGCGCCGCGCCTGTTCGGCACCGACGGGGTTCGCGGAACGGCCGGCGAGCCGCCGCTGGACCCGCCGACGGTACGTCGGCTCGGTGCGGCGCTCGTCCGGGCGCTCGGCCACCCCGCGCCCCGGCTGTTGATCGGCCGCGACACCCGGGAGTCGGGCGAGTGGATCGAGCGCGAGTTCGCTCACGGCGCGCGCGGTTGCGGCGCCGACGTCCTGAGCGCCGGCATCATCCCGACGCCGGGCGTTGCCTACCTGACGCGCACCGCGGGATTCGCGGCAGGGGTCGTCATCTCGGCGTCCCATAATCCGTACGGAGACAACGGCATCAAGGTGTTCTCGGGCACGGGCGAGAAGTTCACCGAGGTGCTGGAGCGCTCCGTCGAAGCCATCGTCGCCGATCCGTCGTGGGACGCGGCGCGCGGGGAGGCGCAGCCGGTACCCGCTGCGCAGTTGACCGGCGCGTATCTCGACCACCTCCGTGCCATCCTCGCTGGAGAAGGGGAGGCCCTGAGAGGCGTGCGGATCGCGCTGGACTGCGCGAACGGAGCCACGGCCGCGATTGCACCCGCCCTGTTCCGCTCGCTGGGCTGCCGCGTGATCGCGGTCGGCGACGCGCCCGACGGCCGCAACATCAATCTCGGCTGCGGATCGACCCACCCCGAACCACTGGCGTCGCTCGTGGTCGAGGGCGGCCACCAGCTCGGCGTCGCGTTCGACGGCGACGGCGATCGAGCGATCTTCGTGGACGAACGCGGGCGCATCGTCGACGGCGACGCCGTGATGCTGATGTGCGCCCGTCACCTGAAGACCGAGGGTCGGCTGAAGGGCGATGTCGTTGTCGCCACCGTGATGAGCAACATCGGGCTCGAAATCGCGATGCGGGAGAACGGGATCGCGCTCGTGCGGTGCCAGGTCGGCGACAAGTACGTGATGGAGGAGATGCTCAAGCGCGACGCCTCACTCGGCGGCGAGCAGTCGGGGCACATCATCTTCTCCGACTATCTCTTCACCGGCGACGGCCTCTGCACGGCGCTCCAGGTGCTCAGGGTCATGCTCGCGAGCGGCCGAAGCCTCGGCGATCTCGCCTCCGACCTGACGACGTATCCGCAGGTTCTGGTGAACGTGAGGGTCAGGGAGAAGGTCGATATCGGAGGGATCCCGGCCATCGCGGCGGTCATCGCCAGCGTCGAGGAGCGTCTCGGCGGCGACGGCCGTCTGCTGGTCCGGTACTCGGGAACGGAGCCGCTCCTTCGCATCATGCTCGAGGGGCCGGACGAGCGCGACATTCGCGGCTGGGCGGACGAGATCGCGGGGGCCGTCCGGCGTCATCTCGCCTGAGCGAGCTTGCGACGCGCCTCCGCCGGCGGCGGTCGGTCATCATGATCAGGCTCAGCGTGAACGTCAACAAGGTCGCGACTCTGAGGAATTCGCGCGGAGGGTCGATTCCCGCGGTCACCGACGCCGTGCGCGTGTGTCTGGATGCGGGCGCGCCGGGCATCACCGTGCACCCGCGGGCGGATCGCCGGCACATCACGCCCGAAGACGTCCGCACGGTCGCGGCGCTGCTCGCGAACCGGGCTCCCCACGTCGAGTACAACCTCGAAGGAGATCCGCGCCCCGACTTCCTCGCGCTCGTCCGCGAGATTCAGCCGGATCAGTGCACGCTGGTGCCCGTGATGCCCGGCGAGGTGACGAGTCAGGCCGGCTGGCCCCCCGGCACTCCCGGGGAGGAATTGAGCCGCGCGATCGGGATGCTCGCGGACGCGGGCGTTCGCGTGAGCCTTTTCGTCGACCCCACGGCCGAGGCGATCCAGTGGGCCGCGAGCCTGGGCGCGCACCGCGTGGAGCTGTACACCGAGCCGTATGCCCGCGCCTGGGAACACGGCGATCCCGATCGGCGGCGCAGTCTGGAACGCTATGCCGACGCGGCTCGTCGTGCGCACGCCCTCGGGATGGGCGTGAACGCCGGACACGATCTGAGCCTCGACAACCTGCCGCTCTTTGCGCGGACGCCTCATCTCGCCGAGGTGTCCATCGGCCACGCCCTCATCAGCCACGCGCTGTTCGTCGGCCTCGACCGGGCTGTCCGTGATTACCTGACCGTGCTCTCGGCGCCTGCGGATGGCGTCGGCACATGAGGCGCCACGCCGGCTGCACGGTGCTGTTCGCCGCGCTGGTGGTGGCGCTGCCCGCATCCGCTCAGTCCCGTCTCGTGCCGCTGGCGGCAGCGGATGGCGCCTCCCTCACGGCGCTCGTGTACGAGCCGTTTCACCAGCCTGCGCCCGCCGTCGTGCTGCTCCATATGCTCGGGCGATCGCGGCGGGACTGGGAGGAGACGGCGCAGCGGCTCCGGACCGCCGGATTCCTGGTGCTCGCCCTCGACTTCCGGTGGATTGCTGCGGCTGGAGGGCCCGATCAGCGCCGCGACTTCGGACCGCTGGTGCAGGACGCGCGGGCCGCCCTGGAGTACGTGAAGGCGCGGCCGGACGTGATCCCCGGCCGCATCGGCATCGGCGGCGCCTCGCTGGGTGCGAGCGTGGCCGCGCTGGCGGCGGCGGAAGATCCAGACGTCCGGGCGCTCGCGCTGATCTCGCCGGCACTCGACTACCGCGGCCTTCGCTGCGAGGCGGCCATGCGGAAGTACGGCGAACGCCCGGTGCTGCTCATCAGCGCGGCTGCTGATCCATATTCGCTCCGGTCGGCTCGTCAGTTGGCAACGGGCGGCGCGAACCGCGAGGTGCTGGTCACGGAGACGGCGGGCCACGGGACCACGCTGCTGGCGCGGCAACCGGAACTGATCGACCGGCTGGTGGACTGGTTTCAGCGGACGTTGTTATGATCGGACGGGTTCCGGCCGCGTCCCCGCACCCGCGCATCCCTGACGTCCCGCCGCCGACGCCGCGGCAGCCGGGCGCCGGGCCGCAGGATGCCCTCCAGACATGAAACTCGAATCTCTCGTCTTCGCGGTGGCCGGGATGTTTCTCGGCCTGGTCGCCGGCTGGCTGATCGGCAGCCAGCGGCCCGCGGCGCCGGGGGCCGCGGTCGTGCAGAACGCGCCGCCGATGCCCGCGGCCGCGCCCGCCGCTTCCTCTCCGGCGGCACTCGACGAAGCCGAGGCCGCGCGCTACAAGGCGCTCGCCGACCGGCAGCCCGGGGACGCCGCGCCCCGCGTGTCGCTCGGGAACCTCTACTTCGATGCCGAGCGCTACGACGAGGCCGTCCAGTGGTATCAGGAGGCGCTCGACGTGGACCCGGACAACGCCGATGTCAGCACCGATCTCGGCGTGAGCTACTACTACCTCAATCAGCCGGATCGGGCGCTCGCGCAGTTCGAGCGATCGCTGGCCATCGATCCGTCGCACACCAAGACGATGCTGAACGAGGGGATCGTGCTCGCCTTCGGGAAGCAGGATCTGGACGGCGCGGCGCGTGCCTGGCAGCGCGTCGTCGATCTCGCGCCCCAGAGTCCCGAAGGCCAGGCCGCGCGGCGGGCGCTGGACAGCATGCGATCCGCCCATCCGACGCTGGGCGGCGGCACCGGATCCGCCAACTGAGGATTCATGCTCTGGCTCATCCGGCTGCTGCTGCTGGCTCTCCTCGTCGTCCTCGTGCTGCGCGCCGTCTGGCGGCTGATCGGCGGCATCGCGGAAGGCGCATCCGCTTCGGCGCCGGGCGTGCCGAGGCGCGGCACGCAGATGGTCCGCGATCCGGTGTGCGGCACGTTCGTGGTACAGTCCCGCGCGCTCAGCGCCACCGCGGGAGGCGAGACGGCGTGGTTCTGCTCGGACGCCTGCCGGCGCCAGTGGCAGGACGCCCGCCCGTGATCGTCGCCGCGCCGGCCGAGTGAGTGCAGACCATGTCCGCCACCGAGGCCCGTTTCCGCAGCGACATCGTCGAGGTCGGGCGTCGTCTCTACGCCCGCGGGTACGTCGCGTCCAACGACGGCAACATCAGCGTGCGCCTCGACCAGGCGCGCATCCTCACGACCCCGAAGAGCGTGTCGAAGGGGTTCATGACGCCCGAGATGATGTGCGTCGTGGATGTCGAAGGGCGCAAGCTGGCCGGCGAGCGCGATCCCTCGTCGGAGCTGCTGATGCACCTCGAGGTCTACCGGGAGCGGCCCGACGTCCGCGCGGTCGTCCACGCGCATCCGCCCCTGGCCACCGGATTCGCGGTCGCGGGGATTCCGCTCGACCGCGCGGTGCTCGCCGAGGTCATCACGACCCTCGGCAGCGTGCCGATTGCCGAGTACGGCACGCCCTCGACGCCGGAGCTGCCGGAGGCGGTCAGGCGCTACATCAAGGCGCACGACGGTCTTCTGCTCGCCAACCATGGCGCGCTGACCGTGGCCGACGAGCTGTTCGCGGCCTACTACAAGATGGAGACCATCGAGCACTTCGCCAGGATCAGCCTCGTCGCGAGGCTGCTCGGTGGGGAGCGCCTGCTCACCGCGGAGGAAGTCGCCCGCCTCCAGGCGCTTCGCGGGAGCTACGGCATCGCGTCTCCGGCGCCGATCTGCATCGACGGGGATCGGACCGGCGCGGCGGAGGATGCCGCCTGTCAGGTGGTGAGGGCGCCCGACGCCCCCGGCGTTCGCCTGGTACCGGAGGCGCGCGCCACCGGCCGTGCGGACCGGCCCGGCGACGAGGTCGAAATTCGGTTAACATACCGCGAACTCACCGCTCTCATCGAGGACGCCGTCCGCAGCTTGCGGTAGGTCGGGAGGCAGAAGCATGGGTGAAGCGCTCGGGATGGTCGAAACCAAGGGGCTGGTCGCAATGATCGAGGCCGCCGACGCCATGGTGAAGGCCGCGAAGGTCTCCCTGGTGGGCTGGGAGAAGATCGGCGCCGGCTACGTCACGGCCATCGTCCGGGGCGACGTCGCCGCCGTCAAGGCGGCCACCGATGCCGGTGCCGCGGCCGCCCGCCGGGTCGGCGAGCTCGTGTCGGTGCACGTGATTCCGCGGCCTCACGCGAATCTCGAGGATGTGCTGCCGATCGGCAAGTCCAACGCGAAATAGCCTCGATGCTCCTTGCCAGGGTCGTCGGCACCGTGGTGGCGACGCGAAAGGATCCGCGCCTCGAAAGCAGCAAGCTGCTCGTCGCCCGTCCGATGGACCCGAGCGGTTCACCTGAAGGCCATTACCTCGTCGCGGTCGACACCGTCGACGCGGGAGTCGGCGAGACGGTACTCATCGTCAGCGGCAGCTCCGCCCGCATGGCGTCCGGCATGAAGGACTGCCCCGTGGATGCCGTCATCGTCGGCATCATCGACGCGATCGACGTTCCGGCCGGGTGAGAGCCCCCGGCGCTGGCAGACAGGATCCCCATTGCAGGTGGCACGCGTCGTCGGCGATGTCGTCTCGACGCACAAGGATCCGGCGCTCGCCGGGTTGAAGCTGCTGATTCTGCAGCCGCTCGGGCCCGAGCGGCAGCCCGTCGGCCGGACGCTCGTCGCCGCCGACGCGGTCGGCGCCGGCGTCGGGGAGGTCGTGTTCTTCGTCCGGGGACGCGAGGCGAGTTTTCCATGGCTGCCCGCCGAGGTCCCGGTGGACGCGGGCATCGTCGGCATCGTCGATCACTGGGACATCGCCGGGACGTAGAAGGTCACCGCGAAGGGGCGGATCGCTCCGCCGGAGTGAAGAGCGCCATGCAGCTGGCACGGGTGGTGGGCACGCTGGTCGCCACGCAGAAGCACCGCAACTTCGAAGGTGCCAAGCTGCTGCTGGTGCAGCCGCTGACGCTCGACGACAAGCCCCGAGGCCCCATGCTGCTCGCGACCGATGCGGTGGGCGCCGGCATTCACGAGAAGGTGCTGCTCGTGCTCGACGGAAAGGCCGCGTCCGACGCGATGCGGCGGCGCGGGACGCCGGTGGACGCCGCGATCATCGGGATCGTCGATTGCGTGGATCTGGAACCGGGGCTCACGGCATGACCGAGACCGAGCTGCGTGCCCTCGTGCAGAGCGTCGTCGCGGAGAGGCTCTCGGCCGCCGGGTCCCCGGCGGCGGCGCGGCAAAGTGGTGACTGCGGCGCACATCCGAGCCACGCCCGGCTGAGAGTGCTCCCGGGTGTGGAGGCCGGCGGTCCCTGCCTGATCGAGCCGCGCGTCGCCTGCAATCTCTGCGGCTACTGCCAGTCGTATGGACACTGAACGCTGACCGAACGGGCGGATCGGCTGCTCTGAACTCGCAGGGATTCGCCGGTGCCCGTCGTGACAGCGGCGTACGGAACCGTGACTACATCTCGCCCCCGCGTCCTGGTGACCCGCCGCCTCCCCGCGTCCGCCGTCGACCTGCTCGACGGACGTGTGGAGCTCGACGTGCACGCCGGCGAATCGGCCCTGACGCCGGAGGAGATGCGCGTCCGCGTCCGGGACAAGGACGCCCTGATCGTGCTGCTGTCCGACCGCGTCGATCGGGACATCCTCGACAGCGCGCCCGCCTTGAAGATCGTCGCCAACGTCGCGGTGGGATTCGACAACATCGACGTCGCACATGCCGCGTCGCGCGGCGTGGTCGTGACGAACACGCCCGATGTGCTGACCGACGCCGTCGCCGATCTGACGTGGGCCCTGATCCTCGCGGTCACCAGGCGGATCGGTGAGGGCGAGCGCATCGTGCGCGCCGGGGCGTGGCGCGGCTGGTCGTTCGAATTCATGCTGGGGTCGAGCCTCGCCGGCAAGCAGCTCGGCATCGTCGGTCCGGGGCGCATCGGACGGGCTGTCGGCGCGCGCGCGGCGGCCTTCGGCATGTCCGTCGCGTACGCGAGCCGGCGCACGGGAGACTGGCAGGGAGCCGAGCCGATGTCGCTGGATCGGCTGCTCGCGACCTCCGACGTTCTCAGCCTCCACGTGCCGCTCAGGAGCGAGACGCGGCACCTGATCGATCAGCGGGCCCTCGCCCGCATGAAGCGGACCGCCTACCTGGTGAACACCACCCGCGGCGCCGTCGTCGACGAGGCCGCGCTCGTCTGGGCGCTCGGAGAGCGATTGATTGCCGGAGCCGCGCTCGACGTCTTCGAGCGGGAGCCGGAGGTCCATCCGGGCCTTCTCGAGCTCGAGAACGTGGTCCTCACGCCTCATCTCGGGAGCGCGACCCGCGAGACCAGGCTCGCCATGGCGGAGCTCGCGGCGCGGAACGTGATTGCCGTGCTCGGCGGGCAGCCGCCGCTCACGCCCGTGGTGCCGCGATGAGCCCGCGTCCGTCGGCCTGGCCGCCCGCACCGGGCGCCGTTCGCCGCAGCGGCGGGGCGGCCGCGCCGGTCCCGCGGGTGATGCGTACGCTCGCACGCGCCATCACCGGCATGGAACTGCCTGCCGTGGAGAAGGTGTCGGAGGAGCAGGCGGAGGACCCGTTCCACGTGCTGATCGCCACCCTCCTCTCCGCCCGGACCCAGGATGCGACGACGCACGCCGCATCGACGCGGCTGTTCGCGCGTGCGCGAACGCCCCGAACGATGGCGAAGCTCACGACGGCCGAGATCGAACGCCTGATCTATCCAGTGAGCTTCTACCGCAACAAGGCGCGCTTCGTGAAGGCCACGGCGACGGCGGTGACCGGCCGCTTCAACGGGCGCGTCCCGGGCACCATGGCGGAGCTGCTGACGCTGCCGGGGGTGGGGCGGAAGACGGCGAATCTCGTCCTGATCCTCGGTTTCAGGAGCCAGCGCAACATCTGCGTCGATACGCACGTGCACCGCATCGCGAACCGTCTGGGGTGGGTCGCGACGCGGCATCCGGAGGAAACGGAGCAGGCCCTGTACCGCTCGACTGCGGCACGCTGGTGGCCGTACATCAACCTGTACCTGGTGACATGGGGGCAGAACGTCTGCCGTCCCGTCCATCCGCGCTGCAGCGCCTGCGTGCTGGCGTCGCTCTGCCCGAAGGTCGGCGTCGTCCCGCGCAGCGTGCGGCCTGCGGCACGCGTTCAGAGGAGGGCGTCGTGACTGTTGCGCGATCGCGGATTCGGCTCGTGTCCGCAGTGCTGGGCGCCGTGCTGGCGGCCGGCGTCCTCTCGGCGCAGGACAAACCCGGCGCCAGCGGGGGACCGGCGGCACCGCGCACGCCCGGCGCCGGTCCGGTCATCGTGGTGGAGACCGTGAAGGGGACGTTCGCGTTCGAGACCTATCCGGACGCGGCGCCGAAGACGGTGGAGCATGTGTTGCGGCTGGTGAAGCGCGGGTTCTACAACGGCCAGCGCGTCCACCGGGCCGTGCCCGGGTTCGTGATGCAGATCGGCGATCCCCAGACGCGCGACATGACGAAGAAGGAGTGGTGGGGACGCGGCGATGCGGCCGGCAGCGGCAGGCCGATCGGCGTCGCCGAGATCTCGAAGAAGCACCTGCACGTCAGAGGCGCGGTCGCGATGGCCCACGACGGCAATCCCGCCAACGCGGACGCGCAGTTCTACGTCACGCTGGCGGCGCAGCCGAAGCTGAACGGGAAGTACGCCGTGTTCGGCCGCGTCATCGACGGCGCCGCCGTTCCCGCGACCCTGCGGGTGGGCGACATGATCAAGCGTGTCTCCGTCCGGCCGGAGCCTTAGACGCGATCGGCGCCAGCTCTGGGTACGCGCTCACGAGCTCGGGCGGAAGGTCGGCGCCGGGCGGCTCGCCGACCATGTCCTTCACCATGGCGGCGTTGGCGACCGACTTCGCCGCGAAGTGATTGTTCATGTAGAGATACGCCTTCCGCACGATCTCCTTCGCGGCCGCAGCGGCCTCGACAATCGGCTTCAGCTCCTCGCGCGCATACAGGTAGTTGTAGCGATCCTCGGAGGCCGCGTGCCGCCACCACTGCTCGGCATTCCGGCCGTGGAGGCGCATGTAGTAGAAGCCCGCAACGTTCGGCAGCTGGTTCTGGCGGATGGAGAAGCGGAACTTCGGCTCGTCGATCTGAACCCAGGCGGCGTCGAAGCCGTTCAGCAGCGACAGCGTCTCGCCGATGCGATCGCTCCAGCTCCGGTGCCGCAATTCGACCGCCATCGGGTACTCGCGAAACGTGGTCAGCACCCACTCGAGGTGCGCGCGCGTGTCCGCCGAGTCCTTGAAGCTCGCGGGGAACTGGGCCAGCAGCGCGCCGAGCTTCCCGGCGGAGGCCAGCGGTTCGATGGCCGCGCGGAACACGTCCACGTCGGCCCGGTTCACGCGGGCCAGCGCGTCGAGCTGCTCGGCCGTGCCCGGCACGTCCTTGAGCCGCGCGGCCTTGTACATCGAGGGATGCGTGAACTTCTGATAGAGCTTCAATGAGAACTCGAAGTGCGCGGGAGTGCGCCGTACCCAGTCGCGGCTCACCTCCGGCCGCGGCGGACCGTAGAAGCTGGAGTTGACCTCGACGGTGTCGAAGCGCTCGGCATAGAAGGCGAGCTCGTCGAACCCATCGGCCTTCCGGCCGCGGCGCTTCGGGTAGAACACGCCGTTCCAGGCGCCCTTGCCGTTCGGATAGCTCCAGCCCGATGTGCCGACGCGCAGCTCACCCATTCAGATCCCGGCGTAGGCCTCCCGATCGAAGCCGAACACCACCTTGCGGCCGTCGACGAGGATCGGCCGCTTGATCAGATTCGGCTGCTCGACCATCAGGTCGATCGCCTCGCGCTTCGACGACGGCAGCGGCCGCTGTCTGAAAACGGGGCTGCGGCGGCTGACGTAGTCGAGGAAGTGCCTGGCGTCGATGTGCCGTTCGAGGAAGGCGCGCGACGGCGGCGTGCGGTTGATGTCGCGCTCCTCCACGTCCACGCCGCGCTTCCGAAGGAACTCGCGGGCGCTGCGGCACGTGGTGCAGGTGGGCTTCCAGTAGAAGACGGGCCTGTCGGCTGACATGACCGCTATTCTATGCCGTTGCCACACCGCGCGCGTGCCGCGGCGGGAGGGCTGTCCGGCGCTCTCTCGCAGGGTACTCCCGGCCCTGGGCA
>Ga0299914_10001462_pt1 | contig 15623 bp, 10 predicted proteins | sample RVTome_10_FD_201361 | JGI IMG/M metagenome (GOLD analysis project Ga0299914, IMG submission 201361) | Soil microbial communities from uranium-contaminated site in the Upper Colorado River Basin, Wyoming, United States - RVT153D57 (version 2) ...
CCGGTGTTCTTCGGCTCGGCGTCGTGGAACTTCGGCGTCCGACTGCTGCTCGACGCGCTCGTCCAGATCGCTCCGGCGGCCGGGCCCCGACGCACGGCCGACGGCGACGACCGGCCGGTCCACGCGCCGTTCTCCGGCCTCGTGTTCAAGGTGCAGGCGAACATGGATCCGCGACACCGCGACCGGATCGCGTTCGTGCGCGTGTGCTCGGGCCGCTTCGAGCGTGGCATGCGCGCGATCAACGCCCGCACCGGTCGCCCGTTCGCGCTCAGCTACGCCCATGAGGTCTTCGGCCAGGACCGCGCCGTCGTGGACGAGGCCTACCCCGGCGACGTCGTGGGCGTTGTCAACGCCGGTGACCTGCTGGTCGGCGACACCCTGTACGTCGAGCAGCCGGTGCGCTACCCGCGGATCCCGGTCCTGGCGCCGGAGCACTTCCGCACGGTGCACAACCGCGACAGCGGCCGCCACAAACAGTTCCGCCGCGGGCTCGCCCAGCTTGAGCAGGAGGGGGTGATCCACCTGCTGCGCCGTGAGCACACCGGCGACCCGGTGCCGATCATCGCCGGCGTGGGCCCGATGCAGTTCGAGGTCGCCGTCGAGCGGCTCGCCGGGGAGTTCGGCGTTGACGTGCGGCTGGACGCCCTGGACTGGGGCGTGGCACGCCGGACCGACGCCGAGGGTGCGCGCGCGATCCTCGCCCGGGCGCGCGAGGCCGAGGTGCTCGTGCGCACCGACGGCACGCCGCTGGCGCTGTTCCGCAACGAGTTCATGCTGCAGCGCTTCGCCGAGCGGCATCCCGAGGTCACGCTCGACCGGTTCCTGATCCGCGATGAGCACGTCTGACGAGCGTGGCCGTGCCGTAGGACTGCGTGCGAGCACGCGGTCCTGAATCCCCGCGTCGAGTCCATCCGCGCGGACCTGGCGTCGACGCTCGCCGTCGTGTCCATCCGCGCGGACCTGGCGTCGACGCTCGCCGTCGTGTCCATCCGCGCGGACCTGGCATCGACGCTCGCCGTCGTGCGGTGGGTCGTCACGGCGCCTCGACTGGCGGGGTCTGGCGCTGCTCGGTCTTGGTCTGCCGCTGCTGCACCGATACTCCGCAGCGCGCGCCGGCGCGTGAGCTCAGACCTCGATGACGACCGGCAGGATCATCGGCCGGCGGCGCAGGCGCTCGTAGACGAACCGGGCGAGGTCGTCGTGGAGGATCTGCTGTAGCAGGTCGATCTCTCGCAGCTCCTCGTCGGCGGCGCGGTCGAGTGCGTCCTCGATGACGTCGCGGATGTCCGCGATGAGCGCGTCCTCGTCGCCGGCGAGCGGGATGCCGCGCAGGACGACCTCGGCGTCGCTGACGGTGTCGAGGGTCTGGGCGGTGACGGTGACGGCGACGAACATGATGCCGTCGTGTGAGATGGCCCGCCGGTCGCGCAGCGCGACGTCGGCAGGATCGCCGAGCTCGATGCCGTCGACGAGCATCACGCCGGCCTGGACGCGGTCGGCGAACCGGGCGCCGCCGGCGTCGATCTCCAGCGGGCGGCCGTTCTCGCCGACGAAGACGTGGTCGGCCGGGATCCCGAGCGACTCGGCGATCTCGGCGTGCATCCGCAGGCGCTTGTTGTCGCCGTGGACGGGCATGACGTAGCGCGGGCGGGTGAGGTTGAGCAGGAGCTTGAGCTCCTCGCGGTGCCCGTGCCCGGAGGTGTGGATCGGCGCGTCCCGGGCGGTCACGACGCGCGCACCGAGCTGGTAGAGCCGGTCGATGGTCTCCTCGATCGCACGTTCGTTGCCAGGGATGGGAGTGGCGCTGAAGACGATCGTGTCGCCGGCGCGCAGCCGGACCTGGCGGTGCTCGCCGTAGGCCATCCGGCGCAGCGCCGACAGCGGCTCGCCCTGTGAGCCGGTCGTCACGATCACGACCCGCTCGTCGGCCAGGCCGTCCATGTCGCGCGGGTCGACGAGCGTCGAGCGCTCGACCGTGACGTGGCCCAGGTCGCGGCCGATGTTGACGTTGCGCACCATCGAGCGGCCGAGCAGCACCACGTGGCGGCCGAGCGCCTCGGCGGCGCTGATCACCTGCTGGACGCGGTGGATGTTGGAGGCGAAGCTCGTGACCACGATCCGGCCCTCGCAGCGCGCGAACACGTTCTGCAAGTGCGGGCCGACCTCCGACTCCGACAGCGCATGACCGGCGCGGTCGGCGTTGGTCGAGTCCCCGCAGAGCAGCAGCAGGCCGTCGCTGGCGAAGCGCGCGAGCCTGCCGAGGTCGGGCGGCCGGCGGTCGACCGGTGTGTGGTCAAAGCGGTAGTCGCCGGTGAACAGGACCGTGCCCAGCTCGCAGGTCAGCGCGACGGCGGCGGCGTCCGGGATCGAGTGCGTCATGTGCACCAGCTCCAGCCGCAATGGCCCGACGCCGATCTCCTCGCTCGGCTCCAGGCGCTCGACCGGCACGTCGCGCAGCTTGTGCTCGTCGAGCTTGGACTGCGCCATCGCTCCGGTCAGCCGCCGGGCGATCACCGGCGGCCGGCAGTCGTCCGGCAGCTCGCGGTAGACCCACGGCACGGCGCCGATGTGGTCCTCGTGGCCGTGCGTGAGCACGACCGCGGCCAGGCGCTGAGCGCGCTCGCGCACGTAGGAGAAGTCGGGCAAGACGAGGTCGACGCCGTGCATCTCGGCAGTCGGGAACCGCACGCCGGCGTCGACGAGCACCATCGTGTCGCCGAACTCGAGCACGGTCATGTTCTTGCCGATCTCGCCCAGGCCGCCGAGCGGCAGTACGCGTAGGGTGCTCATGCGGCTGCAGTCTGCACGCGGGCGCCGGCGGGCGCAGCGCGGTCGCGGCGCACGCCAGGGCGAGCCCGGCGAACGCGACCAGCCCGGCGGCGTAGCCGCCGGTCAGCGACAGCGCGGCCGCAGCGGAAGCGGCCCGAGCGCGGCGCCGCACGTGCGCCGGCTCGGGCGCGACCCGAACCCGGTCGGGTGCCGCGGCGACCATGTGGGCCCGGCGGTCGCTGAACGTCGGCCCCTGCCTGGTGGTGTCCGTTCCAGGTCCGGCGCGGACGTGAGCGACGGCCGCGCGCACGAGGGGCTCGTCGGAGAACGCTCCGCGTGGGACCCGGTCAGCGAGCGGCTCGGCGAGTACAGGAGAGGTGGGGTGTTGCCGACGCTATGCCATCGAGATGTCGGGCTCGGCGGCCTCGCGGAGCTGGGCGATGGCGTGGCGGATCAGGCGCGAGATGTGCATCTGCGAGAGCCCGATGCGGGCGCCGATCTCCGACTGCGTGAGGTCCTCGGCGAAGCGCAGTCGCAGGACCTCCCGCTCACGGTCGCTGAGCACGTTCATCAGGCTCTCGACCGTGGCGGCCTCGTCGGCCAGGTGAAATCCGGGGTCCTCGACGCCGATGACGTCGACCAGTTCGTCGTCCGCCTCGGCGTCGTCGCGAGGCCGGTCGAGCGAGACTGCTCGGTAGGCGCCGGCGGCCTCGCGCGCGTCGAGCACCTGCTCGGTGCGGACGCCCATGTACTGGGCGATCTCGTCCGCTGTCGGGGCGCGCCTCAACTCGGACTCGAGGTCGTCGGCAACGCGCTCCACGCGGAACGCGAGCTCCTGCAGGTCGCGCGGCACGCGCAGCGACCAGCCCTTATCGCGGAAATGGCGCTTGAGCTCGCCCAGAATCGTGGGCACGGCGAACGAGGAGAACGCAGTCGGGCGGGTCGGATCGAAGCGGTCGATCGCCTTCAGGAGGCCGAGCGAGGCCACCTGGATCAGGTCGTCGAGCGGTTCGTTGCTGCGCGCATAGCGGCGCGCGAGCTGCTGCGCAAGGGGCAGGAAGCGTTCTACGAGCGCCTCGTGCGCCGCGCGATCGCCATCTCGCTGGTAGCGCGCGAACAGCCATCGTTCTTCCGCCCGGTCGCTCTTGGCGGCGACCACGCCGTCCGCTGGGCGAGCTCGGCGGGCGAATCGCGGCCGTCGGGAGTCGTGGTCGCGTGCGTCGTGCCGGATCGACGTGGCGTCGGAATTGATCACCGGCCAAGCATAGCGTCCTGAGCAAGTAATGACTAGATATTTCGGGCGGACTGATCGCATATCTCTCCGTTAGCTCTTCAGAACCGTGCCATCAGCGGCTCATTTGCCGGATGAACTAAGCTTGCGGCGCTTGACACTTGACGAACATCCCGTCTACAGCATCGGCGCCGTCGAGCGCATGGTCGGCATCCCTGCCGCGACGATCCGTAACTGGGAGGACCGCTACGGGCTCATCACGCCCGAGCGCAGCCAGGGCGGCCACAGGCTCTACAGCCGCGGGCAGGTCGAGCAGCTTCGGTTCGTCAAGCGCGAGCTCGCGCGGGGCCTTCAGCCGGCGGATGCCCACCGCCTGCTCGCCGAGGGGATCCAGTCGGGCGAACCGGTGCCGCCGGATGAGCACGCGGAGGGATCGCGGCTGTTGATCCTGCTCGCCGACCGCGATCTGTACGCGGCCGAGTTTGCTGAGTTCTTCCTCAGGACCGAGGGCTACGAGGTCGTGCTCGCGCCCGATGCAGTCGAGGCCGAGCGCGCGTGTGCGGAGCGTCGACCCGACCTCGCCGTCGTCGAGATCATGATCTCGGGAGGGACCGGAGCCGAGCTGTGCCGGCGGCTCAAGCAGCGTGGCGTGCCCTCGTGCCTGGCCATCTCCGCGCTGCAGGCGCAGGAAGATGCCCTCGCCGGCGGCGCGGATGCATTCCTCGCAAAGCCGCTCGACCCGCTCCGGTTCGTCTCGACCGTCAAGGACCTGCTAGGGCGCAGCGCCTTCCTGCACGACGCGGCGGATCGACGCTGATGAGCGAGCACCTGTCGAGCGGGCATCCGCGCCTCGATGGGCTGCTGGGAGGTGGCCTGCCCGCGAACGCGATCAACGTGCTCATCGGGCTGCCCGGCGCCGGCAAGACGATCCTGGCGCAGCAGTACGTGTTCGCCAACGCGACGCCCGAGCGTCCGGCGCTGTACCTGTCGACCGTGTCCGAGCCGCTCGAGAAGATCATCCGCTACGGGCAGAGCCTGGACTTCTTCTCGGCGCAGGCCGTCGGACGGGCGGTGTTCTACGAGGATCTCGGCGCCATCCTCAATGACCGCGGCCTGGAGGCGGTTTCCGAGCGGATCGGCGAGCTGATCAGGGAGCGCAAGCCCGGCATCGTCGTCATCGACAGCTTCAAGGCGCTCTCCGCATACGCCGACGCGAGCGACTTCCGCCGCTTCCTGCACGAGCTCGCCGGCCGCCTGAGCGCCTTTCCCACAAACAGCTTCTGGGTCGGCGAGTACGCCGAGGACGCGATCGCCGACGCGCCCGAGTTCGCCGTCGCCGACACGGTCATCTCGCTCTCCACTGCCCGGACCGGGGACCGCGAGACCCGCACCCTGCGGGTGCTCAAGCTGCGCGGCGGCTCGGCATCATCAGGCACGCACGCCTATCGCATCACTTCGAACGGGATCGACGTCTTCCCGCGACTGGCCGATCCCGTGGAGCTCGACGACTACGTGCTCAGCGACATCCGGATCTCCTCGGGCATCGCGGCACTCGACGAGCTCCTTCAGGACGGCTACTGGCCCGGCGCCTCGACCCTCTGCGCCGGCCCTTCCGGGGCGGGCAAGACGCTCATGGGCCTGCACTTCATCTTCAACGGCGCACGCGACGGGGATCCGGGAGTGATCGCCACGCTCCAGGAGAACCCGGTGCAGCTCGAACGGATCGTCCGCAGTTTCGGCTGGACGCTCCAAGACCCCGCGATCGAGCTCATGTACCGCTCGCCGGTCGACGTCTACATCGACGAGTGGGTCTACGACCTGCTGGCCACGGTCGAGCGCGTCGGTGCCCGGCGCGTGCTGATCGACAGCCTCTCCGACCTGCAACTGGCGGCACCGGACCCGATCCGCTTCCGCGAGTACATGTACTCGCTCAGCCAACGTCTCTCACGCCAGGGCATCAGCCTGTTCATGACCTCAGAGCTGCCCGACCTGTTCCGGGTCGGCCGCCTCTCCGAGTACGGCGTCTCCCACCTCTCCGACAACGTCGTCATTCTCCAATACGTGCGCGACAGCGCCGTCGTGCGCCGCGCCCTCACAGTGCTCAAGACCCGCGCCAGCCACCACCAGCCCGAGATCCGCGAGTTCACGATCACCCCCAAAGGCATCGTCCTCGGAGGGACCTTCGCGCCGGCGCAGAACTTCGGCTGACTCCGCCAGCGTGTCTCAGCACGACGTGCGGTTGCTTCCTTGCTCGACCGTGGCGGGCGGCGCCGCCGCTAAGGCAGGAAGCCGCCCGGCGTCTCGCCTTGGCACCCCGAAGATGAGGCCGACGAGATCACGGCGACGCACGCGGTACACATGGCTCACCGCCGCGGTCGCCGTACCGCAGGCGATCTGCGATCCGCAAACTGGGCGACACGGCGCGGGCGGTCGCGGCCGAACGGCATCCACTCGGCGCAGCCAAGTACGGCAGGTGCGGTAGTTCAGCCGCCGTAGCGCTCCGCGTGCTGCGCGAGAGGCGCGGCGCATGCGAGCAAGCAGAATGTACGTGGTGTCTCGTATACGAGCCGGCCGACGGCACGATCCGGATCGACGGCAATCTGGCACACCGGATCGCAGCGGAGCGGCGCTTGCCTCGCCTATGACGATGCGCACCGCGGCGAACAAGTCAACGGCTCGGAGGACGTTGCGCAGCTCGCGGTGGCCATCAGAGCAGGAGTGCCGGTCACGTCCACGACGTTGTCCCTTCGCGGACGTGCGGCCTCAGTCTGAGCTTCGCGGGCGAGCGCGATGACGAGGCCGTGGCTTGCGGGCTCTTGAATCGCGCTGAGGTGGGCTTGGCATCGGGGACGGCGACAAATGATTCCGCCCGGCGTTCGCCGGTAGGTCTATGATGGATCTACGCGCCGTCCAAGAAGTTTGGCGGGCGACCCTCGCGGCTCCAACTCTTGGTCGACCTTGCACGTCGATCCTCAGCGAGACGTGCCTCAACGCAGGTCTCAGGAGCCGGTATGGCGATCTTCTCGACGAAGCGACCCAGGCGCAGTCCCGACCTGGCTGGTAAGGGGTTGCCTCAGCTTCTCGCGCGCTTGGCGCGCATTCTGTCTTCGCACTGGCAGCGCAGCCTCGCGGCGGCGGCCGGCGTCATGGTGCTGCTGGTCTTGGCGGCCGCCGCTGCTGACAAGGCGGTCGACGACCTCTCGCTGCCGGGGGCCGAGTCGCAGCAGGCGGTCGATCTCCTGCAGGCGCATTCGCCGGCGTTCGGCGGGGTCGACTCGATGCTCGTCTTTACGGTCGATGAGGGCAAGGTCTCCGACCCCGCACCGAAGGCGGCGATCGAGGGCGCGCTCGCGAAGGTTCGCGAGCTCGAGGGCGTCGGTCTGGCGGCGAGCCCGTTCGAGCCTGGCGGCCAGGTCTCAGAGGATGGGCGCCTGGCGGCTGTCGACGTGCGCTATTCCAGCGATCCCGCGACGATTGTCAAGGCGGACGGCGAGGCGCTGATCGCGGCGGGCGAGACGGCCGAGCCCGAGGTCCAGGTCGAGGCGCGCGGGGTCCTGATCGACCTGGCGTCCGAGCAGGCGGCTCCCGTCGGCGAGCTCATCGGCGTGGCCGTCGCGATCGTCTTGCTCCTGCTGCTGTTCCGCTCGGGGGCGGCGATGGCTGCGACGCTGATCGGCGCGCTGGTCGGCGTGGTGGCGGGCCAGGTCCTGCTAGCCGCGGTGTCGGCGCCGCTCGGCCTGCCCACGTTCGCGGCCTTCCTCGCGGTGATGATCGGCCTCGGCGCGGGGATCGACTACTCGCTGCTGATCATCGGCCGCTACCGCGAGCAGCGGGCCGCGGGCGACGGGATGCAGGACGCGGCCGCACGCGCCGCCGCGACATCCGGTACGACGGTGGTGGCTGCCGGTCTGATCGTGATGGTGGCGATCGCCGGGCTGCTGGTGATCGGCGTCCCGTACGTCGGGAAGATGGGTGTCGGTGCGGCGATCGCGGTGGCCGCGGTGGTGGTGTCGGCGCTGACGATCCTCCCGATCATGATCGGCGCCTTCGGCCGCAGGCTGGTGCCGAAGAAGGCCGCGCACGTGGAGGCCTCGGCGGCCTTTGCCCGCTGGGGTGAGATCGTCACCCGCCGGCCGTGGGCGTCGATCGCCGCCGGCGTCGTGGTGTTGCTGATCTTCGCCGCCCCGGTCACCCAGTTGCGCATCGGCCAGCCCGACGACGGCAACCAGACCGAGTCGCGCACGCAGCGTGTCGCCTACGACCAGCTCACCGAAGCGTTCGGCCCGGGATCGAATGGCCCGTTCCTGCTCGCCGTCGACACGCCGAAGGGCGCGCCGGAAACCGAGCGGCAGCTCGGCGCGCTCCAGCGGGCGATCGCCGATACGCCCGGCATCGCCTCGGTGCCTGCGGCGTCACTGAGCGAGGACGGCGAGATCGCGACGATCTTCGCCATCCCGGCCACCGCCCCCCAGGACGCCAGGACGTCCGCTCTGCTCGATCGCTTGCGCGAGGACGTCATCCCACGGGCGACCGCCGGCACGCCGCTGAAGGTCTACGTGGGCGGCAACGTCGCCGGCTTCGAGGACACCTCCGACAAGGTCGGAGGGCGGCTGCCGCTGTTCATCTCGGTGGTGATCGGTCTGTCGGTGCTGCTGCTGGTGATGGTGTTCCGCTCGCTGTGGATCCCGCTGGTCTCGGCGCTCTTCAACCTGCTGTCGGTCGCGGCCGCCTACGGCGTGGTGGTGGCGGTCTTCCAGGAGGGCATCGGCGCGAGCCTGATCGGTGCCGACTCAGGCGTGCCGATCATCTTCTTCCTGCCCGTGATGCTGTTCGCGATCCTGTTCGGGCTGAGCATGGACTACAACGTCTTCCTGCTCAGCCGGATCCACGAGGCCTACAACGCGGGCGACGGCCCCCGCGAGAGCGTGATCCACGGGATGGCCCGGATCGGCAAGGTGGTCGTGTTCGCCGGCCTGATCATGGCCGCGGTCTTCCTGAGCTTCGTCACCCAGAACGACCTCATCGGCAAGATGTTCGGCGTCGGCCTCGGCCTCGCGATCTTGATCGACGTGCTGATCGTGCGCATGGTCATCGCACCCGCGGTGGTGACGCTGCTCGGCGACCGCGCCTGGTGGCTGCCCGCGTGGATGGACCGCGCGCTTCCCAACGTCTCGCTGGAGGGTCGCCGGGAGACCGTCGAGGTCGAGCCGGAGCGCGAGAAGGTCCCCGTCGCGGGCGGCATGCGACCCGACGCCGCACACGACGACGCGCCGGACGAGGACGCGCCGGAGTCCCCGCCGATGGCAATACCGGTCGCCTGATGACCGCACGCGCCCGACCGACCCCGCGCGTCAACGGCCACAACTGACGCACCAACCGCATCCGAGACGGAAGCAGTCCTCATGAACTCCGCAAATTCTCCCAAGGCCTACCCGCTACGAGTCGAGGCGGAGCTCTCGTCAGAGCTCAGCCGCGGGCTCTGGCTCGTCAAGTGGCTGCTCGTAATCCCGCACGTGATCATGCTCGTGTTCCTGTGGGTCGCGTTCCTCGTGGTCTCGGTGGGCGCGTTCTTCGCGATCCTCGTCACCGGCCGCTACCCGCGCGCGCTTTTCGACTTCAACGTCGGCGTGCTGCGCTGGACCTGGCGCGTCGGCTACTACTCCTACAGCGCGCTCGGCACCGACCGCTACCCGCCGTTCACGCTCGCCGACGACCCGGACTACCCGGCGCGCCTGGCCGTCGAGTACCCGCAGGCGCTCTCGCGCGGGCTCGTGCTCGTGAAGTGGTGGCTGCTCGCGCTGCCGCACTATCTGGTGGTCGCCGTCTTCGCCGGCGGCGCGGTCGCCGGGTGGAACGAGGCAAGCGACGGAGGGTCCTGGATGTCCGGCGGCGGCCTGATCGGCCTGCTCGTCCTCATCGCCGGCGTCGTGCTGCTGTTCACCGGCCGCTACCCGAAAGGCATCTACGACCTCGTGATGGGCATGAACCGCTGGGTGTTCCGCGTGGTCGCGTACGCGGCGCTGATGACCGACGCCTACCCGCCCTTCCGGCTCGACATGGGCGGACAGGACCCGGTGCCCGACACGGCCGCGTCCGACGGCCCGCACCCCAAGCCGGCTCTGGAGCTCTCATGACCCCCTCCACCCGCAACGCCTCCCCGCTCCCCCACGCCCCGCCGAGCCCGGATACGCCCCACCGGGATCCCGGTCAGATCAAGTCTGCACGCGCCGCGCCGGTACCGCTCGACCCCTCTCCGGGTACGGGCAAGCGTCAGCCGTTCCCCGGTTGGCGGTGGGTGGCGGTCTGGCTCGCCTTCCCCGTGGCGGGGTACATCGGGTGGATCGTCGGCGGACGCGTTGACGCCGTCGACGCCGCGCTGGTTGGCGGCGCGCTCACCGGAGCCGGCCTCGGCGCCGTCCAGTGGTGGGCCGCCAAGGGCGCGCTCGGGCGCCCAGCGGCATGGATCGGCGCCAGCGCCGTCGGGTACGCGGTCGGCCTGGCGGCCGGCGCCGCGCTCGTCGGCTACGACACCGACCTCGGCGCGCTCGCCCTGATGGGGCTGGTCAGCGGCGCGGCGCTCGGCGCCGCTCAGGGGGTCGTCCTCGCCCGGCAGGGACGCCGCGGGCTGGCGCTGCCGTGGGCGCTCGCGATGCCGGTTCTGTTCGCGCTCGGCTGGTCCGTAGCATCGGCCACCGGCATCGGCGTCGACGACCAGTTCACGGTGTTCGGCGCCGGCGGCGCGCTGCTCTTCATGCTGCTCAGCGGCCTCCTGCTCACGCGCTTCACGCCCGCCCGCCCGGCGGCGGCGTGATCGACGCCGTCGACCATGTCGTGCTCGGCGCCGGCGCCGTCGGAATGGCGGTGGCCGAGGCATTGGCCCGCCGCGGCGAATCGGTGCATCCGCCGTAGTCATCAGCGACTGGCGCGACGACTACAACCACCACCGGCCGCACTCCGCGCTGAGCATGCTCGCACCCGCAGTTTCGCGGCGACCTGGACCCCCGACACCGGCGCGCGGCGGTGGGCGCCGACCTCGATACGGTGCCGCCAGGACCAACCCCGTGACTCTCACCGGAGTGCACCAAAAAACGGGCCGGTCAGGCCGATTGGAGTGGAGATGGGCAGACGAGTGAACCGATGCTGACTCAGGTGGCCGACGGCGTCTGGGTCCGGCAGAGTGAGTGGGTCTGGACCAATTCCATCGTGGTGCGCGGGGAGGATGGGTTGATCCTGGTCGATCCCGGCATCGACGGTTCCGAGCTGGACCAGCTCGCCGATGACCTGGACCGGCTCGGCATTCCGGTGGTTGCCGGGTTCTCCACCCATCCCGATTGGGACCACCTGCTCTGGCACTCCCGGTTCGGCGACGTGCCACGCTACGCCACCGCCGCCTGCGCCCAGGTTGCCGGCGACGCCCGATGGCGGGCCCAGGAGATGGCGGCGGCGGAGGAGAGCGCGTCGGGCATCCCTCTCGAGCTGATCGGTCTCGTCACCCCGCTGCCCGCGGGCGGCGGACCCGTGCCGGGCGAGATCATCGAGCATCGGGCGCACGCCGTCGGTCACGCCGCGATCCTTCTCGCGGACCGTGGCGTCCTGCTCGCCGGCGACATGCTCTCCGACATCCTGATCCCGCTCTTCGACCCTCGTCACGACGATCAGGTGGGCGCCTACGAGACGGCGCTCGACCGGCTGGGGGAGGCCGTCAGGGATGTCGACGTCGTAGTCCCCGGCCACGGCGCCGTCGCCGAGGGTCCCGAGGTGGCGGCCCGCCTCGCCGCCGATCGTGCCTACATCGACGCGCTGCGGCGAGGAGAGGAGCCGGTCGACGCGCGTCTGGGCGCTGCGGAGTGGCTCTCCGGCATCCACGAGTCGAACCTGCAGCAGGCCCGAGGGCGATAGGGCCTTTTGATGGCTCGGGGGTCCCTGGCGGGTCTGCCGACCACCGCGCAGCAGTTCACCGGCAGCCAAGCTGGATCGGTCCGCCGCCGGCGCATACGTCAACGCGCTCAGCGTCCGGGTGCGACGGGCGTGCTGCGCGCGTACTCAGGCACGTAGCGCGCGCGTCTGACCGCCGTCAATGACGCCTACGACCCGGACAATGAGAGGGCGCAGGTCCGCGCTGGGGATGCTGCGCACGATCGGGATGACGCGCCGGCAGGCGCGCCGGATGGTCCGCCACGAGAGCGTCATCACGGCGCTGATCGGCGCCGCCCTCGGGCTCCCGCTCGGCATCTTCCTCGCCGGGCTGGTGACGCAGGCGCTCTCGCAATACGACATCGGGATCTCGATCCCGATCCAGGAGCTCGCCGCCTTCACGCTGATCGCCATCCTGGCCGGGCTCGGGGCGGCGATCATGCCGGCCCGCCGGGCCTCGCGGCTAGACGTGCTCGACGCGCTGCACGACGAGTTGACCGTGCTCGGGCTGCGCGTCACACCGCATCCCGACGCGCTCGAGCACGGCGTGCGCTGGTACCGTGGGAAGGCGACCCCGTCGGCCGCCACCGACCACACAGGCACGCAGCACGTCGCGCCAGGATGGGAGTCGAACCGATGAACCGCACGACAACCGCACCGCTGCGGGTGCCGACACCGAAGCGACGCCCTCAGGGGCGCGCGAGCGGACGATGAAGGCCATCGAACGCGACCGCTACGGCTCCGCTGATGTCCTGAGCCTCAGCGACGTGGAACTGCCCGAGGTCGGTCAGGATGAGGTGCTCGTGCGCGTCCGCGCAGCCGGACTCGACCGGGGAGCATGGCACGTCATGGCCGGGCTGCCCTACCTGATCCGCAGCGCCGGCTACGGGCTGCGCAGACCCAAGGCCGCCGGACTGGGCTCCGAGCTCGCCGGGGTCGTCGAGGCCGTCGGTTCGAACGTGACGCAGCTGCGACCTGGCGACGCGGTGTTCGGTACGTGCAGCGCCTCGTTCGCCGAGTACGCCTCGGCGCGACCGGACAAGCTGGCGCGGATGCCGGCGAACCTGAGCTTCGAGCAGGCCGCCGCCGTCCCGGTCTCCGCCGTCACCGCTCTGCAGGCGCTGCGCGACCGTGGACGAGTCCAGTCCGGCCAGCGCGTGCTGGTCATCGGTGCATCGGGAGGCGTCGGGACCTTCGCCGTTCAGATCGCCAAGGCCCTCGGAGCGCACGTCACCGGCGTGTCCAGCACCAAGAAGCTGGACCTCGTGCGCTCGCTCGGCGCCGATGGCGTCATCGACTACACGGACGCCGACATCACGGACGATGGCCAGCGCTACGAACTTGTCCTCGACATTGGCGGCAACCGGCCGCTGTCCAAGCTCCGCCGCGTCCTCACCGGCGACGGCACGCTGGTCATCGTCGGCGGCGAGGGCGGCGGTCGCTGGACCGGAGGCATCCACCGTCAGCTCGGAGCGATGGTGGTGTCGCTCTTCGTGCGCCAGCGCCTGGGGACGTTCATCGCGAAGCCGAACAGAACCGACCTCGACGCGCTGCGAGCGCTGATCGAGGCCGGCTCGGTCACGCCCGCCATCGACCGGGTCATTCCGCTGGATCAGGTCCCGGACGCGATCCGCGACCTCACCGGCGGACACGTGCAAGGCAAGATCGTCATCGCCACCTGAATCGATCCCCGACGTACCGACGACGCGGGCGGCGTCGCGGAACTGGCGGCTGTGTCGGGCGCGGCGGGGGACTGACCAGCGAACCGGGTCCGCTTCGAGTCACGGCACTCTGCGGGTTCAGGCGTACCGCAGGGCCTCGCCGGGCTTGAAGCGCACGGCACGTCGCAGCGGCGCGAGCATCACCAGGAGGGCGACGATGACGGTGCCGACCAGTGCCAGCGCGACGTAGGCGGCTGGGAACACGAACGCGATGTCGATCCCGACGGCGTCGCCGGCCACCTTCCCGATACCACGCGCGAGCACGTAGCCGAGCGGCACGCCCACCGCCCAGCCGAGCACGGCGATGGCGACCCCCTCGGTCGCGAAGATGCGCCGGACGTCGCCGCGGCGCGCCCCGATCGATCGCAGGACGCCGATCTCGCGCGTGCGCTCGAGGATTCCCATCGTGATGGCGTTGATGAGCCCGACCATGCTGATAGCGACGATCAGCAGCCCGAGAACGGTGATCGACGTCGTGATGCTCGCGTTCGCAGCGACCTGCTCCTCGCGCATGTCGTAGTTGACGAATGCGTCGACCTGCTCGCCCCGCGCGCTGAGCATGTCCTCGATCCGCGTGGTGGTGGCGTCGATCGCCGCGTGCTCCTGGCTGGTCGTCGCGATGAAGTGGTTGTTGACCTGGTCGTCCAGACCGAGCGCCGACTGCAGCGCCGAGACGGGGATGAAGATGACGTCGCCGTTGTTGGCCTGATTGGCCGAGATGCCGATGACGCGGAACTCGCTCGGCCCGTTGGCGGTGTCGAGCGTGATCGGCTCGCCGACTGCGGTGCCGGTCGTCGTGGCGATCGTCGGCCCGAGCACGGCGACGCGTGCGACCTGCTCGACCTCCGCGGCGCTGTACCAGCGACCCTCGTCGACGCGCGTCTTCATCAGCGGACGGGCCGGCAGTCCCCAGGCGTGGGCCTCGCTGTCGCCGACCTGCACGACGTTGCTCAGCCACGGCTGGACGCTCGCCACCCCCTCGACGTCGGCGATGGCGTCGGCGGCCTGCGGATCGAGCGGCTTCCCCGCCTGGGGCTGCAGCCAGAGGTCGAACCGGTTGTCGTCGAACCAGCCGCGCGTCGTCTCCGCCACCCCGGATCCGAGCGAGAGCAGCGCCAGGCAGGTGGCGACCGCCAGGCCGACCTGCGACACGGTCGCCAGCGTCCGGCGCTTGCGCCGGCCGATGCCGCGCAGGCCGATCTGCATCGAGCGCGGGAGCGCCCGGGCGTGTCGCAGCGCCGCGTCGATGCGTCCTTGGCCGCCGACCGCGGACCCGGAGGCCTGGAGCGCTTCGTTGAGCGGCAGCCGCGCGGCCCGGCGCACCGCCGGCAGGGCAGCGAGCGGGGGCCCGACGATTCCGACGAGCAGGCAGGCGAGGACGACCGGGACCGACACGCCGAAGCTGGCTTCCACGCCGAAGAACGCGTCCGCGAAGAACCCGACGAGCAGGTTGGCGATGAGAATGCCGAGCGCGACGCCGACCAGCGCGCCGAGGAGCCCGAACATCGCGGCGGTACGCAGGTAGATGCGGCGGACGTCGCGACGGCGCGCCCCGATGGCCTTCATCGCTGCGATCTCCGACGTCTGCTCGCCGACCAGCGTGGTCATCGTGTTCGACAGCAGCACGAGCGCGGCGAGCAACGCGAGCAGCGTGATCACGTTCAGGACGCTCGCGAGGCTGTCGAAGTCTGCCTTGCCCGGGTAGGACCCGGGCTCCTGGATCACGGGCAGGTCGGTGAAGCCGCGGAAGCCCGTGTCGGCGCGCAGCTGCTCGCGGACGGCCGCGATGGTGCGCTCGGCCGCCGGGAGGCCGGCGTCGCGCAGGCGAAGGCCGAGGCTCGTGTAGCCGGGTGTGCCGCTGAGCGCCGCCACCGTCTCCGTCGTCGTGTAGAAGGTGATGAAGTCGTTGGTCGGGTCGTTCTGGCCGCCGGTCAGCTTGCGGCCCACGCCGCTGACGCGCAGCGAGCGCACGTCGCCGTCGGCCGCGA